>Ga0257121_1001795_pt1 | contig 15791 bp, 15 predicted proteins | sample SI106_100metaG_FD_190180 | JGI IMG/M metagenome (GOLD analysis project Ga0257121, IMG submission 190180) | Marine microbial communities from Saanich Inlet, British Columbia, Canada - SI106_100 | ecosystem: Environmental > Aquatic > Marine > Inlet | place: Canada: British Columbia | collected... | reverse complement strand
ATATCCTCTGAATAATTAGGATTTTGTCCAAACCCAATAAAGGGAAAGCATAGTAATATAATTATTAGTTTTTTCATTCGCTAAACTTACAAAAAAGTTTTAAATACTCGAAATAAGGACCGAGAGGCCCACCAACAAGCAACCCACTCAATTGAGTGGGTTTTTATTTATCTAATACTTACTAATCTGATTCTTTTTCCATTAACAAATTTAAAGTTTCCTATAAAACCAATTTCATTATTTGTCTTTTTCCTAAAATATTCTAGAAACTTGTGAGGTATTTCAATCTCAACTTTGTCCATATAAAGATAAGTACTATCATTTAACTGACTTAAAGTGTAATTAGAAATTCCATCTTCTTCTAATTTATGATAATACCTTAAAGGATCTATAAACATTCTAAATATTACCGTATCAGATACCTTTTCTTTAGAAATGACTTTTAACAAAGAATACTCATAACGGGTTCCGTCTGACAACTCCCCTATATCAAGTTCTTTAACTCTTAAAGTATAATAATACCCCCATTCAAAATCAAATCCATCAATATACTCGGCTTCAGAATCAGGCGATTCAAACACAAGCCTTTTAAAATGCTCATAATTCTGAGTATACATATAAGGCTCAAGTGTTATCGTTTTAATTATCACTTGCTGACCAAAGACGAATATAGGCATGCAGAAAAATATAATGCATATTTTTTTCATTACGCAAACTTACAAAACAACACCAGAATAAATCTATTCAATTAGTTTTTCAGAAAATAATTATTAAGGAAATCCATACCCTTTTCTAAGCCAGCATGATAATCTTTTGTTAAGTCATCTACACTTGTACCTACTACACTTGACTTTAGAGAATTGTCAGGACAAATCTGCATAATCTCTAAATTCTTGTGTTTTGCTGTTAAGAAATCTACCGCCTTATTATATCTATTATCTTCCTTAAAAAAGTTATCCCTTACTTTTGGATTATTTTTCCACCAGTATCCGGCAGCTAAACCTAAATAACTTAGCCCATTTAATTTATAACCTAAAGGGTTTGGTCTGATAACAATGATTTTATTTGCTCCAAAATCTGCAGCAGCTTTTGCAGGTATAGAATCGGACCATGCCCCATCCATAAAATTTACACCATTAATTTTGCAAGAACCTTTTGTAAAAAAAGGCAATGAGGAAGTAGCTTGTAAACACTTGTAATAATTTTTCTTATTTGGCTCTAAATATACTGCCTCACCATTTTCTAAATTAGTGGCAACTATGTAAAGTTCTTTATTTTCAGTAGATTCTTTAATGTTTTGTAAATCTAAAGGATTGTGCTCTTTAGCATATTTTGATAAAAAATTTAAATCCATATAGCCTTGTTCCGAAAAAGCATGTTTATAACTTAAAAACTTTTTATTAATTGACACTTCTTTGGATAAGGAGAAATAGGCTTTGTATTGATTAGCTACATAATAAGACAAGCACATTGCTCCACTTGAAACACCAATATAAATATCAAAAGGTTGAAATTTATTGATTAAAAATGCATCTAAAACGCCTGCAGAAAAAACTGACTTAAAACCCCCACCCTCAATTACTAATGCTAATTTTTCTTTTTCTTCCATCTCTTGTATAATTATAACAAAGATAATATAAAAAGCTATGCGTGCATAGCTTTTTTGAAAAAGTTCGAAATAAGGACCTAGAGGTCCACTTAAACCTTTACAGAAATATATTCTTATGATTTTTAGCTGATTTTTCAAAAAGCAATTCTACAGCCTTTCTCCCTTGTTCCCCCAAAGAAATAGAATAGTTATTTACATACAAAGCAATGTGAGCATCTACCACTTCCTTTTCCATTTCTTGAGCATGGAACTTCACATAATCAGCCGAGCTATTAGGGTTTTCAAAAGCAAATTCAACTGATTTTCTCAGCACTCTTTCAATTTTTTGTTGAGTTGCTAAAGGCAATCTTCTATTTGTTACAATCCCACCTAAAGGAATAGGAAGTCCTGTTTCTTCTTCCCAAAATTCCCCTAAATCTTTTTCCTTTTCCAAGCCTTTAACTTCATAAGTAAATCGGTTTTCATGAATAATGAGTCCTGCGTCTACTTTACCTTCAAGCACCTTATTCTCAATTTCAGAAAAAAGTATTTCTACTTTATTTTGATGATTGGGAAAAGCAATATTCAATAACATATTAGCAGTTGTGTATTTCCCTGGAATAGCAATTTTACTTTCCTTAGTTAAAATGGTATTTGGTTTTTTAATTAGCAATGGGCCGCAATTATTTCCTAAAGCCGAGCCACTATCTAATAACGCATAATCATTTACACAATGTGTAAACGCATTATAACTAAGTTTTGTAATATCCAATTTTCCTTGAAATGCCCATTTATTTAACTGTTCTACATCTGCAAAAATAACTTCAAACTCCAATCCTTCTGTATCAATCTTATGATGCACGAGTGCATCAAAAATAAAAGTATCGTTTGGGCAAGGCGAAAAACCTAAGGTCAATTTCATAATTTATTTAGTATTTTTTCAACCTCAATATTCAAGTTTTTTATTGCCAAATTAACATCCCAATTTTCTTTATTCCTTCTTTCAACTTTGTTAGAAATTGACCTAATTTGCATACAAGGAATATCAAATTCCTTACAGATTTTAAAAATAACAGCACCTTCCATACTTTCAATATCAGGCTTTAATCTGTCAATTATTTTTTCAATAGATCCCTCATTTCCATGAACAGTATTTACAGTTATTCCTATAACTTTCTTTAATGACGTTTTAGATTCGTTTTTATAGGAAGTTGGAATTTCAAAATCTTGAAACTGAGAAAAATCACTACCATCTTCAAAACCAATCTCTGAAAAAATATCTTCAGCAACTTCAACTATATCCCCAACTTTTAAACTATCAGTAAATGAACCGGCAATACCCATATTTATAATTAAATCAAAAGTGGAATTAGATAATTTTCTTGTTAAGCCTATAGCTGTATTAACCATTCCAACTCCAGTTATTAGAACTGGAAAGGACATTACTTTATCAGATGTAATCTCAGATTTAGTAGCAGATACAATTAATACTTTCATATGGCAAATATATGGTATATTTGCAGCCTATTTATAAAAATATGAGTGATAATTACAATCAAGATATAGCAAGTAGCATTAAAACATTACTTTCTGAAATTGGAGAAAATCCAGAAAGAGAAGGTTTATTAAAAACTCCTGAAAGAGTTTCTAAATCAATGGAATTTCTAACAAATGGATATGAAAAAAATCCATCTGAAATTTTAAAGTCTGCAATGTTTTCTGAAAGTTATAGTCAAATGGTTTTAGTTAAGGATATTGAGCTTTACTCTTTATGCGAGCATCATATGTTGCCATTTTTTGGCAAAGCACATATTGCCTACATACCTAACGGGCATATTGTAGGGCTTAGTAAAATACCAAGAATAGTTGATGTTTTTTCAAGAAGACTACAAGTTCAAGAAAGATTAACAGATGAAATAAAAGATTGTATTCAAGATACTTTGAATCCTAAAGGAGTAGCTATTGTAATTGAAGCACAACACCTTTGCATGCAAATGAGAGGAGTGCAAAAGCAACACTCTTCAACAACAACTTCTGCCTTTTCCGGAATATTTATGTCAGATGAAAAGACGAGAGCAGAGTTTATGAATTTAATTAAATAAAAAATGAAAGCATATGTATTTCCTGGGCAAGGAGCGCAATTTCCTGGAATGGGTAAAGATCTTTATGAAGCATCAGTAGATGCAAAACAAATGTTTGAAAAAGCAAATGAAATTTTAGGATTTTCAATAACTGATATTATGTTTGGTGAAGATGCTGAAGCACTAAAACAAACAAAAGTAACACAACCTGCCATCTTTTTACATTCTGTAATTTTAGCTAAAGTAAAGGGGGATTATTTTAAACCAGAAATGGTAGCAGGGCATTCTCTTGGTGAATTTTCAGCATTAGTTTCAGCTGGTTATTTATCTTTTGAAGATGGACTAAAACTAGTATCTAAAAGAGCAATGGCTATGCAAAAAGCATGCGAGCAAAACCCATCTACCATGGCTGCTGTTTTAGGTTTAGACAATGAAGTTGTAGAAAATATCTGTTCAGAAATAGAAGAAGTTGTTGTCCCTGCTAACTACAATTGCCCTGGGCAATTAGTGATTTCAGGCTCTAATAACGGAATTGATATAGCATGCGAAAAACTTACAGAAGCTGGAGCAAGGAGAGTATTAAAACTTCCAGTCGGAGGTGCGTTTCATTCCCCACTAATGGAACCAGCAGGAGCTGAGCTTGAAACTGCTATTGATAATACAGAATTTAAGGAAGGAGTCTGCCCTATTTATCAAAATGTAACTGCAACAGCTATTACAAATCCTGAAGAAATTAAAGAAAACTTAAAAAAGCAACTTACTGCATCTGTAATGTGGACTCAAACTATGCAACAAATGATAGCAGACGGGTTATCATCTGTAACTGAAGTTGGGCCTGGAAAAGTTTTACAAGGTTTATTTAAAAAAGTAGATAGGAAACTGGAATCTTCTAGCGCTACTTTATAAAGTATTATTTAATAATTTAGAACTATTATTTAAATCATGCCAGGCTTTTTTAGTCTGGCATTTTTTATATAGTTCAGCATGATTCATATTATGGCAATCACTCCCGATAAAACTTACCATATCTGCTGAAATTAAATCTTTAGTTTTTTGTTCAATTTGAGGGGAATAATAGCCAATAATTGAAAGCCAATTTATCTGTAAAAGAACCCCCCTATTTACAAGTTCTTCATAATCATCCATACTAAAAAAAGCATACCTTTCTGGATGCGCTAACACTACTTTATATCCTTCTAATTGCAGTTTAAAAATAATATCAAACAAGTTTTTTGGAGCTTCCATAAATGAAAGTTCAACCAAAATATAGTTATCACCAAAAGTTAAGAATTTTTCCTTGCCTATTTTTTGTTCAAAATCATAATCAATATAGTATTCAGCAGCAGCTTCAATTTCCATATTAATATTTTGAACTTTAAGTTCTGATCGAATATCAGTAAGTCCTTTTAAAATTATATCAGATGTGTTTTTGTAAAAATCACTCATTACATGAGGGGTAGTTATTACCTTCTTAAATCCTAACCCTTGCATCTCTTTAATTAAGGAAATTGTAGTTTCCATATCAGGAGAGCCATCATCAATTCCGGGAATAAAATGCGAATGAATGTCTGTTTTCAAAACTGAAAAATCAAGAGGATCTAGCTCTAGCTCTATTTTCTTTTTAGAAAACCATTTTAACATTTAACTGTATTGTTCTTTATAGTAATTCTGATAATCTCCTGATGTAATATTATCCATCCATTTTTCATTTTCTAAGTACCAAGAAATTGTTTTAGCAAGTCCTTCTTCAAACTGTAAAGATGGCTCCCAACCCAATTCATTTTTCAATTTATTTGCATCAATTGCATAGCGTTTATCATGTCCTGGTCTATCTTTTACATAAGTGATTAACTGCTGAGCAGTACCTTCTTCTTTACATAGAGCAATATCCATTTGCTTACATAATATTTTAATCAGGTCAATATTTGTCCATTCATTAAAACCACCAATATTATAAGTCTCAGCATTTCTTCCTTCATGATAGATTTTATCAATCGCAATAGCATGATCCACTACATAAAGCCAATCACGAGTAAATTTTCCATCACCATAAACTGGTAATGATTTTCCGTTTCTAATGTTATTTATAAATAGTGGCAATAACTTTTCAGGGAACTGATTAGGCCCATAATTATTAGAACAATTTGAAATTACATATGGCATGCCATAAGTATTTCCGTAAGCACGAACAAAATGATCAGAACTCGCTTTTGAAGATGAATATGGTGATTGAGGGTCATAAGAAGTAGATTCTAAAAACAAGCCTGTATCCCCTAAACTCCCATAAACTTCATCAGTAGAAACATGATAAAACAACTTACCATCCTCATTTCCTTTCCATTGATTTTTAGCAGCATTTAATAAATTTACTGTCCCAACTACATTTGTCATTATAAATTCCATTGGATTTGTGATTGATCTATCAACATGACTCTCTGCAGCTAAGTGAATTACCCCATCAAATTTATACTTTGCAAATAAATCTTTAATATAGTTTTCATCAACTATATCGCCTTTCTCAAAAATATAATTATCAGTATTTTCAACATCTCTCAAATTTTCCAGGTTTCCAGCATAAGTCAATTTATCAAGGTTAACTATCTTATAATCTGGATATTTATTCACAAATAATCTTACAACATGAGAGCCAATAAAGCCAGCTCCTCCTGTAATTAATATCGTTTTATTCATCTTACTTTTCGGGTTTTTATAAATGGACAGCAAATATAGACAATTATTACACAATGCTTTGCGTTAATTGTTGCACTTATAGTATTTTAGCCCTCAAATGAAAAAGCAACAAATGAGAAACATCCTTTTTATACTTTTATCAGTAGTATTTATCAATTTAAAAGCTCAAGAAAATAAACAATCTGCCTTTACTTTTAACTACACCTATCAGATTCCAACTAGTGATTTAGCAAATACTTTTGGAGATAATTCAGCTATTGGTGCATCTTATTTTTCAGAAACTGCTAATAATCTATTTTATGGAATTGAAGGAAATTACATGTTTGGTAACAATGTAAAAGATTCAACACTTTTTGATAATATCTCAACCTCAACAGGAGCAATTATTGGTGATGACGGACATTATACTAATGTAGTTTTAATGCAAAGAGGGCTTGATGCACATCTTTTTATGGGTTATGCTTTGCATTTTAAAGAAACAAATTTGAGTGGTATTTATATCTCTCAAGGATTTGGTTATTTGCAACATCAAATATACATTAACACTAAAAATCAGAACATTCCTCAGCTTGATGAGGAAATGAAAAAAGGTTACGATCGTTTCTCTAACGGATTTAGCACCAAACTCTCTGCAGACTATAAATATTACAGTAAAAAAGGAAAGTTTCAGGCTAGTGCAGGAATAAACTACACTATGGCTTACACTAAAATTAATAGAAGTTATGATTTTGCAAATCAACAGTATTATTCTAGCCAAAGGAAATGGGATCAATTATTAGGTTTTAAGTTTGAAATAATTATTCCTATTCACAGAAAAAATGATGAAGAATTTCATTACTTCTAATGAATTCCCTTTACAATATTAGTATACAGCTTTATGTAATTGCAATTCGTTTTGCAGCATTATTTAATGCAAAAGCTAAGTTGTGGATAAATGGAAGAAAAAATATCTTTCAAAAAATTGAAGAAGTAACAAAAGGTGAACAAAACATTGTTTGGTTTCATTGTGCCTCTTTAGGAGAATTTGAACAAGGGAAACCTATTATTGAAGGCTACAAACAAAAATATCCTAGTCATAAAATGCTATTGACTTTCTTTTCACCTTCAGGATTTGAAATCCGTAAAAATTATGAGGGGGTAGATTGGGTTTTTTATCTTCCTGCTGATACAAAATCAAATGCAAAAAAATTCATCAGTATTGTAAAACCTATAAAAGTTATTTTTATAAAATATGAGTTCTGGCTCAATTATATGGCTGAGCTTAAAAAACAAAACATTTCTTTTTATAGTGTGTCTGCTATTTTTCGTGATGGACAAGCATTTTTTAAAAATAAATGGTGGGTAGAGCAACTTAAAAATGTCACACACTTTTTTGTTCAGGACAAAAACTCTGCTGAGCTTTTAAAAAGTATCGGCTTTAAGAATACGACTATTAGTGGTGATAGTCGCTTTGATAGAGTACTAGCCAATACTCAAAACCCAGTAAGAATTCCTTTAATTGAAGAGTTTTGCAAAAGCAAACCAACTATTATCTGTGGTAGCACTTGGCCAAAAGATGAAATACTTCTAGCAAAATACATAAAAGAAAACCCCCAATACAACTACATCATTGCACCACACGAACTGCATTATATTTCAAAGTTACAAAAGCAGACTAATGCACTATTATTTTCTAAATCAACTGAACAAAACATTTTCACTTCTAATGTTTTAATTATTGATAGCATTGGGATTTTATCTAGTATTTATCAGTACGCAAATATTGCTTATATTGGGGGTGGGTTTAGTGCAGGAATACATAATATATTAGAAGCTGCTACTTTTGGATTGCCAGTACTTTTTGGCCCTAATTATAAAAAGTTTAATGAAGCAAAAGATCTAATTGCTGTTGGGGGATCTATCTCAATTGCCAATTATCAAGAATTAAATTTAGCAATTAAGCACTTTAATATTTTTGATAGAACAATTTCAACTGATTATATCAGAAATCAGAGTGGAGCAACAGGAATTATCTTAGAATCTTTATAAAAATAAAAACGGGAGACTACCTTTCGATAATCTCCCGCTATGTACCCGGGACGGGACTTGAACCCGTACGGACTAATGTCCATTGGATTTTAAGTCCAACGTGTCTACCAATTCCACCACCCGGGCAGGGTGTGTGTTTGTTTCTTATAAAGAACTTCCGAGCGAGTGATGAGATTCGAACTCACGACCCCCACCTTGGCAAGGTGATGCTCTACCCCTGAGCTACACTCGCAATAAGGACGGCAAATTTAACTAAATATTCAATACTACAAAATCAAAAACTAGTTTCCTAATAGTTTTTTTATCTCATTCAACTTCATTAATGCCTCTACAGGAGCTAAAGTATTGATATCTATACTATTTATATCTTCCCTAATCTCTTCAAGTATAGGATCATCAAGCTTAAAAAAGCTCAGTTGCATATCATTTTCAGCACTAATTGCTTCAGTATTTTTCTCCCTTCCTCTTAATGATTCCAGTTGCTTTAATATTTTTTCTGCTTTTTTAACTATTTGCTTTGGCATTCCTGCCATTTTAGCAACATGTATCCCAAAACTATGTTCACTCCCCCCTTCTTTTAAGGTTCTTATAAAGATAATATTCTTTCCACTTTCTTTTACTGATACATTATAGTTTTTGATCCTATCAAACTGCTGTGTCATTTCATTAAGCTCATGATAATGAGTCGCAAACAATGTTTTTGCTTTTGTTGGGTGTTCATGCAGATATTCAGCAATTGCCCATGCAATTGAGACTCCATCATAAGTACTTGTACCTCTACCAATCTCATCTAATAGTATCAAACTATTTTCCGATAAATTATTCAAGATACTAGCTGTTTCGTTCATCTCTACCATAAAGGTAGACTCGCCCATTGATATATTATCAGAAGCTCCTACTCTTGTAAAGATTTTATCAACCAATCCAATTTCTACTGATTCTGCAGGAACAAAACTTCCAATCTGTGCCATAAGAACAATCAATGCAGTCTGCCTTAACAATGCTGATTTACCCGACATATTAGGACCAGTAATCATCATAATTTGTTGCAGTTCTCTATTCAAATTTACATCATTAGGAACATAAGGCTCGCCCATTTCTAATTGCTGTTCAATTACTGGATGTCTACCTTTTTTAATTACTAAATCCGAGCTATTATTTACATTTGGCTTACTATAATTATGTTTGTTTGCAATGGATGAAAACGAAAGCAAACAATCTAATTGAGAAATGATTGAAGCGTTTAATTGTATCTCTTGAACATGAACTACTATACTTTGCACTAGCTCAGAAAAAAGTTGAGTTTCAATTTCAGAAATTCTGCCTTTAGCACTTAAAATCTTGTGCTCATATTCCTTAAGTTCTTCCGTAATATAGCGCTCAGCACTTACAAGCGTTTGTTTTCTTATCCACTGCTCAGGAACTTTATCCTTGAACCTATTTCTCACCTCCAAGTAATAACCAAATATATTATTAAATGATATTTTTAAGGAAGAAATTCCTGTACGCTCAATCTCACGCTCCAACATTTTATCTAAATACTCTTTCCCAGAATTTTGAATAGAACGCAACTCATCTAGGTCAGTATTCACTCCTTCTTTTATAACATTTCCTTTGTGTAATAACATTGGAGGGTTGTCGCTTAATTCATTTGCTATTCTCTCCTTTATTGACTCACAAACATTTATCTTACTTGTTAATTTTTGCAAATCTTTTGCTGATGCGCTACAAATTTCTTGTATAGGTTTCAAAGCAATTAAAGCATCTTTCAACCTTCCACATTCTCTTGGATTTATTCTTTGAGTCGCTACTTTTGAAATCAAGCGCTCTAAATCTCCAATTTTAGCAATCTCTTCAGAAAGCACTTCTGATAATTTATCATCAGTAAGCAACTGTTCAACTATGTTATGGCGTACACTTATTTGTTTTTCATTTTTCAAAGGCAAGGCTAACCATCTTCTTAACATCCTACTTCCCATTGCTGATTTTGTATCATCTAATACATCAATCAATGTTTTTGCACCTTCATTTGGCGAATAAAATAGCTCCAGATTTCTTATTGTAAATCGGTCCATCCATACATATTTTTCTTCTTCTATTCTACTAATACTTAATATGTGTTTTGTTTGATGATGTTGTGTTTCATTCAAATAATGCAATGCAACTCCAGCAGCAATTACGCCTTCTTCTAAATCTGAAATCCCAAATCCCTTTAATGAATTTGTGTCAAATTGTTTGTGTAGTAAATCATGCGTGTAATCAAAATTAAAAGCCCAATCATCTAGCATATAAGTATAAAAAGAAGTCCCAAAATCTTCTTCAAATTTTCTCCTTTTATTCTTCTGATAAATAACTTCAGTAGGACTCAAGCTTTGCAATAATTTATCTACATAATCTGCTTTGCCTTCTGCCACTAAAAACTCACCTGTTGAAATATCTAAAAAAGAAACCCCAATATTCTTTTTCCCATAATAAACGGATGCTAAAAAATTGTTTTTCTTGGTCTCTAAGGTGAGTTCATTATAAGAAACTCCAGGAGTAACTAATTCAGTAACTCCTCTTTTTACAATTCCTTTTGTAGCTTTAGGGTCTTCTAACTGATCACAAATAGCTACCCTCTCTCCTGCCCTAACTAATTTAGGCAAATAAGTATCTAAAGAATGATGAGGAAAACCTGCTAACTCAATTTTCGAATCGCCATTGTTACGAGCAGTAAGTACAATCCCTAATATCTTTGATGTTTTAATAGCGTCTTCACCAAAAGTCTCATAAAAATCACCAATCCTGAACAAAAGCAAAGCACCAGGGTGTTTACTTTTAATCATATTATATTGTCCCATTAAGGGAGTAATTTTCTTTTCTTTCTTCTTCTTAGCTGCCAAAAATTTATTCTTTAATTTTGCAACAAATATAAGTGATGAAAAAGTTAAAAAACAAAGATTTACAAAGAATAAATATTGAGGAGTTTAAAAGTGCTCAAAAAACACCCATTACTATTGTGCTAGACAATGTAAGAAGTGCTTTAAATGCAGGGTCTGTATTTCGTACTTCTGATGCTTTTTTAATTGAAAACATCATTTTATGCGGGATTACTGCAACACCACCCAATAAAGAAATCCGTAAAGCAGCACTTGGTGCTTCCGATTCAGTTAATTGGGAATTTCAGGAAAATACAATTGATGCAGTTACAAATCTAAAAAATAATGGCTACCATATTATGGGAATTGAACAAGCTGATAAATCATCTAAACTAAATGATTTCACTTTACCCAACAAACCTATTGCAATTATTATGGGAAATGAAGTAAAAGGAGTCTCTCAAGAAGTAATTAATATTTGTGATGATGTAATGGAAATCCCTCAATTCGGAACAAAACATTCCTTAAATATAGCTGTAACTACTGGTATTGTTATTTGGGAATTATGGAAGAAGTTGAATGCTTAATTAATAAGCAATTTCAAAATCAACTCTTCTATTGATTTCTGCTAAAGTATTTACCTCAACATTACCTTCCAATCCATTATTAATAGCTGTAACTACAGATAAAGGATCTTCTTCTCCTTTTGTAATTGCATTTAATCTATCAGCATCAATTTTATAATATGAAACTAAATAATTGATTACTTCATGTGCTCTTTTTAATCCTAACTCTCTATTAAACTTTGTATTACCTACATTGTCAGTGTGCCCTATTACATTTAAGTTAATATCCTTATTATTCCTTAATAATAAAGCCATAGTTGCTATTCTATTCTCATTAGAGCTACCTACAACAGCACTTCCAGAATTAAAATATATTGAGGGAAAATAAGTAAGTCCGCCACTATTATTAAAAGTAGTATTACTAATATTAATCCCAAATTGATTTATCATAGTTCCAACTGGAGTATTACTCTCTAAGTCCTTACTATTTGGCACACCATCTTTATCATCATCTAGCTCAATACCATTTTCATCTACCAAAACTCCTCTATTAGAAAACGGATCAGCATCTCTATAATCTGGAACATTATCCATATCAACATCTAACGCATTACCTGAGCCATCAACAGCAACACCAAGTGGTGTATTTGGGCTTTTATCAAAAGCATCTGAAACTCCATCATTATCAGCATCATCAGTAAAACCATCAATTTTTACAAACAAAGTAGTAACATCATCTCTAAGTCCATCAATAGGACTTTGCCAGTCAGACTCATTAATTTGACGACCAATCTTGTACGCCATTCCTAAAGAAAGGAATGTGAAGTTATCTGCAACATATTGAGTATTCATTATTGAAGCGTCCCACTTATCAGTTAACCCATTTCTTAACGTATAATCAATATTTAAAGATAGTCTCTTGTTTACTTTATAATTCGCCCTAACACCATATATATATACCGTTTCTGAAGGCTGCTCGAAAAATGATTTCTTTTGCGTACCTAAATTAGTTCCTTCCATTTCATATCCAAAATCATGAACATAAGTATCTGTAAAAAGATTTGTTCTGATAGAGTTATAAATATTATAACCCACACCTAATTTTCCATCAAAATTTAGTTTCCCTCCTCTTTTAGTTTCAAAGAAGTATGACATTGCATTAGTTAAATTAATATTTACAAGTAAATCTACCTCCTTAAATGATGCTTTAAATTTATCTCCATTTCCTTCATATCTATTTGGCCAAGGCTCAAATACTGAATATCCTAAATATTCATTTGCTCTTCTAAGTCCTGCAAAGCTTCCACTAGAAAATTCTGTTGCTATTGAATAAAATGAGTTTATCTTTTTTTCTACATGAAAAGAAAATGCTGTTTTTAACTCAAAGAATTTATTTGCTTCTTGATAAGCAGGATAATGATCATACTGAGTAATATCACCTTTGAACTTTGTAAATCCATAATTTAAACCAACACTCCACCCACTCCAAAGATTATACCTTTTCTTATCTTCTTGTTCTTTTTTAGAACTAACATTATTATTAGTATTTATAGCGTTTGAAATTGCATTATCCTGGGCAGAACCCTGCATTAATAAACCAACTAAAAATAAACCACTAAATCCTATTTTCTTCATCATAATCTTTCTAAAAAGGTCTGCAAATTTAATTAAATGTTTCTATATCTGAAAATTACTAACAATTAATGTGCATAAAGTAGCTGTTTTACTACTACTACACTTGATTATTTTCATAAATTTGCAGCAATTATAAATCAAACAAAACAATAGAAATGGGAATGTCAAAATTATTTTATATCATAATAGCAGCAGCTTTACTGAGTGGTTGCGGGCTAGATAAAATGGCTAACAAATATGAAACAGTAAGTTTCACAACAACTCCACCAACTTTACAAGCGCATGGTGGCAAAGTAGCACTATCATTAGACGCTACTTTTGCTGAAAAATACTTTGCAAAAAAAGCTACAGTAGATTTTACTCCAGTTTTAGTTTACAATGGAGGAGAAACTGCATTTAAAACAATTACAATTCAAGGTGAAGAAGCAACTGGAGGGGAAGCAACAATATTTAATGCAACTGGAGGTAGCTTTAAATACAATGATGCAATTAGTTATTCTGATGAAATGATGAGTTCAACTTTGGAATTAAGAGCGGTTGCAAAACAAAAGGACAAAGAAAAAGTATTAGGGCCTGTAAATATTGCTAATGGAGTTATTGCAACTTCAACTAGAGTTCAAGATACTGAAGATTTAGCAAATAACAATCACGGATATGAGCATGAAACAATCTTAGAAGAAACGGCCACAATCTACTTTTTAGTTAATCAATCAAACATCAGAACTACTGAAAAAAGTGATGACGATATTAAAGCATTAAAAACTTTCGCTAAAAACGGATACAAAACTCATTCAATTGAAATTATATCTTACGCATCTCCTGAAGGAAGTGTAAATATGAATGATAATGTTTCTGAAAACAGAATGAAAAGCACTTTAAATTACATTAAAAGATTATTAAGATCTTTAAAAGTTGATGGCGCAAAAAATAGCGATTTATATACTGAAAAATCAGTAGGAGAAGACTGGGAAGGTTTCGAATCATTAGTTCAAGGGTCAAATATAAAAGACAAAAGAAGAATCAATAAAATTGTAAATTCTATTGCTGATGTTGAAGTAAGAGAACAACAAATTAGAGATTTAGCTGAACTTTATAGCGCAATTGAGGATAATGTATTACCACAATTAAGAAAAGCAACTATTATCATCAGATCTTACCAACCAAAAAGAACTGATGAAGAGATTGCAACTTTATCTACAACTACACCAGAAGAATTAGATGTAAAAGAATTATTATTTTCTGCAACTTTAACTTCTGATGAAATTACACAAACTACTATTTACAATAAAGCTGTAGAATTACATAACGACTGGAGAGGATACAACAATATTGCTTGCATGTATTTAGCTAAAGGAAACCTAAGTGAAGCTATGACTTACTTAGAGAAAGCTGAAGATTTAGGAGGTGCAACTTCTGATGTTCTAACAAATAAAGGAATTATTGCTGCAAGAAAAGGACAGCTTTCAAAAGCACAAAAATTATTTAACCAAGCTAATACTTCTGAAAACAATCAAGCTGTTTTAGATATCAGACAAGGTGAATATGCAAAAGCTGCAAGATTCTACAAAAACGGAAAATCATTTAATGCAACTTTAGCTCAATTATTAAACGGAAAGAATTCAGCAAACTGCAATGAAAATACAGCTGCTTGTAATTATTTAAATGCAATTGCAAATGCAAGATCAGGAAATAATGATGCCGCAATTAGCAGTTTAACAAATGCAATTAATGCTGATGCTTCTTACAAATCAGAAGCTGTTAAGGATTTAGAATTTGTTAACTTAAGAACAAACGAAACATTTATTGCATTAACAAAATAATAATGCAAAACATATAACATATTAATAGCCCCTTTTATGGGGCTATTTTTTTTACATATGAAAGAAATTAAAAAAACCATTAAAAGCTTAACAAACAAATACTATAAAGAAGAGATTAAACAACTGGAAAAACTAACTGAAAGAGACCTTTCTAATTGGCTATAACGCTTCATTAGTGACGCCAACACTATATTCTACGAAAATAAGTTCACCAATTTTATCATAGATATTTTTATCAGCAACAAAATCAACATTAGTTACATCTAGTAAAAGCACAGGAAAATCACTTTGTTTCCTCAAAAAATCTAAATATTTATCTTGAATATTTTGCAAGTATTCATCAGAAATATTTTGCTCAAAATCCCTTCCTCTATTTTTAATGTTTTGTTGTAACCGTTCAACATCAGAATACAAATACACTAACAAGTCAGGTTTTGACAAAGAAGAAAGCATAATATCAAACAATCGATTAAAGAGTTGCATTTCATCTTTCTTTAAATTATTCTGAGCAAACAACTTTGATT
>Ga0257121_1001794_pt1 | contig 15793 bp, 10 predicted proteins | sample SI106_100metaG_FD_190180 | JGI IMG/M metagenome (GOLD analysis project Ga0257121, IMG submission 190180) | Marine microbial communities from Saanich Inlet, British Columbia, Canada - SI106_100 | ecosystem: Environmental > Aquatic > Marine > Inlet | place: Canada: British Columbia | collected... | reverse complement strand
GCAGTTTCAGAAGTAAGTAAAATTTTAAAAAATTCTATTCCAGCAGGGCTTTCAAGAGCTAGTAAAAAAGATATTGACGCATGTCATGAAGCATTAAAAGCAGCACCTAGATTTAGAATTCATACTTTTATTTCTACAAGCCCTTTACATATGAAACACAAGTTAAACAAAACTTCAGAGCAAGTTTTGGATGCAATTAAAGAAAGTGTAACATACGCAAGGAACTTTACCGATGATGTTGAGTGGTCTTGTGAAGATGGAACAAGAACAGATATGGATTATATGTGTAAAACTGTTGAACTTGCAATAAATTGTGGAGCAAAAACAATAAACATTCCTGACACAGTGGGTTACACAACACCTTCTGAATATGTAAAAATTATTACAACATTAAAAAATAAAGTTCCAAATATTGATAAAGCAATTCTATCTGTTCATTGTCATAATGATCTAGGTTTAGCAGTAGCAAATTCTTTGGCAGGTGTTGAAGCAGGTGCCAGACAAGTAGAATGTACAATTAATGGAATTGGTGAGAGAGCAGGTAATGCAGCTCTTGAAGAAATTGTTATGGCTATCAGAACAAGAAATGATTTGATGCCATATTCAACAGGAATTAAAACTGAGTTATTAAGTAAAGCTTCAAAAATAGTTTCGAATGCAACATTCCCAGTTCAATTTAATAAAGCAATCGTTGGAAAAAATGCATTTGCTCATGAGGCTGGAATTCATCAGGACGGAATGTTAAAAAATAGAGAGACTTACGAAATTATGACACCAGAAAGTGTAGGTGTTAAAAAAACATCTTTAGTGATGGGTAAGCATTCTGGAAGACATGCTTTTAAAGAAAAACTTAATGATCTTGGTTATGCTGATGTAACTGATGATGTGATCCAAACTGCTTTTGGAAAATTTAAAGTTTTAGCAGATAAAAAGAAACATGTTTATGATGACGATATAATGGCATTGGTCGATGACAGTCTTATTACTGATAACCAGATTAACGCAATTAATTTAAAATCTTTAAAAGTTTTTGCAGGAACGGGCGAACCTCAAAGAGCCGAGATGACTTTGGATGTTTATGGTGAAGTTAAAAAAACTTCAGAAACAGGAGATGGTCCTGTAGATGCAATATTTAAATGTATAAAGGTTTTGTACCCTCATGATGTAAAATTACAATTGTACCAAGTTCATGCAGTAACAGAGGGAACGGATGCTCAAGCAACAGTAAGTGTTAGAATTGAAGAAAAAGGAAAAACAACAGTTGGGCAGGCAGCAGATACAGACACATTAGTGGCTTCTGCCAACGCATATTTAAGTGCATTAAATAAAATGATTATTAAACGAGATAAAACAGCTCCAATGGAGCAAGAAAATCAAAAGATGAGAGGGATATAATGGGACTATTTGACAAAGTTAAGAAAATTTGGAGCCAAGATATGGCAATTGATCTTGGAACAGCAAACACACTAGTTGTTTTAAAAGGTCAAGGAGTAGTCTTAAACGAACCATCAGTTGTTGCAATTGTTGATCAAGGTGGAAAAAAAAATGTTTTAGCAGTTGGTGATGAAGCAAAAACAATGCTTGGTAGAACTCCAGGAAATATAAGCGCTATTAGACCTTTGAGAGATGGGGTGATTGCAGACTTTATAGTGACTGAAGAGATGATTAAACACTTCATTAGAAAAGTTCACAAAGGAAGTACATTTGCTAATCCAAGAATTTTAATTTGTGTGCCAACAGGATCAACGCCAGTTGAGAGAAAAGCTATTCAGGATAGTGCGTTAGCAGCGGGTGCAAGAAGAGTTCAATTAATTGAAGAGCCAATAGCAGCTGCTATTGGAGCAGGCTTACCAATTTCAGAAGCAACTGGATCGATGATTGTTGATATAGGAGGTGGTACAACTGAGATCGCTGTGATGTCATTAGGAGGATTAGTTTATTCAAAATCTTTGAGAGTTGCAGGAGATGCAATGGACACTGCAATAGTTAATTATATGAGAAAAGAATATAATCTTTTAATTGGAGACAGTACTGCAGAAAAAATAAAAAAAGAAATGGGTACGGCCTTGGCATCAGGTAAAAATACATATCCTGTTAAAGGTAGAGATTTAAGATCAGGTACTCCTAAAGAAGTAAATATTACAGAAGAAGATACTGCAGAAGCATTAAATGATATAATGAAAGAAATGATTGGTGCAATTAAACAAGCGTTAGAAAATACCCCTCCAGAGTTATCAGCTGATTTAGTTGATATGGGACTAACCTTAACAGGAGGCGGAGCCTTGTTAAATAATATTGATAAAAGATTTTCTAAAGAAACAGGCTTACCAGTTCATGTTGCAGATGACCCACTTTCTTGTGTGGCAGTTGGCACTGGAAAAGCATTAGATCAAGAAGAAACATTCTCTACTATGCTATCTGAGTATTAAGAGTAATGGCATCAAGCAGAGATGATTTTGTAATAGCAATCCGATCTGCTTTCTTAAAAAAAAGCTATCAACAAAAATTTTCACTACTAACATTAATATTTTTATCTCTCACTATTTTATTGTTAGGAAGTTTTAATTTTAAAGTTATTCAATATATAAAAATTGGAATTAAAGAAGTTGTTTATCGTTCTTCCTTTGTAGTTTCCATCCCAGAAAATTATGTAAAAAAATTAAATTTTCAACTGAAAGATCATTTAAATCTTTATGAAAATTATAAAAAAAATGAAGTTTTACTAGATGATTTAAGAAAGAAAAAATTAACAAATGAATTTTTGGTTTTAGAAAATGAAAAATTAAGAAATTTAATTAACGAAAGCATTAAATCAGAAGATATTTACGCTAAAGTCTTGGTTGATAAAGATAGTCCTTACTTAAAATCCATTGTCTTAAATAAAGGCTCTAAAAACAATGTAAAATTGGGTATGGCTATTGTAGATGACAGTTATTTGGTTGGTAAAATAATTGAAGTAAATTATACAAATTCAAGAGCACTACTTCTCTCAGACTTAAACAGTAAGATTCCAGTGTTATTAGAGCCACTTAATATTCATGCAGTATTATCTGGAACTGGAAAAAATTATGGAATTATTGAATTTACTAAAGAAGAATATGATAAAAAAGTAAATAATAACAAGATCATTGTTTACACATCTGGCTATGGAGGCTTGTTTAAGCCAGGATTGCCAGTAGGTAAAATAATCAATAACGTTAATTTGAAAAAAAATATAGTTAATTTCTTTTCTGATTTTGGACAATTAGATTATGTAAGAATAGTGTCTTATGAAATAGAAAGTGGAAATTAATGTCATCATTAAATAAAAATAATTTCTTAAGGTCACTAATGTTTTATTTTCCAACATTAGTTTTATTTTTGGCAGTATTAAATGAAATTGATCTCAACTATCTAGAAATTGAATATTTTTCATTTAATTTTGTTTATATTTTAATATTTTATTGGACTTTAAAAAATCCACACTATTTAAGCTATGGATCAATTTTTATAGCAGGCTTAGTAAATGATGTTGTGACTGGTCTTCCAATAGGAATAAGTAGTTTATGTTATTTATTAATTTGTGCAGTTACAGCCTATCTAAGAAATATTACACTTAGACCAAATTTTATGAATGACTGGTTGTCATTATTAGTCACTATTTTATTAGTTAATTCTATTCAGGTTATGAGTTTAGATTTGATATTTTCGATTGATGTGAATTATATGAGATATTCTATTAATTCAGGTTTTACTTTTGTTTTTTATCCGTTGTTTTTATTTTTATTTAATAATTTAGAAAAGAAAATCAGAACTCAAAAAAATGATTAAAGATAATTTTGGAATAAGAAAATCAGACATTATAAATCGACGAATGTTTATAATAGGAGCGGCAAAATTAATTATTTTTGGTGGAATAATTGCACGCTTATTCTCACTTCAGATTAATGATAATAAAAAATATTTAACATTATCTGATAAAAATAGAATAAGAGAATGGAAATTACCTCCAACTAGAGGAAACATAGTTGATTATTTTGGAAATATTATTGCCGGTAATTTAAAAATATATCAATTACATGTTATTCCAGAGCAAGTTGAAAACTTTAATTATTTAATTTCAAGGTTAAAAGTAATTCTGCAATTAAGCAATACAAGAGTTGAGAGAATTAAAAAGAAAAAAACACAATTAAAACCTTGGGAAAGTTTAATAATTTCTGAAAATTTAAGTTGGGATGAATTTTCAAAAATAAATAATTATTTATACGAATTGGCTGGAGTTAAACCAGTGATGACAATTTCAAGAGATTATCCTTTTAATGATATTTATACCCATGTATTAGGTTATGTAAGTCAACCAAATGAAGATGATATTTTGGCAAATGAAATTATCCAAGAAAAATTTGTGCCAGGAATTAAAGTTGGTAAGTTAGGACTAGAAAAAACATTAGAAAACGACCTAATTGGCATAAATGATATTCAAAGATATGAAGTTAATGCATATGGCAAAAGAATAAATCAACTTGAATATCAAAAAGGTAAACAAGGTTCAAAAATTCGTATAACACTCGATACAGAAGTTCAGAAATTAAGTGCTGAATTGATGAAAGGTATGGCTGGATCTATAAGTGTCATGGATATTTACACAGGTGAGATTATTGCAATGTATTCGTCGCCTTCATATAACCCAAATTCATTTTTATTTGGTATCAGTGAAGACGAGTGGCAATTAATTAGAAATAATCCTTTAAAACCTTTAATTAATAAAACACTTTCAGGTCTTTATTCCCCAGGATCTACTCTAAAGCCTATTGTTGCTTTATCAGCTCTTGAAAATGGAATAATGGATACTAATTTTAAAGTCCAATGTAAGGGAAAAATGGAACTTCATGGTCAAACTTTTCATTGCTGGAAAGAAAAAGGACATGGATGGATGAGTTTAAATAATGCAATGAAACAATCTTGTGACACTTATTTCTACGAAATTGCAAGAAAACTAGGTGTAGATAAATTAAAAGTAACTGCTGATAAATTTGGTTTAGGAAAAAAAGTTTTAGGTGAATATTTTGAAAATGAAAAAGCTGGTCAATTTCCAGACACAAGATGGAAAATAAATGAAATTGGTAAAGGTTGGGTTCTAGGTGAAACTTTAATTACTGGGATTGGTCAGGGATACACTCAAACAACTCCTATACAACTTTGTTTGATGACTGCTCAAATAGCAAATGGTGGTTATAAAATTAAACCTAAAATTTTAACTGATGATAATCAACTAACATCAGAGCAAGTCAAAAAGGCTATGAAAGATAATAATTTATACAATTCACACATCCCATTATTTAATGATCAAAAAAATATAAAAATTATTCAAGAAGCCATGTTTAGTTCTACTAATGAATTAAGAGGAACTTCATACAAGTCACGAATAGATGATCCCAAGTATCAATTTGCTGGGAAAACTGGGACAGCACAAGTTAAAAGAATTAGCAAAAGAGAACGTGAACTTGATTTAAAAATATTTCAAATACCCTATGAAGAAAGAGATCATGCTTTATATATAGCATTTGGTCCCTATAAAAATCCAAGATATGCATTAAGCATCATTGTAGAGCATGGTGGCTCTGGTAGTTCAGCTGCAGCACCAATGGCTACTAAATTATTTAAATTAATAGTTGATCGACATCAATATAGAAAAAAACTTCCAGACTATAAAGAATTTAATATCTAAATGTTTCAACATACTCGACTAAACTCAGATCAAAATTTTTTTCAAAAAGTTAAAAATTTAGATTATATTTTATTGTTAAGTATTCTTATTCTATCAACCTTAAGTTTATTTGTTATGTATTCTACCGATGGAGGCGAGTTGCTTTATCATACAAAAAGTCATTTTATTAAATTATCAGTATTTTTTGCTTTAATGTTACTAATTTCTTTTTTTAATATTAAATTTTGGCACCTTAGCTCATACTTTTTATATGGGATTATTATTTTACTATTAATTTGGGTATCTATTTATGGAATAAAAGTGTCTGGCTCACAAAGATGGATGAATTTATATTTTTTAGCTCTTCAACCATCAGAATTAATGAAAATAGGAATTATTTTATGTCTAGCAAAATATTATCACAGAGTAAGTGTTGAGAAAGTAAATTCATTTAATAGTATTTTTTTTGCCTTAACTATAATTTTAATTCCAATTATTCTGGTTGTATCTCAACCAGATCTAGGAACTTCTATATTAATTGCATCTAGTGGATTGATTATATTATGGTTGGGAGGAGTTAAAATTAAGTATTTCTTTTTCTCTTTTATAACTTTTTTAATATCATTACCTTTTATTATTTCAAATTTACAACCTTATCAAAAGCTAAGAATTTTAACTTTTTTAGATCCCGATAGAGATCCATTGGGGGCTGGATATCAAATTATCCAATCTAAAATTGCTATTGGTTCAGGAGGTTTTTCAGGCAAAGGTTTTCTGCAAGGCACTCAAAGTTATTTAGATTTTCTTCCAGAAAAGCATACCGATTTCATCTTTACTTTATTTTCAGAGGAATTTGGTTTTATTGGATCAATTGGACTTTTATTATTATATTTAATTATTATTATTAGAATTATTAGAATTGGTGTTATTTCACGAAGCAGTTTTGCAAAATTATTTTGTTTTGGCTTTGCATTTTCAATTTTTATTTATATTACAGTTAATCTATCTATGGTGCTAGGTTTACTACCTATAGTAGGGTCGCCACTGCCAATAATGTCATATGGTGGCTCTTCTATGTTAGCGACAATGATTGGATTTGGCATTGTATTGAGCGCAAAGGTTCATAGTAAGCAGGCCATAGCTTAATCAGTTCTAATATAAAGTGTGTATAATTTACCTCTATTCAATGTTTAAATATTGATTATATAAGTTCTCGTGAATAAAAATATTAAAGTAGGTATAATTGGTGCTGGAATACAAGGTGTATCAAATGCTTTGTTTTTACAAAAAAAAGGATTTAACGTAACTATATTTGATAGAGATAATCCTGGCACTCAAGCAGCCTCTTATGGAAATGCAGGACACTTTTCACCTTATGCTTCAGTTCCATTAAATCGTCCAGATGTTTTAGCAGATGTACCTTCAATGTTATTAAGTTCCTCAGGACCTTTAGCTTTAAAATGGAACTATATTCCAAAAATGATTCCATGGTTTGTTAGATTTATCATGAATTCAACAACAAAAAATATGATGCACACTGCTAAAAATATGCATCAAATTTTAGATTTAGCATTACCTGCTTATGATGAATTATTTGATGAAATTGATTTAGAGGGTTTAGTTGAAAATAAAGGAATTCTTTATATTTGGAATGATCAAGATTTGAAAAGCAGAGAGCTTGAAATAAACATAAGAAATGAATTAGGAGTTGAGCAGCAACTAGTTAACAAGGCTGAAATTCATGATCTTGAACCTCATATTAAACCTTTTTATCATGCAGGTGTCTATTATCCATATGCAAAACATGCAAGAAATCCTAGAAAAATTCTTTTAAAACTTTTTGATTTATTTTTAAAAAAAGGTGGAAAATTTAACAAAGTAAATATTAATGATATTAACTTTGATGGAGAAAAACCAGTTTTTAAAACTGATAACCAAAGTTTTATTTTTGATAAAGCAGTAATTGCTTGTGGAGCTTTTTCTAAAAAATTAACTGACAACCTAGGTGAGAGAATACCTCTTGATACTGAAAGAGGATATCATGTTCACTTTAAAGGTTGTGATCACTTACTAAATAGACCAGTCATTTTTTCAAATAGAGGGTTTGGAATTACTCCTATGGAACAAGGCTTAAGAGTTGTTGGAACAGTTGAGTTTGGTGGGCTAGATAACCCATTGTCAAAATCTAGAGTAAAAAACTTAATTAATAATGCAAAATATATGCTTGGAGATTTACCTGAACATGAGGACGAATGGTTAGGTTTTAGACCTTCTTTACCCGATTTTCTACCAGTTATGGGTCCATCAAAAAATCATAAAAATATATTTTATTGTTTTGGTCATCACCATTTGGGCTGGACTTTGGGACCAATATCAGGAAAAATTATTTCTGGAATGATCGCAAATGAAAACACTAATTTAGATCTAAAACCATATAGTTCTTTAAGATTTTCCTAAAGCTTTAAGCATCTAAAACAACAATTGTTAGATCATCTTTTTGTACATATTTAGAATCTAAAATATTATCAATGATCTTTTGAAGTCGTTCATTATTAGGCATTTCTTTATATTTTGTAATATAATTTTGAAAGCCAACTGAACCAAGCTCTTCACCTTGAGGGTTTTTAATTTCAGTAATACCATCTGTAAAAATGTACATTGATGATTTTTCAAATTTGACTTTATATTCCTTATAGGTAGTTTTTGCTACAATTCCTAAAGGAGGTCCTGCTTCATTAAAATTTGAAAACTCACTTTTATCATTTAAAATTATTGGAGGTTCATGCCCAGCATTTGCTAGTAATAATTCTTTGGAGTTACTGTCATAAATTCCAATTAACATTGTAACGAACATTCCTCTAGAAATTGTTTCACAAATCTCATTATTTAATTGTGTTAATAAACTTGCAGGCGAAAGATTAGTTTTACTAAGACAGCTATATAAACTTGATGCCTTAGACATTAGCAAAGATGATTTAATTCCTTTTCCAGATACATCTGCTACACCAAAACCATATTTGCCTTCACCTAAATCATTAAAATTATAAAAATCTCCAGAGACTACTTTTGCAGGAATGTTTATTCCAGCTAATGGGAAAGGTTCTTTTTTATTAGATGATAAAAGCGATTTTTGAATTTCCCCTACAATTTCTACTTCTTTTTGCATTTTATTTTGTTCAACCATTTCTTTAGCCATTTTTGCATTTCGAATAGCAAGAGCAGCTGGAGTTGATAATAATTCTAAAAGTTTTCGATCATCTTCAATAAATAATTTTTCATCTGTTTTTTTATTTAAACAGTGAATTACACCAATACAATCATTTGCTGCAATTAATGGAGCACACAATACAGAATAAGTTGTAAAATTTGTTTTATTATCTAGATCAAAATAAAATTCTGCAATTTCTCTTACATCTTTTCTAACATTTCCAACACGAATACATTTTCTTTGATCAACCGCTCTTCCCATAACCCCGTCTTTTAAATCTAATTGATACTCATCTAGATGTTCCTGATTAAGAGAAGCAATACATTCAAATTTTTTCTTTTTATTATTGATTAAAAAAATATTAGCAGCTTGAGCATTTAGTCTTGTAATAATAATTTGTAGAGCTGTGTTTAAAGTTTCATTCAAATCAAGAGAAATCGCAAATTCTTGATTCATCTTGTTGATAATTTGTAGATCAACATTATCTTGAGTCTCGCTTCTGGTCTCTGTTAGAATAGGTTTTTTTGTTTTAAAAAAGAGCATTTTATTAACTAGTATTTTAACCTCTTTTTGGTAAATTTACCAAATATGGAGATCATTTTATATACGCCAAACTTATATGTGCATTTATATGATGCAGTTGTTGTTGTTCAATTTTTAATTGATGGTTTCGTTGAAATAGCAGGTCAATTTAAAATATAATCTATCACTTTTATTAGAAACACCATTTGATCATTTTATTATTGCAAAGTGTATTTTATAGAACAAAATAAAAAATTATTATTTTAATGATAAATAGAAAATATATTTACTTAGGAGTTATTTTTTTATTATTAATAATTATTAAATTTATTAATCCACCCATAATTAAAAAAATATCTTTTATCAGTTATGATTTTTATCAAAAAGCATTTAATAGGGGAGAAGTTAAAGATGTAACCATCGTTGATATTGATGAAAAAAGTATTGCTAAGGTAGGACAGTTTCCATGGCGTAGAGATATTTATTCAAAAATTTTATATAATTTAAATCAACATAGTCCTCGAGCTATTGCTTTTGATATCGTCTTTAGTGAAGAAGATAGGCAAAATCCACAAGATTTACTTTCACAACTACAAAAAGAAAGCGATCAATTTATAAATATTGAGGTACCTAATACTAATAAAATTTTTATTGATAGTTTAAAGCAATCAAAAGTTGTCTTGCCGATATTGGGGGAACCAAAAGACAATTTTGTAAAAAATAATTCCAAACCTAAATTGAGAGTAATTGCCAAAGGGGATAATCCAAAAAATTTTATATATAAATATAAAAATAAAATTACATCTCTAGAAGAAATTAATAATGCCGCAAGTGGTATTGGTTCGATTTCTTTAATACCGAACATTGATGGTATAATTCGTAATGTACCTGTACTTTATAATATAGACAACAGAATATGGCCTTCATTAGCTCTTGAAACAGTTAGAGTTGCAACAGGTCAAAAAAACTTATTAGTAAAAAGTAATAAAAATGGAATTGAATTAATTAAGACAAGAAAAAATACAATTCCAAGTGATCAAAATGGAGTAATTAATATTAAATTTAAAAAATTTAATAAAGAAAATTATATTTCAGCCATTGATGTCATTAATAACGATTTTGATCAAAAAAGAGTTGAAAATAAAATAATTTTAGTAGGATCTTCTGCTCAAGCTCTTTTTGATATTGTTAAAATTTCAAATGGAAAAATAGTTCCTGGTGTTGAAATTCATGCTCATATTATTGACAACATTTTAAAGAATGAAAGTATTTTTAAAAACATTTATACTCAATTAGCAGAAAATATTATTTTTTTAATATTGGTAATATTTTTGATCTTGATACCTATAAAGATCAAGCCAAAATTTAGCATTATCTTTTTTGTAGGTTCAATTTTTGTAATTAATTTATCTAGCATCATTATTTATCAATTTAATTTTTATTTAGACTCTTTGTTTTCAAGTATTGCCGGAACATTGGTATTTATGACCTCACTTTATTTTAGATATTTAGAGGAAAATTCAATTGCTATTGAAAATGAAAAAAAACAATCAATTTTAAAAAAAGAAAGAGAGATAGCTGGGGAAGTTCAAAAGAAATTATTTCCAATTAACAAAAAAATTGAAAAATATATATTCGCTCAAAACACACCTGCAAAAGATGTTTCAGGTGATTACTATGATTATTATCAAATGAATGATAATGAAATTTATTTTATACTAGGTGATGTTACTGGCAAAGGTATTAAAGCTGGAATATTAATGGCAAATGCTGCTGCAGTATTTAGATCGTTAGCAAAAATGAGCTCATCAGTTGCTAAAACTGCCTTATATATGAATAATCAAGTAAAAGACTCCTCTTATCAATCAATGTTCATCACTGTTATTTTGGGACGAATAAATTTAGAAAAAAAAGAAATGGAATTTATAAATATGGGCCATGAACCAATGATGGTTTTAGATCAAAATTTTAATTTTGAATATGTTAAATCAACTTTGCCTCCTATGGGATTAATGTCAGTTAAAGATGAGTCTTTTTTTAAAACTACCACCATGGATATATCTGACAAAACAATCCTAATTTATACTGATGGTGTCACAGAAGGTTATATAGATGAAGGTAAAGAGCTTGAAGTTACAGGACTAGAAAACGAGATTAAAAAATTAAATACAACTTCACCAGAAACTATAATTAACCATGCAACAAAAATACTTACTGAAAAAGGCTTTACACTTAGAGATGATATAACGGCATTAGGAATTAAACTTTAAGATATAAGTACAAAATAAAAATAAAAAACCCATAAAAAACCAGTTGCCATTGTTAAAAAGATTAAAGCAAGACCTACAAGAGTGTCTTGGTTAACTTTTTTTCTCCATGACTTTGAAAAAAAATTCAATGAATAAGCGTAGACAAGTAAAAAAATATTTAATGTTGAGAAAATGATATTTATAAAAAGAAATTTTTCCATCATTATAAATTAAATATAATAGATTTAAATAAATCTGAAAAATAGAAATAAGTAACACCTGCAATAATAATATATGGTCCAAATGGAATTTCTGAATTTAATTTTCTTTTTTTATTAATCAAAGAAGGAATTACAAATAATAAACCTAAAATTGAAGAAAGAAAAATTATAAAAGGCACACTTAACCAGCCAAACCAAAAACCAAATACTGCTAATAGTTTAGCATCTCCCAAGCCCATACCTTCTTTGTTTCTAATTTGTTTATAAAAGAAAATTATTGACCAGATTAAAAGGTAGCCCAATAAGCCACCAATTAAAGAATTTACGAAATTTGGAAAAATTATCGTATTTAAGTTTGGATCAAATGATTTTAAAAAACCCAATATCATCATTGGATAGGTCAGTTCATTTGGTATGATAAAATGTTTTAAATCTATAAAATAAATTACCAACAAAAACATGGCAAAGATTATTAATAATAAAAAGTCTAGTGATAAGCCAAAATAATAAAGTAGAAAAACAAATATAGCCGAACTAATGATTTCAACTAATAAATATTGACCACTGATTGGTTTTTTGCATTTTCTGCATTTACCATTTAAAAAAAGGTAGGAGAAAATAGGAATATTGTCCCGCCAAGTAATTTTCTTTTTACATTTTGGGCAAAATGATCGTCCTTTAGAAATTTTTTTATTAATTGGTAACCGATAAATACATACATTGGCAAAACTTCCAAAAATAGCACCTAAAAGTCCTGCCAGTAAATATTCCATGAATTATTTTAGTAATTTTCTCGCCAAGAAGTTCGATAACTTGAAACATCTCCAACTCCGGCCGTAATAGATACTAAGTCTTTTTTGCTTTGTGAAGACTCCCCAGCTATATTTGCAAACAACTTACCAGCAAATACTACAATTCTCGATAACACACCAAGGCCAACAAACTTACAATCATCGTTTATAGTTACAGTTTTTTTATCAAATTTTAATGATTGACTTCCTGTAGCACCCATTTTTGAAGAAGCATTTGTTCCACATTCATCATCTACACCACAAATTGTTGCTAAACCCAAACTACATTTATTAACAGATTTAGTAGGTTGATATATTGGATAATAAACTAGTCCTCGATAAACAGTTGGTTCTGCAGTTACTTTTTTAGCATCTTTTAAAGTAATGTACCAACCACGATCACCTGCTTTAGGACATTGAGCACCAGTTGTATCAGTTGTTGTATTTTTACAATCAGTTAAATCATCAGCGTTAGTTGGTGTGCCAACGTTTTTATATAATGGATAGTTAGGATCTCTAATTCCTAATAATAAATTATCTATTCCAGCTGAAGTATCACCAATTCTTTCATAGTCACCCGTTCCTGCATATAACCAAAGAGAATTAGTTGTTTGACCAATGGTTGCATCCATTGAATGAAACATGTATCGGCCATTAGCTGTGGTTGAGCCTGAAGTAAATAAAGTTGTGTTGTCGTATAAGTTAATCGCGTTACCATCAACATCAAGAGCCATGTTGGTTAAATTATATTTAGTTATTTTTCCTTCAAGATCATTTAAGTAAACAAGGCCACCTCTATAATCTATACCTCGCGCTGTATCAGGAGTAATTAACACTGGTGATCCTGGTACAGAGTTAACTATATTATTTCCAACCACATCATCAATATCGATAACTTTATGAACTCGTCCCGGGTAAGTAGTATCTTCTAAATTAATGACAAACAATGCACTCCCAACACCTTCAAACTGCGCTCCATAACCACCACCCATAGCTGCAACATAAATATCATCTTCTATATTAGCATCACCAGCACCATTGTTAGGCAATCTAAATATTCGAGGTGCAGACCAAGTTTGTCCAAGTTTACTATATTCATATTCTGGTTGAGTTATAACTCCAGTTGCAGCTGAACCAGCTTTAATAAGTACCCCAAGTTGTGTGCTAGACTTGCTATCATCATTAGGGTCTGCTCCATAATAAGTAATGTAATCTTGAAAAACTAAAACGGTATCTCCATTAACATCTGTTGTAACACTATAGTTAGTATAAACAGAATCATCTATTAATATTGTTAAATCAGATTTTGATACTCCTCTTACAGGAAAAGTCCAAGTTTTAGATTTATAACATTGATTATTACCCGTATCATCACAGACCATAGAACCTTTAGGTTCATTAGCATTATCGATCACTTGTATAGCTTCATAAAATGAACTTAAACCATATGAAGTAGCAATATAATCATAATCAGATAAAGCTCCATTATGGTCCATTACATGAACTTTATGACGTGATGTGTCATTCAATACAGAATATAAATGCAAAGGTTTTGCAGGATCGGTAATATCTAAGACAGAAAATCCATTTCCACCTCTGCCGTAAGGGGCAAACATTATTGTATGCCAAGCTTTAGTAGTTCCTAAAGGACTTTTAAAATACATGTCATGAACAACAGGGGAGCCATCTACTCCAAAAATAGCATTTGATCCGCCTATACCAGCTTTATTTAAATTCACATTCACCATTTCTGGAAATGCAGGTAATAATAGTGGAGGGGCAAAAGCCCATTTTTCTTTACCAGTTGCAGATTCAAATGCATGCAACAATCCATCGTTTGCACCTACATAAATTATTTCTTCTCTAGTTGATTTAGATGCTGCCCAAGCATCATAACCTTTAATTGATCGCCAATATGCTTCTTGGTTTTGACCTGTAAATGCAGTTTCAGCAGTTGGTGGACCAACTACCACAAGTTCTGAGTGATAAATATCACCCAATACGTGATTACGCTTTTCAGTTAATTTACAATCTGCATCATAGTCAAAATAATCTTGACCTCTAATAAAATTAATTAAACCTTTGACATCATCATCCGTTCCATCTGCTACATTTGGAGCAGTTTTACATCTTCTGCTATTAATTGGATTGTCATTTATACTATGATAGCCGGAGACTTCATTGTTAGTTAATTGAAACATACCATTTATCTCAGACCAATTTGTATCAGTAAAATTGTTATAACCTGATTTGTAGTCAGTTCCTCCAGGGATTACGCTCCAAATTTTTCTAGCAGCAGGGGACGGTAGTTTTTCAGCTGCACTCCAATTTTTACTATCTTTTGTATCTACTACCCCAGATGAGTTAATTGCAGTTCTAGTTAAAGTTCCTTCCCATTCTTTGTTTTGAGCATAATCAAATTGTGCTTGATATAATGATCCACCTTTTTCAATGGTTGCTGTAATGGCAGGTGCTGTAAAAGATAATTTAGAGGCAATAACTTGTGAGATTGCTGCTTTTAACTGAGCTTTTAAGGAAGCTGTAGTATTAGCAATGATTACATCATTAGTACCACCTGCTTGAGCCATTGTTTTAAAATTATTTAAAGCATAACCTTGAATTCCTCCTCCATAGGCGACGGTAAAGGTTTTAATTTTATGAGCAGTTCTTAAACTTGTGACTGTACTTTTTGCACTATTATGGTTATACCACGAACCATCTCCTATAACTAAAACATAACTATTTTGACAATCTAAATTTTTGTCAATTGGTGAATGAGTGCCATGTAAATAATATTGTTTAGCCATTCTTGCCCAAGCCATTGCATCTGTTCCACCACCAGGGGAAACGGATGATATAATTTGATTAATTCTTAAAGCTCCAGCTTTATGAACCTTAACTTTGAAACAATTACGAGAATTACAAGGACTTGCTTTACCAGTTGTTTCATGTCCACTCCAACTCGTAAAACCTGCGCTACCACTTGACCAATATCCAAAACCAAAGTTAACACCTGAATTTAATGAAGCATCAGCTACAATTGCTTTAATTGCTTCATGAGCACCAGTCATTCTTGTTCCAGCACTTCCGCCAATTTCCTTAATAAAACCCAGATT
>Ga0257121_1001790_pt1 | contig 15829 bp, 27 predicted proteins | sample SI106_100metaG_FD_190180 | JGI IMG/M metagenome (GOLD analysis project Ga0257121, IMG submission 190180) | Marine microbial communities from Saanich Inlet, British Columbia, Canada - SI106_100 | ecosystem: Environmental > Aquatic > Marine > Inlet | place: Canada: British Columbia | collected... | reverse complement strand
GTGTTTTGGAAAATAAATCTTGATGAAGTCTGCTTTAGTTCTGAATAGGTTTTTATCTTGATATTGAGTAACTTGATATGATGACTAACTCTAATCCATTTCAATTGTATGATGAAAAGTGTACACAACTATTAGGTGAATCTGAAATTCGATTTGCTGGAATTGTTGATAAAGATGGTAAGTTGGTTGCAGGTGGATTCAAGGAAGGTTTAGTTCCACATGAAGGTGATGAGACTAGATTGCAATCTTTTTTGGAATTTGTTTCAAAGGCATCCATCAGAAAAGAATATGATGAAAGTTTAGGTCCTATTAATTATCTTGCAGCACGACGTGATAAGGCAGTTTTAGTTAGTTTCCCTTTTCCTATCACACAAATCCTATTGCTAATCTCTGCTGAACCAAGTGCAAACATTGAAAATTTAGCTAAAAAAGTAGTTGAAATTTTTACTGATGTTAATTGATTTTTTAATTTAATCGCATACTTTTAATTTAGTATTATGTAATTTCTATTGAATTGAAAGCAACATTTGGTGCGGGATGTTTTTGGCATGTTGAAGACTTACTTAGTAAAACTAAAGGTGTAACTTCAACTGCTGTTGGATATATTGGTGGACAATTACCAAATCCAACATATGAGGAAGTATGTACTGATCAAACTGGACATGCAGAAGCTGTAGAAGTTGAATTTAATCCTGATGAGATATCTTATGAAAAATTATTAGATGTATTTTGGCATAATCATAATCCTACTACATTAAACAGGCAAGGACCTGATGTTGGAAACCAATATCGTTCTGCAATTTTTTATCATGATGAAACACAAAAAGAAATTGCAGAAAAATCTAAACAATCTCTTGATTCGTCAAAATCTTTTGATGATCCTATTGTTACTCAAATTATACCTGCACCTAAATTTTACAAAGCTGAAGAATATCATCAAAAATATTTTAAAAAACAAAGATTTTAAAATAATTATTTTACAATAAGAACTGGAATTTTTGATGTATGTATGACATAGTTTGATACACTACCAAAGAATATTTCTTTTGTATTACTTCTTCCTCTGGAACCCATTACTATCATATCATATTTTGCTTTCCCATGTGATGCTTTGATGATATTGTATCCTACTTCTCCTCTTGCTATTTTATCTGTAAACACAATACCGTTTTGTGCTGATATGGTCTTAGCTTCCCCCATGAATTTTTTTATTTCTCTATTCCATGCTTTTTCAACTGAGCCTATGCCCTTAAATTCTGAATGTGGTGGTGCATAAATTGAATAAAAACCTGTAATTGTGGCCTTACAATTTCTTGCTAATGTGATTGCCGTTTCTAAACCCCGTACCGAATTTTTTGAACCATCTAATGGCACAAAAATTTTTGAAATTTTCTTTTTTATCACAAAACTATGTTATTTTTGATCTTAAAATACAATACTATTTCAAATAATTCTGTATTTTTTGAAAGAATCTGAGATACTTTTGATCGCCAAATTTATTATACTTATTTAGTAATTAAATTGACGCTAACACATTGGAAGAAAAATTTATAGAAATTGATGGAAATAAAATTCGTTATTTTGAATCGGGTTCTTCTCAAAAAACACTTGTACTTGTTCACGGTTTAGGTGCTTCATCTGAAAGATGGCAGTATGTTTTACCCCTTTTTGCAAATGATTTTCATGTCATAGTACCTGACTTAGTTGGATTTGGTTATAGTGACAAACCAATAACTGATTATACAATTGATTTTTTTTCAAATTTCTTAGAAAAATTTTTGATATCTTTAGATATTGAACATACTAGTATTATTGGATCTTCTCTTGGTGGTCAAATAGCTACAGAATACACTTCGTCACATTCTCAGTCTGTTGATAAATTAATTTTAGTATCTCCTTCTGGAACTATGAAACAATCTACTTATGCTCTTGATACATATGGTATGGCTGCACTATATCCAAATAAAGAAAGTGCAAAAAATGCATTTGAAATAATGGATGGATCTAGCAAAAAAATTCCTATAGAAATAATTGATGGATTTGTAACTAGAATGAAATTACCTAATGCAAAATATGCTTTCATGTCTACTTTATTGGGATTAAAAAATTCTGATTTAATTACAGAAAAACTTGAAAATATTTCTTCTCCAACATTAATTATTTGGGGAACTAATGATCCTGTAATTCCAATTAAGTTTGCTGGTGAATTTTTATCTTCGATTAAAAATTGTCATTTTTATGAAATGACTGGATGTGGACATACTCCATATGTTCAAGAACCTGAAAAATTTGCTTCTTATGTGTTAAAATTTTTGAATGATTAAAAGAATTTAAATACATACTATGTCTACTGATGGTAATGACTGGTTCTAACAACCCATATGATCCTACATCTATGTTCAAAAATTGGATTCAAAAAAGTGGTCAGGCCCAATCTGAATTTTTCAAAAATTTTGGTTCCTTAATGACTAATCAGTCTAATCAAACATTCAATCCATTAGAAACTCTGCGTGATGTTTCTGATAAAACTAGACAAACACAATCTAATATTGTCGATAACATGTCATCTATGCAAACAAAAAGTATGGATACTATGTTTAACATTGGACAGATGCTTCCATCTTTTATGAATTGGGGTGCATACAAAACTACAATTAGCAGCAATGGTCGAATTTCAATTCCTGAAGCTGAACGTAATGCACTTGGTTTAGGTGATGGTGATTTGATTCAAGTCATAATTTTGCCAATTGCAAAAAAATCTAAAACTAAGGAATAAAAAATCGGGTAAAAATACTACAATACACATAACTTCTAAAAATATGTTTTCTAATTATCAAGAAAATATAGATAACATGTTTAACAGTATTAAACGATCAATACTCCGACAATAATTGATGCGACACAATAAAACATTAAAACATTTAATGCCAATCTAAAATCATTTACAGATTTAAACAAAAACGTTCTCCAGTTTTAGATTCCTATACTCTCTACAAAATATAATTAATGTATTTTTTATTGTTTTATCTTTATGATCTTTTAGCTAACCATGTTCCCATTTCTGGCAAAACTTTTTTCTGTGATAATGAACTAGCAATCATCCCTACATGACCTGTTGGGTATAATTTCAAAGTTTTATCATTACTTCCTACAGCATAATGTAATGGCATACTACATTCTGGTGAGACTAAATGATCTCCTACTGCTACTTGTGTAAACATTGGCATATCTATTTTTTTTAAATCTATACGTTCTTTACCAATATACATTTTATTTTGAATAAGTAAATTTTCTTGATAAATATCCTTAATCCATTGTTTAAACAATTCTCCAGGAATTGGTGGTGTGTCTCCTAACCATTTTTCCACCCTCAAAAAATTATCCACATATTTTTTATCATCAATATTTTTAAAAAATTTGACATATTTTTCAATTCCTTGTTCAAAAGGTTTCAGGACTGAAAAGCAATAATACATGAATTCTGGAGGCATATTTCCAATAGTTTCTACCATTTTATCCACATCCATATGTTTTGCCAAATTACTAATTACTGTGGTATCTTTCCATCCATCAATTACTGGGGCTGTTGCAATGTAGTTTTTGACACTTTCTGGATGCAATGTAGTATATGCTGTTGCAATTGTTGCACCTGTACAGTAACCTTGTAATGAAATTTTTTCTGTGGATGATTGATTTTTAATATATTCTACTGATGAATCCAAGTATCCATTTACATAATCATCAAAATCTAAATATTTATCCATACTAGTTGGCGTTCCCCAATCTAACATGTATATGTCAAATCCTTGTGATAGGAGATTTTTAACCCAACTTTTTTCTGGATGTATATCTAATATGTGAAACCTGTTAATCAATGCATATGATATTAACAAAGGTGTTTTGAATTTAATTTTTGTAATTGGTTCATAATGTAATAGCCTTGTTTTATCAATTTCTTGAACTACATTATGTGGAGTTACTTCTAAACTGATTTCATCAGGTGCTGATACAAATTTTGGAGCTTCAATTATATTTTTACTAAATTTTAAAACCTCTTCTATGATTTTTGGATCTATGTTTGATTCATTGTACATTTTTTCTTTTTTCCTTTTTTAATTCTAATTCTAATTTTGATACTCTTTTTTTTAATGAATGAATTTCTTTATACGATTCATCAATTTCTTCTTTACTTGGAAGATTAACTGATTGTAAAATTACATTTGTAATGTTACTCCAATGTTTTGTTAATTCTAATTCTTTGGATACTAAATTTCCATAGTTCTCTCCAAATTTTTTAGAATCAAATAATTCTGTAAAATCATTATCAAAAATATCTATCCATACTCTTTTCATTGCTTCTATGTGTTCAGCATCTTGGGGAATTTCTGGTGATTTTAGATTTACTTTCTTTTGAGCTATTCCCCATGTATTTGATAATTGTTTATAGTATTCTGTCATGTATTGATTGAACCCTAGCAAATTTTCATTAATTTCAATTAATTCTACAGCAATTTTTTTTGAATTTGTTGCAAATGCTCTCATTGGACCCATTGATGTCAGAGCCTGTGGTTTACTTGACATTAGATGTATGATGTCTGTCCAAAACAATGACAAATGTTTGTAATATTCCGTCATTTCTTTAGGTGCTTCAGCTGAATTTTTGGATGATTTTGATTGCACTCTTAATAATTCATTTAGATCGCAATAAATAGTTCTATTACATAATTATTTGAATGGACAACGTAAAAGAACTTGAAAATATTTGCCAGGATATTCTAAAATTAGACCCTCAGATGCGTTCTGCTCGATTTATCAATGCTCGAGGTCATTTGACAGCTGGAGGCATGAAAGAGGGGTTACTTTCACTTGAAGAAAAAAAACAAGATGAGATGATGTTCATGGAACTTGCATTACGTGTGAGAATGAGACATGAATTTGATGCTGAATTTGGCATAGTTCATTTTTCTTTATCTTATCGGGATAAAGTAATTGTAATGAGTTTTCCATTAAGCAATGATGATGTTTTGTTAGTATCTTGTGAAAAAGATGTTGACTTCGGTGTTATTCCGTTCAAAATTCTTAAACTTATTGATTGTATTAAAAAAACACCCCTCAAAACATTTTGATTCCAACAATTTAATTCTCTCTGTATTTTAGTTATTTTTGTGGTTTCAAAACAAGATATCAGTTGGGATGATATTGAAATTTTAATAGATATTCTTTCCCAAAATATTTTAAAATTATCTAGACATTTTTCTAGTATCACTACACTAAGTCGTGGTGGATTAGTTCCGTCTAGATTGTTAGCAGATTCACTTGGAATTAAAAAAATACTCGTTGATCAAAAAATTGTTAATTCTGATTCTTTATTTGTGGATGATATTTTTGATACTGGTAAAACTTTTTCTAATGTATTTTCAAATGTTGATTATCCATCAAAATTTGTCTTTACCACTCTCCTTGCTAGACGTGGAATGAAATATCCTGAACAATTATTGTATGCTGAAAAAACTCTTGATGATTCTTATGTTGTATTCCCATGGGATAAATTTGAATTTGAAAATTCATTAAAATAATATTTTAATTAATTTTTATTTTCTAGCATATGTCCTACGAGTTTCTTTAGCTTAACAAACAATATGCATATGAGGGTGTTAATGTTGGATACATGATGTTTTCTTTTTCATTTGTATGTGGCAGACCTATTGAATGACCTAACTCATGTGTCATAATTGTTTCAACACTTTCTATATCGTATAGTTGGAAACTACCATCACAACTATAATCCCCTAATGCTACTTCGACTACTCCCTTTCCTAGGTGTGCATGTCCTAATACCCCTTCACCAATGTTTCTTATTACCCATGTAATCCATACATTTGAATCTGATTTTGATTTTGTAATTTCAAAAATTATTTTTGCATCTTGATTATTAGTATTGAGTTCTACTTTTTCCCAAAATTCAAATGTATTTTTTAAAGTACTTATATGATCTAGTGGTAATCCTGTAGGTTGTTCGTTAATGTAAATTTTATATTTTATTATATATGTCCCATTAATTATTTCGTAGGTTGGACTAGGAAAATCTTCTGATGACATTTCTACCTCTTTTTCAAAATTCCATTTCTCAATATCTCTGAGAAATTTTTTAATCACATCCTGACTAGGATTAGGATATTCTATGTATCTTGTTTCATCGTTTATCTTTTTTACAATATTTTTTAGATATTTATCAAACAAATATCTTTCATATTCTATTTCTTTTATTGATTTTTTTGAATCTATTTTGATGAATTCCTTATCTATTAACCAATTTACATTTTTATAAAATTCCTCATTAGATGTTTCATTTTGACTCCACATGCTTAAATTATTTCTAATTAATGAGATCATTTTTAATTCATTTGTATTTTTAAATTTCTTATTTTCTGGAATCATGATAATTTCTTTTTTAATCAAATACTGAATGCTGTCTGTAAATTTTTGATCACTAATGTTTGTAATTGCCCACCAGTTAGTTGTTTGTTTGACCCAATTTGGAATATTTTTAATAGTTTGTTTTATGGTGTTAGTTGGTTTTTCAGTAGGTGTATATGGATATTTTTTTAGAGTATTTTCTATAATGTCTTTATAATTTTTAATTACAGTGTTGTTTGGATTTACCTTATCTGCTTTTTGTAAATATGATAATGATTCTGAATATTCTCCTAAATTACCAAAACCTACTCCCATTCCTGTCAGTGCTCTTGCATTTTCTGAATTAATTTCTAATACTTTGTAAAATTGTTTTAATGATTTAGTATGGTATTCCATATTGCTATATGCAATACCTTTCATGTTTAATGTTGAAATATTATTGGGTTCTGATTCTAAAATTTGATCATAAATTATAATGGCCTGATTATAATTTCCATTTTGAAATAATTCTGTTGCATCATTAAATGATTTTTTGATTTGTTCTTTAGTTTGTTCTTCTCCAAATGCATTATTTGTTTCATAATATGAAATTGTTATTAAAATTATTGTACAACAAAATAAAATTTTTAGAAAATTTTTCATATTTTACAGATTAATTCTTTCTTTCTATACTTTATTATTTTGACTCCTGTACTCTCTCTACTTTCTTTGAAATCTATGAAAATGTTTAATTCATTCCCAAATGCGTTCTTTTATGTTGACTGAAATTCCGATCTCAAATAATATGTACTATTTAAAAAAACAAATTGATCAAATTGAATCTGAATTACATGAATTTGTTGATTTACCTGTACAAATTCCTGAATTGATAACTACTGCTAATTTATTGCGTTTGAATGACTTCCTTATGAAATCTAATCATAAAAAAACTGATCTCATCTCTGCATATTCTAAATATTCTAAATCTATGGCTGTATTGTTGTCATCTGTTTTTGAAATTCAAAATGAATTAAAGGACATCCTAAAGGAACAGTCTTCATTAATTCCATCCTCTTCTAAAACTAAAACTAAAACTAAAACTAAAACTAAAACTAAAACTAAAAAATAAACTATTTTGATAAATAGATTATATCTCCAGCAATAATTTTATTTGTTTTACTTTTACTTTTAATTATTAATCCTCCATCATTATCTATTTTGATTGCTTCACCTTTTATTTTTCCATCATTTGTATTGATTTCTATTTTTTTTCCAATAGTTGATGATCTTTTTGTCCACTCTACAATAATTTTTTTTGTTTGATTATTGTTTAATTCTTCATATACTTTTTCTAATTCTAATAGAAATGATTGAATTAATTCTACTGGGTTTTTTTTATTTTTTTGTTCATTTAAATTTGATACTCCATAATAATTTGGCATTTTTTTTAACATTTTTTCAATTTCTTTTATGTTTACATTGAAATTTATTCCTATACCTAAAATTAAATTTTCAATTCTATTTGATTCCAATGTAGCATCTACTAACATTCCTGCAAGTTTTTTCCCCTTGACTGTCAAGTCATTTGGCCATTTCAATTCAGTTGACACCTTGCAAGTTTTTTCAATTGCATAAGATAATGCTAATGATGCTGCAATTGGAAATAATGTTGTATTTGAAATATCAAATTTTGGATGTAGAATTATTGAAAACCATATCCCCCCTTTTGGTGAAATCCATTTTCTACCTGATCTTCCTTTTCCATCTGTTTGCTTCTCTGCAATAATTATCGTACCTTCTTTTTTTGACTCGTTTGCCATTTTCAATGCTTGACTTTGTGTGGAATTTATAGAATCAAAATAATATGCCTGTTGACCCAATACTTTTGTTTCTAGTCCTGAAATAATTTCCCATGGTAGCAGTAATTCTGAATTTTTTGTAAGTTTGTAACCTTCTTTTTGTTTTGATTCTACTGTGTATCCCAACGCTTGAATTTTTTTAATATGTTTCCAAACTGCAACTCTACTAATTCTTAGGACATCGCTAAGGTCTTGTCCTGAAAGATATTCTGTATTATGAATTTTTAAAAATCTTAAAACTCTAAGTAAACCTGTCTCTTCAAATGAATTGTAAATCATTTATCTCCTATTTTTAATTCATGTATAAAATATACTTTAGAATCCGATATCAAAATCAAATCCTCCATCATCCATGCCTCCATCATCCATGCCTCCATCATCCATGCCTCCATTCTGCATATTTTCTTGTGATACATAGTCTGACATTCCAACACCCATCATACTAAACATCATTGAAAACATCATCATATCCATCACTCCAAAAAACATCATGGTTGGCAAAATTGATTTATTTTCTTCCATTTTTTGCTGAAGTTTTTGTTTATCCCCGCTTTCATAAATTGCCTGCATTTGTTTCCATTTATCTTGTATTTCTATTATTTTCCTATCCAACTCATTTGAACCCTCTTCCGTAATTTTTAGTTCAATTTTTTTCCCAAACCATCCTTTTTCTTCTTCAACTCTGATGAGTTTTTTATTTTCTAGATCCTCTAAAATTGAATTTAATTCTTCTGGACTAATTTTTGTTTCATTTTGAATATTTGAAAATTTCTTCTTACCTCGTTGTATTGAACCTAAAACAATAACATCTTTTGGCTCTGTTTCCATACTATGTACAATTTTTTATAATTAAAATACTCTCTGATTTGAATTAGATTTTATTTTTTCCGCTAGTACCATAATTTAAAAATTATATGCTGTACATTTGTTAATAGATTATGAACCAGGATTCATTTTCTGATCAACAAATTATTGATATTTTGTCATTACGAACTGTTGCTGTAATTGGAATGTCTAAACATTCGTCAAAAGCAGCACAATATGTTCCAAAATATTTAGTTGATAATGGCTATGATGTAACCCCTGTAAATCCTAATGCGGAAAAAATTTTGAATATTTCCTGTTATGATTCTGTCTCTGAGATTGAAGGATCTGTTGATATCATTGACATATTCCGACCATCTGATAAAATTTCATCTATTATTCATGATTGCATTAAGAAAAGACCCAAAGTGATATGGCTGCAAGAAGGAATTCATGATTTTGAATCTGAAGAATTAGCTAGAAAAGCTGGAATACTTGTGGTGTTCAATAGATGTATGTTGGCAGAACATAGGAGATTGATATTATGACTGATTTTGAAAATTTTCATCATGATCTAATTAAATTAGTTAAAAAATATGAAAATAATTTGGGCTTAAAAATTGAAGAAGATCTAGAACATGACATAGTGAAAATATTTGGTACTAAGATAACTTCGTTGGCTAGAGCTCAAAATGGTCTAAATGATGTGACTGAATTAGCATATACTACAGCTGAACATCATCCTTATTGGAATTTATTGTATAATTGTTCAGAAATTGGTTATACTATTTTGGATAATTGGAAAAAATCACTATCCCCAAGTGATATTGCAGATCTTGAATGGGCTTTAAAAGAAATTAGTCAAACTTTGGAGAAAATTAAAAAAAATCCTGTTGTTTCTGATGACTGTTAAAGAGATCATGATAATAGTCTATTAAATTAATAAATGGGTGGGTTTGAAAATTTGTATGAGTACTGAAGCACTTGCATCTGATTTTAAAGGTACTACTAAAGTAGGAATTACTACTGGCTTAGTTGCAGGTGTAGCATTATTTGCAATGTTTCTTTCTATTGATCAGCAATTGGGATTAACCCATGGTTTATTTTTTAAAACAATGAATGCTGCATTTGGTGTAGAACCAATCTTGGCTATCTTTCTAGGCTTTTGTGCTTCTGCAATAATTGGCACTTGCTATAATTTGGTGTCTGATAATTGGAAAACATTTAGAATTATTACTGCCCCTAAAGGAATATTGACTGGTGCAGTTGCTGGTACTATTGTCTTTGGATTGATATTTGTACCGTTACATACATTGGTTTTTGTTCCAGCTATTGAATCCAATGTTTTCTTAAATGATTCTGCAGATTTTTCATCAGAAGAAATAGCAGAATTGAAATCTCTTTTGCTAAATAGTACTTTTGTCTTGTGGTACGGGGCACTCATTCATGTTGTTTTTGGTGCTATTCTAGGTTTAATGTCTGGATTTGTTTTAGCTGAAAGGTATACTGGAGTTAAAAGAATTCGTTCATTCTGGTAAAATTTTTCTTTGTTTAAAATTTTTATTTTTAATTATTTTTTAAGATTTAAATCAAGTTTACCTATATCCATATATTTAAAATAACTCAATAAATTCTATTTTTTATTATGACTTTAATTGAATCAAAAATTGAACAATCTGAACTTTCTAATGCTGAATTAATTAATCATTTTAGAGAAAAATGTACAATCTGTGGTCATCATAGGATAATGCATAATGATTTAGGTAAATGTGAAGGAGTAATGAATAAACCTTGTACTTCTGGTTGTGATGAATTTAAAGCAGAATAATTTATTTTTTTAATAATCTTTAATATCCCTTAGATACTATGTTAGTCATGAGGGATTTTCACCCTGATGATGATGTTATTTCTCCTGATGGATATACGCCTCAAGAAACTCCTGGTGATTTTGATCCTGGTATTCCTAATCAAATGCTTGATTTTATTTTAAGAACTGAACCTGCTGAAGTTGTTGACACTGATTTATTTGCTGTAATGAAAAAAAGACGTTCCACTAGAAAATTTTCTGATAAACCTGTTGAAACTATAAAAATTGATAAAATCATTGCGGCTGCTGATACTGCTCCTACTGCTGGAAATTTTCAGGGATTTGAAATTTTTTACATTAAAAGTCCTGAAAAGAAAAGATTACTTGTTGATGCATGCAATCATCAATCTTATGTTGACGCTCCTGTAGTTCTGGTTTTTTGTAAAAATCCTTCTAGAGTTAAACTTAATTTTCCTCCTTACATCCTCCGAAAATTTGCAATTCAAGATGCAACTCTTGCAGCTGGATATTCTCAACTTGCAGCACAAGCTTTGGGATTAAGCTCAATTTGGATTGGAATGATTGATGAACAAAAAATTATGGATATTATTCAAACTGATTTAGTTCCGTCATCTGTACTGTGTATTGGTTATCCGAAACAAACTAAATTTCCAAAACCTAGACGTAATCTCAAAGATCTTGTTCATGTTGTGTGGTAATTGTGCCTAAACTTATTCATCTTTAAATAATGATGATTATTTCTGTATTTTATGACTGATGCATATGTGATGTTAAATTGTGAATTAGGTGCAGAAGAAGGTATTATTGAACAATTAAAAGAATTAGAACAAGTTGTAGATGTTTTTGAAACAATTGGAACTCATGATATGATGGTAAAACTTCAAGGTGAAAATTTTGAGAAGATTAGAGAAATTGTTTCTTGGAATATTCAAAAATTGGCTAAAGTTCGTTCTACTGCCACTTTAATTAAGAAAGATAATTAAAATCTGATTCAATAGGCTTAAGTTAAAAATTATTTATGATTTATTATGGATATTTTTTCTAAAAAACTACCAATTATTTTGATAATTGTTCTTGTTGGAATTTTATTATTACAATTTACCACAAATGATAATTCTACTCCTTTAATTGATCCTGAAACTTGTGAACTTTACATTGTAGATTCTCAAATCAATACTAAGACATACCTTAACGAATTTAATACAAAATGTTTAGATTTTAAAAATTTGAATAAATGATATTTTTAATCTTTAATTATGATTAATGTTTGATCGTATAACATGGTTGGAGATAAAAATGAAATCGATAAACTCATTGATACAATGATTGAAAGTGGAGATGAACTAGTCAAGAATTTGAAAATGGTTTTACCTAATTCCTTATCTGACTCAATGGTAATGTTTCATGAATCAAATGTTGAAAATTTAAGAAAAATTAAAGAATTCCTAAACGGGTAAATCCTGATTTTTAATTCGTATTATTGCTACTATATCTTTTTTAATTATTATTTGACTTTTTTATTGTGATTAGAACTAGAACCATATCTATGGAAGTTAATAAAATGGTGGGCGATACATTTGATTCCATTATTGGGTTATTTCCTAAATTAATTCCCGATGCAACCCTGAATTCTGATGGCTGGTGGTCTTTCATTGGTCCATACGGTAAATCTAAAGTTAAATTTAATCAAAATAAATCTCTAGGGATACTTGATCATGAGTATGTTGATGAAGAATCTTCTTGGAATATACCGATGCGTATAATTCCAAATGGTGATTTCTCAGAGGTGATAATTATTTTAAAAAAACCTGAACAATTAACTGATTTTCAGTTTAATCAAAGAGTGGAAAAAATTAGTAAACTTGCAACTTCAATGAAAAAAATCCTTGAATCTAATATTTGATGTTTTAAATTTTTGAACTATTGTTATTTCTAGTCACATATTTGAAAATTGCAGTTAAATGTAAATTTTGTAATACAACATTGAAGCAAATTGCCATATGATGAAGTCTGTTATCAAAGATTAGAAGATGATAATTCTAACAATCAGGAAGAATTGATATCTCTTTCAATGATGCCTGACTCTGATGGTATATTTGAATCAAATAATAACATAAATTCTACATAATCTTAATTTTTTCATCTAAAATGAAATGTAACTATTGTGAAAAAATTTTATCTGATGATGCTGATCTTGTTTTGAATTATTTTTATCATATTGAACTTGATCACTATGATTCACTTGATAATGAGGATAAAATGATGCATGATATTCGAAAAAAAATGCTGCAATCTAAAGAGAATTATGAATTAAAAAAGAAAAATGTTGGTGATTCTGATTTAATTTTTAATACTAAAAATTCTGAAATTTAATAATTTTATTCTTCTTTACCTGGGCCTACTACGTCTTCAGGCTTTATTTTACTGTCCCAGTCTCCTTTGACTCCTTTGATTAATGAAATTATTCCAGATATGATGAATGCTAAAACTAATCCAAAAAATACTGTTTGATCCATTATTTTGAATGAACAATTAATTTTTACTGGTGGCTTATCATCAAAATATTCATAACACGTTCCAAATTCATTTGATTCTAAAGTTGCTGCTTGGTATTCATGACCAAATGCACCTAAAATAATGAAACCTACAAAAATTAATGCAATTCCAATTATTATGAATCGCATATCACTCATAATTTTTTTTATTGATTAACAGTATTTACATTTTGACCTAAAAAAATAACATTAGTTATTTTTCCAGTAATTTTTTTAAATTTTCTAATGATGCCTCATAAAATGAACCCATGAACACTAGAAATTCCAAAAATTGTTTTTCAGACATTTTTTGACTGTTGAGATATGATTTCCATGTTAATTCTGTATTTGTTTTTGTTTTACTTTTAATTGAAATTGTGGCAACATATGCCCTTAATGGTAAACCTTCTGTGGCAACGTATGTGAAATATTCACCTTTTTTCCATGCTACAATGTGCTCTTCTATTTTATTTCCATCTGCAAATGTAATTAATCTAATTGCTCCTACATCTTTTTTCTTTATTGACAGGTATTCTGTTTTTGTTACATCTGGTAACCATGAGGATAATCCAACAATATTGCTAATTTTCCTCCAAACTTTGTCCTTTGATGCATTAATTTTGATTGTTTTTTTGACTGTTCCAGTATGAAATGATTTTTTAATCTTTTTTGCCATACTTGTTTGCTTTAATCATTAAATTTTAAGATTTAGTTAAAGAATCATTTTTAATCCCTCCAGCATAATATTATCAAATGGTCTTTGGATGGGGTAAAAAAAAGCAAGTAGAAGAACCTATTGAACGTAAATCTGTCAATCAAAATGTTTCTCTTTCTGAGGTTCCAAAAATAATAGATGATTTGAGTAAATTAAGAGAATCTCAAACTCTTTCTGAAATAAAAAATTTAAGAAATAATACTGCTCCTCTTATTGACGATTTAATGAAAATTGGCATTGTGCTTGAAAAAGATAATTTGAATGTCGATGATATTGATAAACATTTAGCTATAATTGTAGTAAGAGGTAAACAACAAGTAATTGATATTTTGAAAAAAGATGTCAAAAATTTGATGCAAGTTTCAACAATTACCGATGCAAAAAAATTAGATTATTTTTTAACTCAACTTCTTAAAAAAGTGGGTGATGTTTTAGGAAGACAGACTAGAGTAATTCACATTTTTGCAAAAAAATATGCAAATCAATTAACTAATAATCTTAAAATTATGAATGAAAATTCTGATAACATTTCAAAACTTCTAAAACATTATGCATCTACACAAACTACTTTTGATGAAATTACTCAAATGTTAAATAAAATTAAATCTCTTAATCAGGAATTAGCTGATAAAACAAAAAGAAATATTGAGATATTAGATGATTTAAAATCTTTTGAAGAAAAGAAAATTACTTTACAGAATTCTATTGCTGACATTCACTCTTCAGAAAATTATAAGAAATATGTTGATTTGAAAAATAAATTAAATGAATTTACTAATCAAAAATCTAAGATAAAATCTGAAATTGATACTCAATTTACAAAAATCTCTCGCCCTCTTGGTAGATATGCATATGGATCTGCACTGGATAAGGATCAAAATCGTATTTTATCTACTTTAGTTGATGATCCCTTTGATGCCCTTATTTCTGCAAACTCTGATACTATTATTGTAATTTTAGAAAATATTAGAAAAGGAATTTCTTCTGGATCTATATCTGTAAAAGATACTGAAAAGACTTTATCTCAATTGACTGAAACTGAAGAATCCTTGGATGGATTTATTCAAAAGATATCTGATTATACTGATATTTTTAACTCTATGAAAACTGATTTGGATATTTTGAAACCTAAAAATTTAACTTCCATTGAAAATGAATTTTCTAAGACTGATAATTTTAAAAATGATGCCCAACTAAAATCTAAAACAATTTTGTCTGAAATTAATGAAATAAATTCTAAAATTCCTCAATTTATATCTAAAATTGAAGATAAATTACAACTATTTTCTAATACTAAATATTCTATATCTCAATCTTAAAATTAATTTACTAAGTAATTGAAGTCTTTTTGTGTTTTTTAAAAATAAAAAAATTGAACGTAAAGTTTTACTTGAAAAAACTGTCTTAGATAGTATTGTTACTTTTTGTAAAATGAAGCATCCTAATGAAGGAATTTTGATATTAAAGGGAAAATCTAAAAATGGTCAAATCAAAATAGATGGACTTGCTATTCCTCCATTTAATTTCACAGGTCCTACCTTTGCAGGGTTTCCTCACTCTTTCTTGCCTTTTGATAATAGCTATATTGGTATCGTTCATTCTCATCCGTCTGGTTCAGCTGAACCTTCTGTAACTGATTTGAATAATTTTTTTGGATTAGTTTCTCTAATCATTAAATCTCCATATGATGATG
>Ga0257121_1001783_pt1 | contig 15866 bp, 17 predicted proteins | sample SI106_100metaG_FD_190180 | JGI IMG/M metagenome (GOLD analysis project Ga0257121, IMG submission 190180) | Marine microbial communities from Saanich Inlet, British Columbia, Canada - SI106_100 | ecosystem: Environmental > Aquatic > Marine > Inlet | place: Canada: British Columbia | collected... | reverse complement strand
CCCCTACGGTTCCCGAAACATGTGAACCGTGGAAACCATCATTACCACCACAAGGAGAAGGGTCATTGTCATCATCTACAACATCTCGACCGGGCACCACTTTATTGACAAGGTCTGGGTGATTGATTTGAATTGCATTGTCAGTAACGGCGACAACCACATTGGCATCTCCAATCGAAATATCCCAAGCCTGTGGTGCATTCACTTGATACAAGCACCACATTCCATTATTAAAAGAATTGGTGAAATAAGTATCGTTTGGCGTTAGAAAGGTCTCGTGTAATTCTTTCTTTTCAACATATTCCACGTTAATCGTTTGTCTAATCTTACTGATAAGCTGTTCGATTTTTTCGATCTGTCCAAATTCAACTTCGTAAGTTTTTGATAAATGAGGATCTTTTATTCCAGGGTGCAGAAGCTTTAATGATTGTATCTCAAATTGATCAATGACATCATCCGTAAATGGAAGCTGATCATCAGTCACAAAACCATCAACTGTTTTAAAGCTTCTGGTGTTTTCTGAGATTTCAAAAATAACTTTTCCGTCTTGATACCAACGGTAAATTTTTTGGCTGCTAAGGTTTAAAAAAATAAAAAGGAAGGAGATTGTTACTACTGTAGATTTCATTCATGCATGTTTAGACTTTAAAAATCTTAAATTTTGATGAAATTTGCAAAAAAAAACAGAGGTGTTTTTTGATATTTATAAATAGAGAAACGTTATGTAAAAACCAAAAAAAAACAGTTTAAAAAACTTGACTATTGGCTAAAACATTAGGTGGAAATATTGATTATTATTACTAATAATACTACAAGAAACTCACTAAATAGATGGCTTTAGCGCCAAATCGAACAATAAAATCACTATACAATTTTTCTGTCAGACAGATCAACAACATCCTGATCCAGGAAGGCAAGAGCTGTTTTCAATTGAAGCTAACACCACCTTTTTTTTTGGTTCTGAAATGCCACATTGATCTTCAGCAAGACAATTTGTAAACTTGGATTTAAGAATAAATGTATTGGACTCGAATGATAAAGCATATTTCCCAATCGTGTCACCCTGATATTCTACCTCGATTTCTGTATTGGGTAAGGGAATTTTGTCCGCAGCATTATTTATAATTTCAATAAGTTTTTTCGGATTTAATCTGTGCTCAGTATCACTTGAAAACCATAGCTGAAAATTAATAAATTGATCATTTCGATATTTTCCTCCACAGTCAATGTATGATTTGTTCACCATTCCAATTTCCGTAATATGAAAATGTTCTGGTACTTCAATGCCGTTTTCGAGTGAAAATTTTAATTCACTAATGGATTCAAGGTTTGTTTTTAATTCGTTTAAAATCATTTTATCTTGATTTATATTTCTCCAGCAACTGCCTCGCTTACATTAATAATATGGTCACCTACTTTTTCGCATGAGGAAAAAATATCATTATAAAGAATTCCTGACTGAAATTTATATTCTCCCTTTTCAGCATTTTCTAAATAAGATCTTTTGAGCTGATTTCTTAGCTGATTTATTTCCTTTTCTGCTTTGTCCGCATCATCTATCGTAATATGTCCATATTCAGAATTTAGATTCTTGTTCATTATTTGAAATGCCTTGTCTAAAGAGTCAAGCATGTTGTTTAGGTTTTCTCTTTGCTCGGGTAAGAAATATATTTTCTTATCATCTTTTCTCTCTATGGTTTTAGAGATTTGATAATAGATGTCTCCAATTCTTTCGAGATCGTTCGTTATACTTAACATACTTCTGATCTGCGATGAAACTTCCGGAGTGATCTCTTGTGTTGAAACTTGATCAAGATAGTTAGCAACTTCAACCTCAACTCGATCTGTAATTTCCTCATATTTCATGATTTTATTAAACATCTTGTTGCGTGTCTTTTTGTTCTGGTCATTTATTAGTGTTCGAACAAAACCATTCATTCTTGTTGTCACTTCACCAAATTTGGCAACTTCTTTTTTCGCTTCTAAAATCGCAACTTCAGGTACACCAATTCCTCCAACTCCCGTAATGTAATCGAGCTTAAACTCTTCATCAGCTTCTCCTTTCGGTTTAACTGTTTTTTGGACGAAATTAATCATGTAGGGCACGAATCCTATAACGATTAGAACATTAGCACAATTAAATAAGGTGTGGAATAAAGCGATGCCTTCATTGGCCATGCCAGGATCAGCTGAATTAAAATTAACACCGTGGCTATTAGAAACTATCCAACCAATACCATCTAGAAAAAAAGGAATAACCAAAAGCATCCAAGCCACCCCTATAATATTAAATAATGAATTAAATCTTGCCGCTCTTTTAGCATGAACATTTCCAATTGTAGCAGCCAATTCTGCTGTGATGGTGGTTCCAATGTTTTCTCCCAAAACCATTGCGCAAGCGACTTCAAATGGAATGATTCCTTTAGCTACCATCGTCATGGTGATTGCCATTGCAGCGCTAGAGGATTGAATGACTATAGTTACAAGAGTTCCTAGTGCAACAAACATTAAATTGCTAAAGAATGGAATGTCTTTGTAGTTGACAAAAAATTGAACAAAAGCAGAATCTTTGTCCAAATCAGGAACAGCATCTTTCAAAAACTGTAAGCCAATAAAGAGTAATGCAAACCCGATGATTGCATTCGCTAAATCTTTGGATTTCCTGAACGACATAAAAAGTAAGGGTGCCCCAATTGCAATTAAAACCAAAGCATAATCGGAAACGCTTACTTTGAAGCCAAGTAACAGTACTAGCCAAGCTGTAATTGTAGTACCTATATTGGCACCCATCATAACTCCTGCCGCTTGACGAAGAGTAATCAGTCCAGCATTTACTATACTTACCGTCATGACTGTGGTTACAGACGAAGATTGAACAATGGCTGTAGAGCTGAAACCTGTGAGAATGCCTTTGAATCTATTAGAAGTAATGGATCCGAGCATTTTTCGTAGTTTTTCACCCGAAGTTCTTTGCATTCCATCACTCATGATTTTCATTCCAAAAATGAATAAACCAAGAGAACCAATCAAGATAAGAAGCTTCATGAGGCCCCAACCCCTTTCGGTTTTTGCTTTGATTTTATCAGACCATATTACGTCAGAATCTTTTGTGATTTCTTCACCTTCACTTACATCAGCCAACCCTATGTATAGCTCGTATTTTTCAGATCCTTGAAGATCTTTGATTTCAAAACTTGTTTCTTTGATGTCAATGGGTTTTGTGAACTTCCATTCACTGTCTTTGAATCCTTTTTTATTACGCTTTGCACCAATTTTAGTATTGTACTTAATAACAATTTGCTTTTCTGACAATTGACTAAAAGCCTCGTAATCCAAACTCCAGGTAAGCTCTAAACCTTCTGGCTTGGCATTGGCTTTTAAATTTTTGAAAATATTCTCATTAATTTCAATTGAATCCGATGAATTAACGTTTAAGCTCTCGACCTTTTCATTGTCTGTAGCATTAATGGCTAACTCAGTAACGGAAATAGGATTTAAATCTATATCGGTTTGGGCCCGGTTGAATGTAGCTGAAATCAATAAAATGGAAATAAATAAGAACTTTTTCATAATTATTTTTTTACAAAATTAATAGGTAATATATTCTTCTATACATCAAATTGAATTATTAACATGGACTTAACGATTTGTTAACATTATTCGGTTGTATCTTACTGTTAAACAGGATAATAGTGATTTGTTTTGATTGTGTTTAAACTGGTGTTAACTTTTAAATAGACTATATATTAACAATGCGTTAAGAATACTTTAAAAGTCATTCAAACTTGGGTTTTTATCGTTCTCTTTGTCTCAAATTTCAATGTTATAATTATGAATTGGTTTTTTACATTATTGTTCGTTTCGTTTTCTTTCTTGTTTTTTTCTCAAAACATGACGAATACACCTTTTGGAAAAGGTTTGATTAATGTTTATGCCAAGGACAGTTCGTGGTCTACTAAAGTGGCCTTTCGATTTCAAACCAGATATGATGGAACATATAACTTTTCGGACACGAGTTTTTCCGATAAGGCTTATGTAAGAAGAGCACGTATTAAGGGAAGCGGTAATGTTTTTAGCCCGAAGATCTCCTATAAGTTTGAATATGATGTGGCCAATGGTTATGTTCTCGATGCAGTCTTAAAATGGAACTTTGCAGGAAATTGGACGGTGTGGTTTGGGCAGACAAAATTACCAGGAAACATAGAACGTGTATTTTCTTCTCAAAAATTACAATTGGTTGATCGTTCTCTTCTTAACTCGCGTTTTACATTAGACCGTGATGCAGGATTTCAATTGAGGCATCATTTCACAATTGGAAAGTCTTTCCTGATAAGAGAAAAATTTGCAATTTCTCAGGGTGAAGGTTTAAATCAAACAGATGCATCAACAGGAAATGGATATACAACGAGACTTGAATTATTACCATTTGGAAAATTCACAGGTAAAGGTGATTATTTTTCGTCTGATCTTAAAAGAGAAGAAACACCTAAATTGATGTTAAGCCTTACCTATGACTACAATGACAATGCCTCACGTTCAAGGGGGCAAAAAGGAGATTACATTACCGGAACGTTGCGGGATCTTCAGAATATTCAGGCTGATGCACATTTTAAATACAAAGGACTGTCATTTTTTGGTGAATATGCAAATAGAAAAGTGATCGGAGGAAGCCCTGTAAATGAATTAAATGAAATTTATTATACGGGTTCAGCCCTGAATTTGCAAGCTGGTTATTTATTCAAAAACAATTGGGAGCTTGCGGGGAGATTTACTCAATTGAATCCAGAAGACGTAACTGGATTCAACAACGTCAATCAATATACTTTGGGTTTTTCAAGATACGTAGTAGGGCACAATCTCAAAATACAAGGCGATATTGGAATTACTCAAGAAGCAAATAAAGATGATTTATTATTAATTAGATTGCAGACAGAATTTAATTTTTAATCAAGCAAAAGCTTCAAGCTAGTAAAACGGGTTATTGTATCTGATTTGAATCACAATTGCTTTTTTTAGGGTTTTGGCGTAATACTTGTATTATCATAGGGAAATCTTCTCTTTCCTTATGTTATGAAGACACTTTTAAAATATAGAATCCTCAAATTTTCTTTCACATGTGTGGCTTCTATTGCTTTTTATCTTGGCTTGCCAAATGACCAAAGAGATAAAATGAAACTGTACGTTAAGGAGGAATTTCTTGCATTTTTCAATATCAATCAATCAGAACCAGCTGATATCTCGAATGATCTATATCTTCCTGATATGAGTCAAGTTGATGAAGAAACTGCTTATTATTTTAATCAAATTCTTCGTTACTCTGAAAGTAGACCAAATACACAGGGCCCCATATTTAAATGGACCAAAGACATCTATATACATTTGTATGGGAAATACAGCAATGAGAATAAGTCTGAAGTGATGACTGTGATTAAAGAACTGAATAGGCTTGTTTCACCTCGGAGAATTCATCTGGTCAAAAATCCAAAGAGGGCAAATTCTTTCATATATTTTGGGTCCATAAACGACAATAATATGTATTCGAAGTCAGGCCTGAAATTAGAAGGACAGTTTTATGGACACTTTAATATTCGTGCTCACAAACAAGAAATTCTGCGCGCTTACATTTTTATTAATACGCATGATTCGAGTCGTAAACGACAAAAACATGTGATTCGAGAAGAAATAACGCAGTCTTTGGGCTTTGTAAACGATACTTATGATTATCCAGAAAGCATCTTTTATCAGGGATATTCAGAGCGAACTTATTTCTCTGAAATGGATAAGAAAATAATCAAATTGCTTTACCAATAAATCATTAAATGAGCCAAGAGCCTCCAACGGAGATCACGTTGTCGAGTTCTAGATATGAAGAATGGGTATCTTCGGTGATTCCACCCGTTGGACAGAACTTGACATCAGGAAAGACCTGGCCGTATGTTTTTAAGGATGTAATTCCTCCAAATAAATGTGCCGGGAAAAACTTAAAAGTATCCCAATTTAATTGCTTACCCATAATGATTTCACTAGGCGTTGCAATACCCGGAATAAAGGCGATTTCACTTTCTTCAAAATGAGGAGCGAGCTTTTCATTTATACCAGGACTCACCATAAACGAAACTTCTAAATCTTTTGCTTTACGGATTTGATCACTGGTTACAACGGTTCCTATACCTACATCAAAATTTTTCAAATTCATTTTTTTTGCAATAGAAACACATTCAAAAGCCATTTCTGTTCTCAAGGTAATTTCAATGCAGTTGATTTTTTTTTCTACAAGCGATGCTATTGTCTGTTCAACATCATTGATGTTATTGAAATTTACCACAGGGATTACCTGATGTTTAGATAATATTTGTCGAATATTATTTTGTGTCATTTTGCTCTGATATTATAGTAAAACCTTTATTTAGTGGATCAATAGCCTTGCTTAAATCATTTATGATTGATGGATAACTATTGCGATTACAAAAATGCAATAAATTTTGATGTCTCTCTTGTAAATGACCGTTAGGAAATAGGGATTCCTTAATTTTTTCAATTCGAACCAAGTCCACTTCGTGAGATTTTTTCTTCTCTTTTAGGATTTTACTTTTGATTTGAGTAATTGATTTTTCAATCTTTTTAAGTTCTGATCCAATCCATGCGTCAAGGCTTTTTTGTTCTGAGGATGATGCTCTTAAGCTTTTTTCAAGCTGATTCAGTCCCATGTCAATTTCCTCGTCATTTAAAGGTGTGGTATCGTTCTTCTGTACATGCTTCTTTTTTAAGGTTGACAAATCCTCGAATAGGTCTTTAACCGTTAACCCTAGCTTTTCGATTTTTTTATTTGTTCCTTGGTCCAACCATAATAAGTTTGTTCTCATTTGGAGTAGGGGGTAAGGAAGATTGGTTTTTTCAAAAACACCTTTAAGTTGTGCCCAGTAATTCATTTCAGCCATACCTCCAACATAGCACAGGTTGGGAAGTATGTATTCTTGGTAAACTGGCCGAAGTATGGCATTTGGAGAAAATTGGTCCGCTTGCTCACTTAGCATGGATAATAATTCATCTAAGCTATAAGTTCGGTCACCTATGTTAAAGCCCTGTGCAGTTTTAATAATTCTGCTGCGCTCATTTTCAGTTAAATAAAATAAATTGATTTCTCTAGAATGGACTTGCGTTTTTCTTTTTAGATTTTTTAATTTTTCGTTTGTTTCTTGAACTGAATGATTTGAATGTCCTTCCTTAAGCTCCAACTCCATTACAGGTTTAAATAGCTCTTTAAGTTTTTTATTATCACCGTCAATGATGATTAGTCCCTGTTCAGCAAATATTTCATGAAGCCAACTCAAAAAAGCTTCCCCGTAATTATTTCCCTTTAGCGTATTGAAAATGGCTTGAAGTTCTTCACGACGTTCTTCATTAAAAAGACTTAAAAGATGCTCAAATACATCTTGAAGACCCTCATTATCAAATCTTCCAACAGCCCCAGTTTGATTGTGCTCCCATTTTATTTGTTTGTTAAACAAATGAAGGTGATCTATTTCATCGCTATCATGGTCTTCTGATGCCATCCAAAAAACAGGGACAAAATGATTTTTTGGGTATTTCTTGTTAAGTAATTTGGAAAGATTGATTACGTGTATGATTTTCAAGAAGAAATACAAAGGCCCTCCTAATAAGCAGAGCTGATGACCTGTAGTTACGGTGTACGTATTAGAATCTTTAAGCCGATTAATTTGATCAAGTGAAAATTCGTTTTTATTGAGGTTATGGTATTGATTAGTGAGAGCTTCAGATAGGATACTTCTTTTTTCTTGTTTAAAGCTCTTCTTTTTTAATTCTATTTGAGTATTGAAATTTTCCATTGAAAAAGGAGATCCGATAAAATCTTTCAATTTCTCTTGATGAAGGATAAACTCCAAATCATGCTCCGAAAATAAATTCAAATCTGTTCGCGATATGTGGCTTGTTTTTTTCATCCGGTTAATTAAACTTAATTGATTTGGAAGGTGAAATTCTCGAGATGACCATGCTCGGAAGCAAAAGACTAATCATACAAACTAGAAACGTAATAATATTAATCAAAAGAACATCAACAATGCTCAATTCTATTGGGACTTCAGATAGGTAATAAACAGTCGCATCTAATTTTATTATTTGAAAATAAAACTGAATCCAACACAAGATTAAACCAATTAAATTTCCAATAAACATTCCTTTTAAAATAATCGATGCTGTTTGATAAAGAAAGATTTTTCTGATGCTCCAATTGTTTGCTCCAAGTGCTTTCATGATGCCAATAAAATTAGATCGAACAACAATCATAACCAATAATACAGAGCCTATATTAATAATTCCAATGATAAGCATCAATACAATGATAATAAGAACATTAGTGTCTAAAAATGAGAGCCATGAAAATATTTCGTTTTCCGATTCTAGTATATTAACAACCCTTAGTAGCTCACTATGTTCATTAGGTTCAAGCTCAATGATTTCTGCAATATTTTTATATTGATTTTCTAGCTCTACCCAGCTGTCAATTTGCACCTCGAATCCTGAAACATAATTTAATGAGTTTTCTTTTGTGACTCCAAAATCTGTTAACTCTTGAACACCAATTAATGGTGCAAAAATAATTTCATCGTCTATTTTTTCAATTCCTGTTTCAAATATTCCTGCTATTTTGAAGCGTCTCATTAAGGACCGCTTTTTTACAAAAAACACGGCAATTTCATCACCTATTTTAAAGTTTAAATCATCACAGATTTTTTTGGATAAAACAACACTCTGGTTATTTCCAGTAAATGATGGGATTTTACCCTCAACCAGCTGTGATTTGAGAAATTCCATGGGGTATTGTTCGTCAATACCCTTTAATACTACACCGGTTACGTCTTGTTTGACTATTTCTTTATTGTTCTTGTCTTCAAATTTTTCAGAACGTATTAGGGCAGGTTTATAAATAATCGGTGCTACAGATTTCACTCCCTTGAGCGTTTTAACTTTGTTTATCTTTTTCTGATCAATGCGAATAGGATCTGCCTCGTAAATATTCTTATTTCCATCTTTCATTATGAACAATGGTGCGCTAAATCCAACAATCTTTTTTCTAATTTCATTTTGAAAACCTGTAACCACAGCTATGGTAATTAAGTTTACAACAATAGTTAGTGCAATACTTATCATGGATATACGCATGATAGGTTTGGAAACTTTTATACCTTTCTTATCGGTTTTAAGAATTTTGTTCGCTATGAAATATTCAAAAGACAATATTTTGATTTTTAAGTATCAAAAATACGCAAAGCATTTTGGCTTGGTATGTATTTTTTTGTTTTTACTTTTTTCTTGTCATTCTAATGACCAAACCTTGAACTTTGATCAAAATATTTCCCAAAATACTTCAATAGACCTGAATACAGAGGATTCTATTTTGATTGCTGCTGATCAGTTGAGTGCTTATAAAGGCATCATCAATGATAAACGCATAGCAATAGTAGGGAATCAATCCTCTTTACTATCAACAGGAATTCACCTTGTAGACACCTTGTTGGCTTTGAATCATAGTGTAGTTAAGGTATTCTCTCCTGAACACGGTTTTAGAGGCGTAGGAAGCGCTGGAGAGCACATATCGAATTCTAAAGACCCTATTACAGGGTTGCCAATCGTATCATTATATGGCTCACATAAGAAACCAACAAATGAGGATCTAAATGGAATCGATGTGGTTCTATTTGATATTCAAGATGTTGGTGTAAGGTTTTACACTTATATTTCAACATTACATTATGTGATGGAGGCGTGTGCGGAAAATAAAGTCCCCTTAATTATTCTTGATCGACCGAATCCAAACGGCGATTATATTGATGGTCCTATTTTGGAAAGCAAATACAAATCATTTGTTGGAATGCACCCTGTGCCGATTGTTCATGGAATGACTATAGGAGAATACGGCAAAATGATAAATGGGGAAAAATGGCTGAAAGGTTCTGTGCAATGTGCATTGAGTGTAATACCAATGATTAATTACAATCATCAAATGAGGTATAGTCTTCCAGTACCACCGTCTCCAAACCTAAAAACAGATGCAGCAATTAGATTGTATCCAAGTTTATGTCTTTTAGAAGCGACAAGTGTGAGTGTTGGGCGAGGTACTTCAACGCCTTTTGAATGGTATGGTCATCCCAATTTCCCAAAATCTGAACATACATTTACACCGAAATCAATTGAAGGAGCGAGCAAACCGAAACATGAAAACACAAAGTGCTTTGCTTTAAAACCCAAACTTGATTATTCGAGTAAAGAAATCAATTTAGAATATTTAATTAAGTCGAGAGATTACCTAAGGAATAGTGATTTTATTACGCGAAAATCATTTTTTCAGAAGTTGTCAGGAACAGACAAGCTGTATCATCAAATTGTATCAGGTATGAGTGAAGAAGAAATTCGAAAAACATGGCAAAATGGACTTGAACAATATTCGGAAGTTAGGTCAAAGTACTTATTGTACAACTAGTCAATCTGATCTTGACTTTTTTCCACTTTAGCTTTCATTTCCTCAGCGTATGAGGCCAAACGGTTTTCAACAGACTTATCGGTAGCACCAATGATTCTAGCGGCAAGAATACCTGCGTTTTTTGCACCATTAAGTGCAACTGTGGCAACAGGAATACCATTTGGCATTTGCAGGATACTCAAAATTGAGTCCCATCCATCTATGGAGTTAGATGACTTAATAGGTACACCAATCACGGGTAGGGTAGTCATAGATGCGGTCATGCCAGGAAGATGAGCCGCTCCGCCTGCACCCGCAATAATCACTTTTATTCCCCTTTTAGATGCGCTTTTAGCGTATTCCACCATTTTTTCAGGTGTTCTATGAGCAGATACAATTTGTACCTCTGATTCAACGCCAAGAGCATCTAATATTTCTTTGGCGTCTTTCATGACCGGAAGATCGGAAGCGCTTCCCATTATGATTCCTACTTTAATCTCCTTCATTTTCTAAATTTTTGTTGGATCCTGATTCTACCTTAACCTTCTTTTTTGCAGGAGGTTCGTAGTTCACGGTATGTTTTATATCGGTGAGCATTTGATCCATGGGTTGTTTGATTTCTTCCTCGGTTTCTTTTACCAATTCTGAAATGTTGAGGTCTTTTTTTATATCAACACCTGATTTTTTAATCTCATCTTTTATGTCATCAGAAGCATTCCGAATCTGATAAATGGCCTTCCCCATAGTTTTTGCGATACTCGGGATACTGTTTGCTCCAAAAAAAAGCAATACGAAAGCAAGGATTAAAAGTATTTCACTTCCTGCAATATCATTAAGAAACAACAAAAAAGACATATCAGTGCAAATTTACAACTAATTTATATGTCAAGAAATTATATTTACTGCTATTAGGAGTTCAATATCTCAGATCTAGACCTTCTCTAAAAGTATTGGAATGAGCTTCAACGATGTTTTTTATATCCTCACTATACCCGCCTCCCATTGTACACACAATAGGAACATTGAGGTGTTTACTGAATTCGAAAACAAGTTGATCCCTGGTTTTACACCCCTGTCTTGATATTCCAAGTCTTCCTAATTTATCTGATTCTAGAATGTCTACACCACATTGATAGAATATGAATTCGGGTTCAATTTTATTTCCAATATATTCGAGCTGCGATTCCAATTGATATAAATAGGTTTTGTCATCAGTTTTATCCTCTAATTCAATGTCTAAATTTGATTTTTCTTTCTTAAGAGGATAGTTGTTTTTTCCATGCATGCTAAACGTGAAAATTTCGGACTCATTTTCGCATAATGCCGCAGTGCCGTTTCCTTGATGAACATCTAAATCGATAATAAGAATGGATGAAACAATGTTTTTCTGTAAAAGCCACTTTGAGGCAATAACTTGATCGTTAAGTAAGCAAAAGCCCTCTCCACTGTCATGGAATGCATGATGTGTTCCTCCGGCAATATTAAATGCTATGTTCGTTTTTGTTGCAATCTCTGCGGCCATTCTGGTTCCTTCCATAATGGTCAATTCTCGTTCAATAAGCTTTTGAGAATGAACAAAGCCCGTTTTTCGTTGGGCTCTTGGTGTAATTCGAAGGGACTTCAAATCCCCAAGATAATTGGAGCAGTGAACCCGTTCGACGTTTGACATTTCAATGGAGGCTGGACGAGTAATATCGCTTTCCTTGATTGTTCCCTCATAAATCAATTGCCTAGGAAGTAGATCATATTTTTCCATCGGAAATCGATGATTTGATGGCAAAGGATGAACATAAATAGAATCAAATACGACCATAGAAATTGTAACAGCTTTGTATTGAGTTTGTTTAAGGTTAAGGCCCTTAAATTGAAGATCAATTAAAGTCATAAAGAAAGTTAAAAACCAGCAAAATAGGGTAACGAATACTGTCGATTTCGCTTTTAAGGCAAGTGTTAATTAAAATCAAAAATTATGAAAAAGTTAGTTTTTTTATGTATCACAAGTTGTGGATTGGGACTTGTGAGTTGTGGTGGTACGTCTGCCTCTGACAATCCAGATGTTATAGTGGAAGAAATAACAACCAAAGATTCTGATCTGGATTTGCAAGATCCTGAATCTGAAATTATTGAGCTAAAAGCGGAGGAGACTATTGAAGATGACAAGCTCAAGAAAAGTAAAAAGAAGGTGTAGCTAAATACTTTCGATATAACAACCAAAGTCCAGTAAATGCTGGACTTTTTTATATCAATTAATATGCATTTATGCGCAATAAATTTTTAGATTATTTTCTCGGAGGGAGTAATCACTATCCGTTTATAAATCAATGGCACGACATCACAAATTTTATACACCGATATGTGAGTACGAATAATGATGTCGTTTATTTGTTTCAGATAGGCCTTTCTGCGTTATTGATTTTTTCTAGTTTATTTTTCTTAATGATTGCTATTGGTTTTATTGTAGATGTTGCGATTACGGTTTTTTATAGGCTCAGGAAGAGCCTAGAATAGAAAGTCAAGGAATATTAACGATTTGTTTTACAATTCGAGCCACAGCAGGACAGACCTCTGTATTCTTAATGGTGAGATCCATAATTTGAGCTACATTTTTTCGATCGGTATGCGGGTATTCTCGACAGGCTAGAGGTCGAACATCGTATACTTGGCAAGTATTGTCTTCATTTAAAAACGAACAGGGTGACTTTTGTAACACATAGTCATTGTCATTATCCAGCGTTAAGTATTTTTCAGTAAAAACTCCTGCTTTCATTCTTAGATGCTTTGCAAGTCGATTAATATCTGCATTTCTGAAAATTGGGCTGGTTGTTTTGCAGCAATTGGCGCAGTTCAAACAATCCATTGTTTCAAATTCAGTTTCATGTAGCTCGTTGAAAAGATGATTCAATGATTTGGCTTTCTGTTTTTTCAGCTGAAGTAGTTTTTTTCGATAAGCCTTTCGATTCTTTTTGGCTTCTGATAGGCTATTTCGGTCTGTATCGTGTAATGAGTTACTCATAATATTATATCATCTTAATACCAAATTAATATACTTTTAAAATAAAATGTAATTATGTCGAAAAATAATAAAGCCTATTTTGTTGTGGCTTTGATTTTTATGATTAGTCTTTTTTCCAATTGTAATGTTGATGGTCAAGGGAATAAAACTAAAAATATAAGATTTGAAAGAATTGATCATTTCTCAAAAATTACGGATAGCAATGAAATAATGAATCAAGTTTATATCGTTCATAATTTCCCCTTGGATTTTAAACTCTTTTCTAAAGAGGTATTGAAATTTCTACAACGTCAACCTATAGAAGATTACCGAACAATGTATTTTATATTAATACAGGAACATGAGAAAATTGAATTACCTCTGTATGAGGATACATTGAACTACAGATCGAAAGAAACAAGTATAGAGCATATTTTAAGGTCGGATTATCTCGGTCAAGCAAGTAAGTTTTTAAATGATGAAAACCAAATTAAATACAAAATAAGTTTGAGTTCAAAATTTGATCCAAAAAAATAATGATGTACCCTCAATACCGAAAGCTTTCGAACAACAAGTCCTTTTACAAGATAGTATCCAAAGACGCCTTTGAAGAGATTCAGCTCGTTGGTTCTTCTGTAATTACAACAAACACGAACGCCTCCAAATACCCAGAAATTTTGAGGATAAAAGACATGCTAGATGGAGTTGCTCCATTCGAAATAAGCACAGAAGCCGAATATGATTCTCAAAATAAGGCGTAACAAAATCGGGTTTTCTTCATTATGACAAGTAAAGATCTCCTTTATGAAGTCAGTACAGTGTTTTCTCATTTTAAGTATGTTGCTCCTCTCATTCAACTTCCCTAATGAGGAGCCAGTTTCTGTAAATTTTGACACCAACCCATCAGGAAATGAACGGATTAAGGCAATGAATAGATCTTATGAAATTGAACTTATGAATTTGATTAATACCTATCGAGCTGAAAACGGTCTTAAAACATTACGTATACAGCCTTCTCTCATGTTAGCCAGCAGGTACCATGCCGCGGATATGGCAAATGAGAATTATTTCGACCATGCTACTCATAACCGAATTCATGGCCGTCTGGAACGCGGTGTTTCTACATTCAAGAGAATTAAACAGTTCTATTCAGGATTTGCAAACACGGAAAATCTTGGTGCTGGTTATTACTCACCTGAGGCCGTATTTAAAGGATGGGTAGATAGTCCGGGTCATAATGTAAATCTATTGAATGAAAGTGCAACACATATGGGGGTTGGTTTTTATCAAACTGATCACAGCGAATACCAAAGATATTGGGTGTTTGTGTCCTCTATAGATTAGTATTCATGGAAATCTAAAGCTTAAGTCCTCGTTTTTCGAGTTGGAATTCGTACTTTTAGGCGCTTAAAATTTACATTTTCAATGGAACAGGTAGCACCTTATAAACCCAAGAACAAAATACGAATTGTAACAGCTGCATCTCTTTTTGATGGGCATGATGCTGCAATAAATATCATGAGAAGAATCATACAGTCTACCGGCTGCGAAGTGATTCATTTGGGGCATGATCGTTCGGTAGAAGAAGTTGTTAATTGTGCAATTCAAGAGGATGCTCAGGCAATCGCAATGACTTCCTATCAGGGTGGTCATAATGAGTATTTCAAATATATGTTTGACCTCCTTAAAGAAAAAGGAGCACCCCAGATTAAGATTTTTGGAGGTGGTGGAGGAACCATTCTACCTTCAGAAATCCAAGAGCTTCAAGATTATGGCATAAGCAAAATATATCATCCAGATGATGGTAGGTCTATGGGGTTACAGGGAATGATTAATGATTTGGTTGAGCAATGTGATATTGCTTTAGGAGAAAAGTTGGAGCATTCGATTAAAGATCTCGAGCTAAAAAATGTTCCAGGTATAGCGAGAATGATTTCTGCAGCAGAAAACTTTTCAAACCTACATAAAGACACCATAGAATCTATTAGAGATTTGGCGGGTCAAAAAAGCATTCCTGTTCTCGGTATAACAGGAACAGGTGGAGCAGGTAAGTCATCTTTGGTTGATGAATTGGTAAGAAGGTTCTTAATTGATTTTGACGACAAACAAATTGCAGTTGTTTCTGTAGATCCTTCTAAACGAAAAACAGGAGGAGCTCTTTTGGGAGATAGAATTCGCATGAATTCGATAAAAAACGATCGTGTTTATATGCGCTCATTAGCAACTCGTCAATCAAATTTAGCATTGTCAAAACATGTGGCAGATGCCATTTCAATATTAAAAGTCGCCTCTTATGACTTGATTATACTTGAAACCTCAGGGATAGGTCAGTCCGATACCGAGATTTTGGATCATTCTGATGTCTCTTTGTACGTAATGACCCCAGAATATGGA
>Ga0257121_1001772_pt1 | contig 15928 bp, 7 predicted proteins | sample SI106_100metaG_FD_190180 | JGI IMG/M metagenome (GOLD analysis project Ga0257121, IMG submission 190180) | Marine microbial communities from Saanich Inlet, British Columbia, Canada - SI106_100 | ecosystem: Environmental > Aquatic > Marine > Inlet | place: Canada: British Columbia | collected... | reverse complement strand
ATACTGGGTGACCGGATGGCCGGCGGAGGCTCGGAGCGGCTTTCGGCCGAGCCTGGGAAATTCGGTCAACCGGTTGGCTTTGTCGCGTTGGGTGGCATGGTCGGCGTGGACGCTTGAGATGTAGCCGTTGTCGAGCGGCTTGGCCTTTCGGCCGTCGTATTCCTCGACGTCGGCGCGGTCACGGATCCATTTGTCGCGCAGGGCAGGGAGGCCCTTGCCGACGTCGCCGTCAAAGTCTGGATCCCCCCATGGCCCGCTCGTGTCGTACACGCGCACCGGTGCGTTATCCTCGACGTCGCCGCTGAGTGATTTGGTGGGGCTTTGGGAGATTTCGCGAAACCCCACGCGGACGCCGGGATGGATTGTGCCGTTGACGTAAACCCGCTTTGAGTTGGGTAACTCGTCCTGGCTCGACGGTTCGAAGGAGTCGGTTGATGCGATCATTTTTCTGAAGGGAGCTGGAAAGTCTCCACGTTCACTTGGGGGAACGTCTGCGTAGAGTCGGGCACTGTCAAGAAACTACCAGCTTGGGTGCTCCGGTAGACTGGCGGCGAACTCGGTGCACAATTGTGCCTCGTAGTCGCCGGCGAACGTGCCCGCAAAAAAGCGGTCAAGAGCCTCGCCGTGAAGGCGCTCCCATGACGACTCCTCTTGGCCGGGGAGTATTGGGTAAAACAGCACTCCGTTGGCCTTGGCCGCTTTGTGGTCGCCCGGGGCATCGCCTATCATGAGCATTTTTTCTGTAGAGTACTTGCCTGCGGCGGCCAACTGGAGATGCTCGGTCTTGGTCCCCATTTCCTGTCCGGCGATTGCCTTGACGAACTTGGCGATGTCATGCTCGTCCCACTCGCGCTCGAGCGCGTCGCTGGGAGTTTGCGAGATGACCATCATGTCTGCTTGTCCAAGCGCTTGGGCAAGGCACTCGCGAACGAGAGGGAAAGGCGGTACGCCGTGGACGATGTCGGCGATGTGTGCGTTGACAGCGTCCGACCAATCCTTGACCGGAGCCAAGTCGTCGTTGCCGCCCGCGACCTCGGCGGCGAGAGTGGCGTTGCCAAGCTTTGTTTCGCGAGTCATCCACTCGTCGAGTGCGGGATGGCTTGGAACGTTGACGTTGCGGGCCTGCACCTCGGGTCGCTCGCGCAGCAGTTCAAGCGAGCGGACCATGGCCGGGAAGCGGTTGGCACCGCGAGTCTTTGAGTAGAGGTTCACGAACTCCCACACCTGCCGGGCGTATTTGCTGACTGCCTGCAGGCCGTTGTGTTTCACGAACATCGGCACGAAACATTCCTTGTGCTTGATTTCCATTGAGTCAAACACACAGCCATCGGAGTCAATGCCTATGAAAAAGTCGCTGCCGGGCTGGAAGTCGCGCAGGACTTGTGCGGGGTCGCTCATTCTCAAGCGTTGTAAGTGGAGGAGGAGACGTTGCCGCCGCGGCCGGTCCAGTTTGTGTGGTAAAACTCGCCGCGCTCGCGGTCTATGCGCTCGTATGTGTGTGCGCCGAAATAATCGCGCTGTGCCTGCAGCAGGTTGGCGGGGAGCGTCTCGCTGCGGAAGGCGTCGAAGAAGCTGAGTGCGGTCGAGAAGGCCGGTGCCGGGATGCCCTTCTTGGCGGCAGTGGCCACGACGTTGCGCCAGCCGCGCTGGCTCTTTCGGATCTCGCGCTTGAAGTGCGGGTCGAGCAGCAGATTCGGCAGCTGCTTGCGCTTGTCGAATGCCTCCTTGATTTTGCCGAGGAACTGGCTGCGAATGATGCAGCCGCCTCGCCACATGAGGGCGATCTCGCCGTAGTTGAGCTTCCATCCGTACTCGGCTGCTGCTGCGCGGAGCAGCATGAAGCCCTGCGCGTACGAGATGATTTTTGAGGCGTAAAGTGCGCTGCGGATGTCGTCGATGAATTTCTCGCGATTGGTCTTGATGACAGGCTTCGGGCCGCGAAGTTTCTTGGAGGCGGCAACGCGCTCCTCTTTCATCGAGGAGATACAGCGGGAAAAAACCGCCTCGCCGATGAGAGTGATTGGGATGCCCAACTCGGCAGAATTGATGACGGTCCATTTGCCCGTGCCTTTTTGGCCGGCGGTGTCGAGAATCTTGTCAACCATCGGCGTGCCGTCGTCGTCTTTGAACGCAAGGATGTCTCGGGTGATCTCGATGAGGTACGAGTCGAGGTCGCCCTCGTTCCACTCGGCAAACACTTTGTGCATCTCGTCGGCGTTCATGCCCAAGCCCTCTTTCATCAAGTGGTACGCCTCGCAGATGAGTTGCATGTCGCCGTACTCAATGCCGTTGTGCACCATTTTGACGTAGTGACCGGCACCGTCGTTGCCGACCCAGTCGCAACACGGTGCGCCGTCATCGACCTTGGCTGAGATGGCCTGGAAAATTTCCTTCACATGCGGCCAGGCGTCGGGGTGGCCGCCCGGCATGATCGACGGGCCATGGCGCGCGCCTTCCTCGCCGCCAGAAACGCCGGTGCCGATGAAGAGCAGTCCGCGCGCTCGCAGATATTCGGTGCGGCGGATGGAGTCCTGATATAGAGAGTTGCCGCCGTCGATGATGATATCGCCCGCCTCGAGATACGGGATGACGTGATCGATGAAGTCATCCACCGGTTGCCCGGCCTTGACGAGCATCATCACTCGGCGTGGCCGCTTGAGGTGGCCGACCATTTCCTCGATTGACTGCGCGCCGATGACATTGGTGCCCTTGGCTTCGACGTTCATGAAATCGTCCACCTTGGACACGGTGCGGTTGTAAGCCACGACAGTGAAGCCGTGGTCGTTCATGTTGAGAATCAGATTCTGGCCCATGACAGCCAGTCCGATCAACGCGATATCTCCCTTGGGTTCCATTCCGGTTTTATTGGTTTAGCCGTGAAACTGCAGTCGCTCGTCTTCGGCGAGCAGGGTGTCGAGGTTTTCCCAGCGATTTTCATTGGAGGCGTTGAAGGCGGTCAGGTAAACGGTCACCAACTCCTGGTCGTACTTTTCGATCAACAGGTCAACCGCCCCGTTGAGCGAGTCATCGCTGATCGATTCCGGCAAGTCGTCAACCATTCCATCCTCGTGCTCGATGCCCAGTTTGCCAAGGAATTCGGTGAGCACTTCCTTGTGTTCCTTGAACAGCCAACCGCGGATCAGGTTGCCGGCTTGCTCCTCCGAGCCGGTCCGGGAGAGTATTTGTACGAAGTTTTTGTGGCGCCGCTCCTTGGGTTGCCGCCCGATGAATACCGGGCGCATTTTTTGCGCCTGCGCCATCGCGGCCACCAGCGCTCGGTACACTTCGCGGTTGTTGGACTGTGTGTCTTCGAGGATTCGGTTCGCCATCTTGGGCGACATGAATCCGATCATCTCGTGAAAGGTCAGCATCTGTTTTTTGTTACGGGGCGACCGTGGTCACGGTAATTCCATTTGCTTGGCTTAGGGATTCCACTTCCTCTCGATCCAGTAGAATGGTCTTGGAGGATTCGACCGCCAGGACGGCGATCTTGGACGCGGCGCAGGATTCCAAGGTTCGGCGCCCAATGCAAGGAATATCAAAGCGCATGTCGTGGTTTTCCTTGGCAACCTTGACCGCCACGCCGCCGCCCTTGGCCCCGGCCAGTTCACCGCCGCGCCGCAGGCACGCATCGGTTCCCTCGAACCCCTCGGCTGCAAGCACCGTGCCTTCCTTGACAACCACCGTCTGCCCAATCTCCAGCTGTGAAACCTTCTTGGCCAAGCGATAGCCGAGGGAGACGTCTTCCCGCTGCTGTTTCGTCAACTTCGGGCCAAGGTGGAAATCCGGCCCCGGCATCACTTGGCCAAGCCAGGGTGTCGCCTCAATCAACTCCACGCCGCCTTTGGCCAGTTCGTCACCAATTGCACCAAAAATCGTGTGCGCATTGCGTTCCTTGAGACGAAAGAGCATCGCGGCTGTCTTCAGGTCGGGCCGAAACTCGAACAGTTTCTTGGGCGCGATCTGTCCTGCCATGACGCAATGTCGGACGTCACGGCTGCTGAACGCCTTGATCAGCTTGGCCAACTGGCCCACCCGCAGCCACTCCACCTCGTCGGCCACCGACTCGATCTCAGGCGAGGTCTCATCCCGGAACGCCACCGCGACGATGCGCGGCACGCTTTGGCGACGTGCCTCGCGGGAGATCAACAGCGGCAGCTCGCGGCTCCCCGCGATGACACCTAACGACTGGATATTCTGTGAATCCATCGGCCGCACATATTATGGGCTTGGCACCGTTTCGCAACAGCAATGTGAGTGGGCGCTTGGGCAAGCGCGGCAATTGGGGGTTGAACGCGGCGCCGCTAAGCGAAAGACTGCGTCCAAGTGAAACGTGTCCGAAAAACCGCTTGGCTGTTGTTTTTGACGCTTGGTTTGGAAGCAGGAGGCTTGGCCGGCGACAAGCCAAGTGCCGAACTTAAGGAGCGCGTGAAGCAAGCTGGCCCGGGGATGTACCGCGTGGGAGATGTCACCGTAGATGCCAAGCTGGGCGTGGCAGCGTTCCCTGCCAAGGTCAATCAACTCGTCGGTTTAATCGAATACGCTCTCGTCACCGAGATCGGTAAAGTTCACGAAAGTTTCCTCAGCACCAAGGCACGCCCGAGCGACATACACGCCGCCATGCTGTTGCTCGGAGCCAAGTCTCCCAGGGCAGTGACAATTGAGCTTGGCTGGAAGGTCGACGACAAATGGGTGCGAAAGCCAATGCTCAATTTTATTGCTCAATATCCGCTTGAGACCTCCTCCGAGCGGAACGACAAGGTCACCGTCAAATCGTTTGATATCACGTCACACGACTGGAAATGGACCGGTTCCCACATCCAAAACGGAAAGATAGCCGCCGACTTGAGTGGTTCGATTCTGAGCCTCCAACCGGATATCGACGCCCTGGCAATGGTCGAACCGATGGTTGACACTAGCCGATTTGGCTCTCACGTATGGCCCAAGCGAGCCCCCGAGCTCGGTCAGGCGGTACAGGTGTTTATTCGGCTGAAAAAGCGCGCATCCACCGAGTCTGGCGCAACCAAAGGACCGGTTTAGGCTCAAAAACCGGTTTTCATCACAGGCAAGTCAAAGCGTATTGCGACTCGGGCGCAAATAACGCGTTGCTAAGAGCTTAAGGGCTTTTGGTTTCACGGTAAATAAGTTGTAAATAAGTCGTTTTATTGATTGGCTTTAGACTTGGTTTTTCGATGGTTTCTCGACTTGTTTGGCTTCGGCCCTGCCATCCAAAAACACTCAACAACGTTGACAATGCCGAGTTGAAATATCATTTGGCGGATGCCCCTGAGGGTATGCAGATCACGGATACTGGGCTGATTCAGTGAACGGCGCCCAAGGAGGCTCAGGATGCCACCATAAACGTTGAGGTTTCCGTGGTTGATGATCGGGAGGGTGCAGCCAGCCGGACACTCGAGGTTAGTGTTGAGTGTTGAGGCGAACAGGGTAACGATTCTTTTGCTCTCGGCGTCCGAGGTGGTTGGGGCGTTTGAGCTTGAAACTGAAGCGGTCATCGATAAGAGCATAACGGTCGCAAAGGTCGGAGGTATGCGCTTCTACAAACTGCAGTCCGCTGACGACACGAAGTTGAAAATCACGTCGATCGTTATCAAAGAGGACAAGGTGCTCATGAGCTACAAGCCGGCCGGAGAATAGGCTGCGCTCAAATCAGGAAATCCGCTCCGTTGACGATACTGTCAGCGGGGCTTTTTTTGTTAGGATAAGTAACCAATATTGAATTTTTTTCAGTATCTGCTAAGCAAGTGTTGTCGGCTCGTAACAAACAACTTAGGTAACAGGGGAAAGTACTTTGCGGGTTCTTTAATCCACTTTGATCGACGACCAAAGTGCTTTGGAGATCCCTAAAACTCGTTTGACTGTTTCCAAAATAACTTTGGAGAATGATTGAAGTGCTTATGGGACACCCCAAACAACTTTGGGGATGCCTTATTCTACTTTTGCTAATGCCCTGATAGGGCGGCTCGATCATCGACTGTACTTGGAACACTTTTAAATACGGATAGTTACTGAGGATCTATTAGGGTTGATAACGTCTGGTTTGGTAGGTGCAATGTGTTCGTTCAGATTTCATCCAACGGGGTGGGAAGTGTGGCCCTATTCTAGCTTTCCATAGTTTCTCGACTTAATTGTCAGATTCTTAAGCCAAATCGACGATATTCGACGGGAACTCCTGAATTATGCAGGCTACGATTCATGGCTGAGAGTTGGTGGGGTTAGGTGACTTTGTATTTTGACTTTAAACCTGATTTGATATGATGACCCCGCCAAATTGGTTTTGCCCTGTGGTTGCTGACTTGCATGAAAATTATTTGTAACAACTGACAAGAGTGAAAACAGCGTATGTCAACAAGTTGACCTGTTGTTTCTCAGGTGCGTTGCTGTCACTGGCAGCTAACGTTGACGTGATGGCGGCACCTGAAGATCCGGTTCTAACCTGGGGTGTTCCGGTTGGAATTGTTCACGGCACACCGCTTGGCCCGGTGCAGTTGAATGCAGTTGCTAGTGTGCCGGGAGCATTCGAGTACTTACCGGGTGCAGGAACTGTTTTAGATGCGGGAGCCGGCCAGTCACTGCAGGTGACTTTCACTCCCGAGGATACAGTCGGGTACAATGTGGTGGAGCGGCGAGTGAGCATTGATGTGGCCAAGGCCACTCCGAGAGTAACCTGGTTCAACCCGCTTGGGATTGAGGAGGGCGTTCCTTTGGGTGACACCCGGTTAAACGCAACGGCGAATGTGCCAGGTGTCTTTCATTATTCTCCGAAGAAGGGAACGTCCTTGGAGGTCCATACGAGGTTCGGTGAGACCTTCAGTATTTATGACCTCAGCGTGGTATTTATTCCCGAGGACGATTCGAGCTATAATTCTGCTGAAAAGACCTTACAGATAGCCGTTCTGCCGCGAAGGCAGAAGGATGTCGCACCGACTATCCTAATGGAGCCGATACCGTTGACCCAGTTAAGCGGAGAGTCGGGGCAGTTCAGTGTGACTGTGATGGGTCGGCAACCGATGGCCTATCAGTGGTTTCACAATGGCACCGCGATCGAGGATGCCGATGAGGCGACACTGAAAATTGAGAATATCACATCCAGAGATGCAGGGGCTTACGGTGTGGCGGTCGGGAATACTCTGGGCATGAAAGAAAGCAAAGTCGTTGTATTGGAGGTGATGGAACCACCGGTATTGATGAGAGGCTTGGAATCAGCCACGATCGATTTTATGGATTCCTACCGATTTAATCTCGTGGCTCAGGGGAGTCAGCCGATTGAGGTTGAATGGTACAGGAATGGATCGTTGTTGCCCGGGCAGGACAGCCTGATTTTTGATATAGCTTTGGCTAATTCGATCGATGATGGCGAGTATTTCGTTCGTTTGAAGAATGATGCCGGCGAGCATATCAGTGATCCGGTCAAATTGACCGTAAATATACCTGTCTTAATTGTAAAGGGACTGGAAGACAAGGTGCTGACAGTGGGGGAGGATGTGGTGCTTGAAGTTGTGGTTCAAGGTGCGCCGCCCATTAGCTATAAGTGGTATCATGACGGCAACGAGCTCCAAGGGGAGACTGGTGACAGGCTTCTGTTGAACAATGCTAACCAGCTAAGGGAGGGTACATACATGGTGGCGATCAGTAACAGGTTTGGCAGTAGCAGCAGTGAGGCTTATTTGAAAGTCAATTCAGTCCCTATGATCATGCGCCAGCCTGATGGACAATCAGTTGGGATGGGCGGCAATGCTAGTTTTATGGTCGCGGTGGCGGGGGCCAAGCCGATTGCCTATCAATGGTATTATAATGGGGAGCCAATTGATGATGCGACGGGCGCAGGTCTTGATCTCATCGGAGTGGAAAACGAGAATGCAGGTGTCTATAAGGTCCAGATTAGCAACGCTGTGGGAGAGGTGATGAGTGAATCAGCAAGGTTGACTGTGAACACTCCCCTGAAACTGGTCAGCGACCTAGAGGATGCGATGGGGAAGATTGGTGACAACGCCCGTCTGGAGGTTGGTCTGACTGGGAGTGGGCCAGTGAGTTACAGGTGGTTCAAGGACGGCGTATTGCTGTCCGGGGTCGATGATGCGTTGCTAAAGCTGGACAAATTAGAGAACAAGAATGCGGGTGTTTATCAGGTCGAGATTACAAACCCGGTGGGAACCATCAGGAGCGGCTTTGCCCGACTGGACGTTGTCGTCGGGCCCAGCATCGTTAAGGCTCCGGTCGGCCAAAGGGTGATTTTGGGACAACCGGCTGAGTTTACAGTCATCGCCGCCGGCAGCAATCCGTTGACGTACCGATGGTATAAGGATGGGGTGCTTATAGAGGAGGCCAGCGGAACTCGTTATGTAATTGGATCGGCAACGGATGAGGATCAGGGGAGCTATAGCGTATTGGTCACCAACCGTGGCGGGAATGTTGAAAGCGATGCCGCGTCTCTCGTGGTGTTAACGCCTGTGAGTATCACGCAAGATCTTGAGAATGTGACTGTTAGCGAAGGAGGCGTCGCAAGATTCAGTATAAAAACCAGCGGAACCAGCCCCGTCAGTTACCAGTGGTACTATGGAGGCAGCCCGATTGAGGGGGCAACCGAATCCGTTTATGAAATTGGAATAGTGAATGAGACGCATCGGGGTGTTTATCAGGTGAAGATCTCCAACGAAGTTGGCGGTGTAAGTAGCATTGAGGCCAAGTTGAGCGTGAGTGTTGCGCCAAGGTTGCTTCGTTCGATTGAAGATCAGGCGTTACTGGCAGGAGGTGCCTTGATACTACAGGTAAGCGCCAGCGGCACAGAACCCCTTACCTATAACTGGTACAAGGGAGGAAACTTGTACTCCTCTAGTGCCGATGCCGAATTGAGCATTGTTGGTGTAACTGAAAAAGACGGTGGGTCTTATCAGGTGGAGGTTGTCAATGCGATCGGCAGCGAGAGCAGTACAATTGTCGAGGTTACAGTTATTGAGCCTGTGAAAATTGTGCAGCAACCGGTTGATGCAATCCTTAGGCAGGGAGGCAGCGGCCAGTTGACTGTGCAGGCGACAGGAACTTCGCCGGTAAATTATCAATGGTACCACAACGGCACTCTAATCACTGGGGGCACGCGGCCGGCGTTAGGCATCCTGAATGCCCAGGCGGAAAACAGGGGTTCCTACGAAGTGCATATTAGCAACGCCGCGGGAACGGTTATTAGTGGCAGCGTAAATCTTAAGTTAATGTTTCCGCCAAGTATCTCATTGCAGCCGAGGCCCTTTACAGGTCTAGATGGAGACAGTTTGGTTCTGCGAGTTGAGGCGACAGGTAGCAAGCCGTTGACTTATCAATGGAGCAAGAATGGCCAGTCGATTGTGGGAGGCCAATCGGAGACGCTGATCGTTGATTCGCTTAAAGAGTCCGATGCGGGCACCTATGCTGTGTCGATTGAGAACCAGGCTGGATCGGTAACGAGTGATGCTGCTGTCGTTGTCGTAAGGACTCCGGTTACCATCATTACTCAACCCCAGAGCAGATTGGCTCCCACAGGTACCAGTGTCACTTTTGCAGTTACTGCAACGGGGACTACGCCGATAACTTATCAATGGTTCAAAAACGGTGAAAAGATTACTGGAGCGACCTTGGCGACTTACGGTGTCAGCAGTGCTGGTGAGTCTGATACGGGGGGGTATCAGGTTCAGGTAAGCAATCCTGGAGGTGATCTGATCAGTCAGACAGCTTCACTTCGTGTCGCTCAACCAGTTACCATTGTTACGCAGCCCGCATCAACACAGGTTCGGAAGGGCCAACCATACGAGTTGAGTGTGGTGGTGAGCGGTACAAAGCCATTAACCTATCAATGGTCCAAGGATGGCGTGGTAATAATTGATGCAGTTGCTTCTACACTTCAAATAACTGATGCCGATGTGGTCAACGCCGGGGTTTACAGCGTTGTGGTTGGAAATGAGGTTGGCGACGTGACCAGTTCTTCAGCTACTGTTGAGGTGTTGTTGCCACCAATCGTGGGTGCTTTGGACCCGTTGAAGGAGGTTGATCTGGGTTCCACCGTTACACTGACGGCACCGGTTTCAGGGTTTGGAACCTTTAACTATCAGTGGCTTAAGAACGGAGTGAATATCGAAGAGGCAACTGCGCAGACGTTGGTGTTGAATGGAGTAACCCTAGCCGACTCGGGTAGTTACAGCTTGAATGTGGGCACCGAGGGTGGTGCCTTGCCCAGCAGCACGATGAATCTCCGGGTCAAAGCTGATCCCATTTTGTTGGGGGATGCTTTCGACGATGCAGTGACTTCAAGCGGGAGTACAGGCAGTTACCGGGGCAGTAATGTTGGAGCTACTGCCCAGATTGGAGAACCCAGGCATGGGGGTAGCGCAGCCAATGTATCGGTCTGGACAAGTTGGGCAGCACCGGCCAATGGCATCGTCACTTACTCCACTCAAGGCAGCACATTCGACACGACTCTTGCTGTTTACACCGGAAGTACACTTGACTCGTTGATCTTGCAGGCGGTGGATGCCGACTCAGGGGGCTATCTGACCAGCAATGTTCGGTTCAATGCGGTTAAGGGTACAGTTTATCATGTAGCTGTAGACGGATTTAGCGGAGCCACGGGTGATGTGGTGTTGGCTTGGACGTTGGAAGAGGCAGATTCACCGCTGCCGGTTATCACAGTCCATCCGAAATCTGAAACCAGGGCGATTGGTAGCAGGGTCAAGTTTGATGTTTCGGTGGCGGCAGCAGCCAGTGAGATTGCTTACTCTTGGCTCAAAGAGGGCAAATGGATCGTGGGTGAGGATTCAGAGAGCTTGGTTCTGGAGTATTTGCAGATGGCCGATGCCGGTGCCTATTCCGTCAGAGTGACAGTCGGCGGTGAGTCCGTGGTAAGTGAAGTCGCCCAACTGACAATAGGCCTAATCAAGGATGCCCCCGAGATCAAGGTCAGCACGAAATTGGATCTTGGCGCGTTTGTGAGGGGCGGGGAGGAGGCGGGCAATGATGAAGGAGGCAAGTTGCGCGAACCGATACTCGGTGGCCCAGGTTTGCTGCCGAGATTGATAGCGAAATTGAGGAGGATTCAGAAGAAGCCGGGCGAATTTTCGTTCACCGGTTCTACGGTATACACCACCACAGGGGCGGCTAAGGATCCGGGCGAACCCAACCATGCCGGCACCACGGGAGGCGCCTCCGCATGGACGACATTTACCCCGGATGAGGAGGGTGCGGCCAAGATAAGCACCGACGAAAGTAGTTTTGACACTGTATTGGCTATCTACAAGGTAGGCACTGGGACAGGATGGGATGCCATAGAGGAAGTGGCCAGTAACAATGACGGAGGGGATGACGGTCAGGATAGTGAGGTGGTGTTTGACGCGGAAAAGGGAGCCACCTATCTGGTTGCTGTTGATGGCGTAGGAGGTGCAACCGGTACGGTACAGTTAAATCATGAGTTGGCGAAGGTGCCGACGTTGGATTTTGTGACGGAGAGCGTTGACGGACTGTTGGCCGGCACGGTGACAATGGAAGTGTCTGCAAGCAATCCGCTTGCAGACACAGAATTGACTTATCAATGGCGCCGTGACGAAAACATCATCGATGGAGCGACGGCATCCAAGTTGAGCTTCACCAATCTGCTGTACTCTGATGCCGGGGATTACACGGTTGAGGTGAGCAATTTTGCAGGTGCGACAACAAGTGATGTTATTCCGGTTCGTGTTGTGCAGCCGGTTAGCATTGAGACTCAGCCGGCTGACACAGTTGGTGTTGTTGGAGGAAGTGTTGCGCTGGCGGTGTCTGCGGTTGGTTCCGATCCCATCACATACCAGTGGATGCATGATGGCGAGGCAGTTTCAGGAGCCACCTCGGCTTCTTTGAGTTTAGTAAATATTAACGCGGGGATAGCTGGGAATTACCAGGTGGTTGTCACGAACCCGACTGGAAGTGTTTTAAGCGATGTGGCTGCGCTGGCCGTTGGTGCATCACCTGCGATCACATCCCAGACCGGCTCCACGTTTGCAATTGCCGGTTCCGAACTTGAATTGTCTGTTACGGCTTTCAGCGGTTTGACGTTAAGTTATCAGTGGAAGCGGGATGGTGTCTCCATCGCTGGTGCCGTCAGCAATATTCTGACAATGAGCAGTATAAACAGTACGGACTCGGGTGATTACACGGTTGAAGTGTCTAACACTGTCGGGACGACGGTAAGCGATGTCATTCAAATAAGTGTCAATTCCCCGCCTGTTATTGTGACCTCACCAAGCGACAAAGGGCTTTGGCAATCCGCTCGTTTACTCTTATCCGTTTCAGCGATTGGCGAGAGCCTTGGCTACCAATGGTTCAAGGATGGCGAGGCGATTGCTGGTGCGGTTGAATCGAATTACTCGCTTTTAACTGCAAACTCAAGTGATTCTGGCAGTTATCATGTGACGGTTTCCAACACGGCAGGAACGGTCACGAGCGCGACTGCGACTGTTGGTGTCGTCGCGCCACCGGTTATCCTGGTTCAGCCGACAGGAGGTGCGGTGTCTGTGGGTGATGATTTTACGTTAAGCGTGGTGGCAGTTGGTTCTGGGGACATTTCCTACCAGTGGTGTCAAGACGGCGTTGTACTTGAGGGGCAGACCCAGGACACTCTGGACCTTGCTGGTTTGAAGCTTCCAGAGGCGGGCAGTTACACTGTTGAGGTGTCCAACGAAGCAGGAATTACGAACAGCCAGGCGGTTGATGTTTTAGTTCTGACGCCATTGGCAGTGACCAAACAGCCGGAGGGTCAGTTGGTGGTTGCGGGAACCCTTGTTGTTCTGGATGTGGTTGCCAATGGTTCCAACCCGGTCGGTTATCAATGGTATCTTGATGGCACTGCTGTGGACGGAGCTACTGGGTCTTCGTTGCAAATAAGTAATGTCAGCGTCGCCAATCAAGGGGCTTATCATGCGGTCTTGAGTAATCCGGTCAGTTCGGTGACGAGTGAGTTCGCAACGCTGGCGGTTAACATTCCCCCGGGGATTGCGGTTCAACCGGTTGCCCAAACGGTTGAGAAAGGACGTAGTGCGATATTCACAGTAGAGGTAAAGGGTACAGCCCCGTTTTCGTACCAGTGGCAGTACGATGGCATTGATATCGATGGCGCCACTAGCGAGGAACTGGTCATCGATTCTGTCGATGCGTCAAATGATGGGGACTATGCGGTAATCGTTCAAAGTCTTTATGGCGCGGTTGCGAGTGAAGTTGCCGGCCTGAATGTTCTGCTTCCACTCGAGATTACTGTTCAACCCAAAGACACCCATGTTGACGTTGAGGCCACGCTAAGCATGGTCGTTGTCGTAAGCGGGAGCGGTCCCTATGCCTACCAATGGTATCATGGATCAAAGAAGATTGAAGGGGCAACTGAATCCGTGTTGGAGATTGATGGAATGTTGCGTGCTAACGGCGGTACTTATCATGTTGAAGTCAGCAACACGATTCAAGTTGTCACGAGTCGCGATGCTGATGTGATTGTTGATGAGTCCATTTCGATCAACGTCCATCCTGTTGGTACGGAGATCCTGGGCGGCGAGTCGGTGACATTCTTCGCGCTGGCTTCTGGCAGTGGCCCCAAGACCTATCAATGGCAGAAGGATGGAGTTGACCTTGACGGCAAGACCAACGACACGCTTGTCATTGAAAGCGCCACAAAAGCCGACGAAGGATTTTATACCGTGATTATTGCAAACACGATTGGTTTTCAGGTCAGTGGTGAAGCTCTTTTGCTGGTCAACGCTCCGCCGACGATTGCAGCGATTGATTCTGTCATCGTCTCAACCGGGGATGTTTATGAGGTGCAGGTGGTTGCAGATGACGAGGGAGACACTTCCAAGTTAAGGTATCTGTTACAAAATAGTCCTCAGGGAATGAGCATTACCAAGAAGGGGCTGATTCAATGGACTGTTGGCAGCGGGTTTGAGGGTAATGCATACAGTGTCGAGGTTCACGTGATTGATCAGGACGGACTGGCTGCCGGTCGGAATTTTTCTATCACTGTCAACCACACACCGAAGTGGGAGGATGTTGGACCACAGTTATGCAAGGATCAAAATCTACTGGCCTTTACGCCTGTTGCAACTGACCTGGATGACGACAACCTGGTGTTGGCAGCAAGTGATCTGCCGACTGGAGCAACCTATGATGCCGTTTCGGGGTTCAGTTGGAAACCAGCTAGCGATCAGCTTGGGGCTCACGATGTTCGTTTCATCGCGACCGACTCGCACGGAGTTAAAAGTGAACTGCTTACAGTGATTACCGTACAAGCCAATGTTGCTCCGAGTCTGGCAGCATTTGGGCAAGCTGACATTTTGGCTGGCGAAAGTGTGAGCGTGCAACTGGCTGTCGCCGACGTGGACGATGCCAAGTCCACCTTGGTCTACAGGCTCAACAGTGCTCCCGAGGGCATGCAAGTGTCTGATACCGGCTTGATAACGTGGACAACCCAATCAGGCATCCACAGTGGTGAGTACACGGCTGAGGCAGTCGTCACGGATCCCCTCGGGGCAAGCGCAAGCCAGCAACTCAAGTTTGTTGTGAACGGAGCGCCAGTGGTCGAGTCGCTCGATTCAGTCACTGTAAAAATTGGAGGCAAGGTTACATTCACGGTTGGCGCGACGGATCCGGAAGGCGGCAAACTAACCTACAAGGCGCTGAATATCCCGGATGGATTCACGGAGATCAGCGGAAACGGGCTCAAGGGCAAGTTTAGCTGGGGAACCAGGAAAGCGATTGCAGGTGACCACTCTATAACTATAGAGGTGGTCGATGCCGCTGGTCTGAAGTCAATCATTTCCGCGCAAGTCACTCTCAATGCAAATATAGCACCAACGACCGAGCCAATCGCTCCTGTGGCTGTCGATGCCGGCGGAGTCGTTAAAGTCCAAGTTGTCGCCGCCGACGTTGACAACGACAATTCGACACTGAATTACGTTCTCGAGGATGCCCCGAAAGGGATGCAGATATCGGGCGATGGCCTAATCCTTTGGTCTGTAGACAATCAGGCGGAGACCGTAACTTACAGTGTGACGGTGATCGTTGTGGATGCTGACAACGCCATGTCCAAACAGGTTCTTGAGGTAAGCGTCACGGCAAACGCCCTCCCAACATTGGCGGCCATTGATCCGGTGACCATCGAAACCGGTGCGACCCTTGAGGTTCAAGTCATTGCCGATGATCCCGATGGGGACAACGCCAAGCTGAAGTACCGCTTGAGGAATGCCCCCGCAGGAATGCAGATTACGACTAATGGCATAATCCAATGGACTGTGCCAAGTGACGCAGTAAACGCGAACCAGAGCGTGATGGTCTTCACCGTCGATGGGCGTGACGGCTCGACCATGCGGGTGTTTGAGGTGACTGTCGATGTGAACAGAGCGCCCACGGTTTACGCCGTTGCCCCAATCGTGGCCAAGGTCGGTGACAAGATAAGAGTTACCGTGATTGCCACCGATCCCGATGGCGACGAGTTAACCTACAAGGAACTGGCTCTGCCGGCGGGAATCAAGGGGGCTGCTCCCACCGGTCTCAAGGGCAAGTTTATCTGGACCACCAAGAACGCGAAGGATGGCAGTTACTCCATCGACATCGAGGTTGCAGATACTTCCGGCAACAAGGCTGTTGTGACTGTTCAAATTACACTCGAACCGGTGACGGTTCTTATGCTGGTTTCCGCTCCTACCGTATTGGGGCCGTTCACGCCCGAGGCGGATGCAGTTATCGATGAAGACGCTAAAACCATTACGATTGCAACAGTGGGTGGCATGCGTTTTTATAGCCTCCAGTCAGGTGGTGGCACGAAACTAAAAATCACCTCGATTGCCGTCAAAGACGACAAGGCAGTCATGGGCTACAAACCAGCTGGCGAGTAATCCTGCTTGGGCGAAATATTATCCTGCGAATGAACTTC
>Ga0257121_1001771_pt1 | contig 15941 bp, 7 predicted proteins | sample SI106_100metaG_FD_190180 | JGI IMG/M metagenome (GOLD analysis project Ga0257121, IMG submission 190180) | Marine microbial communities from Saanich Inlet, British Columbia, Canada - SI106_100 | ecosystem: Environmental > Aquatic > Marine > Inlet | place: Canada: British Columbia | collected... | reverse complement strand
AAAGATCAGTTACAACCTATCATTATTATTGGAGCTGCTAGATCTGGAACGCATGTAATAGCTACTACTATTAAAAAAAATATAGACTGTATTTATCTTAATGAAATTAATGACCTTTGGAAAAAGAGATTCCCATTTTTAAACTTAGATGAAATAGAGGAGAGTAAAATCACACCCAATAAGGTGAATCTTATACGAGAAGATTTTAGAAAATTACTTAGAGGAAGAAAATTATCTCCCTTTTTGTTAGAAAAGACAGCATCTAATTGCTTAAGATTAGAATTAATTAATAAAGTTTTTCCAAATGCCAAGTTTATACATATCTTAAGAGATGGTAGAGATGTTGCTGTTTCTACTAGGAGAAAATATCAAGGAGATATAAGAAAGATATCAAGTCATAAGAGCTTACAAATTCATGAAAAGAGGAGGTTTCTCAACTTTTTTAAAGAAATAAAACACAAAGTTCAAAATGGTTTGACTCCATTCATGTTACTTACGAATTCATTAAGATATTTTAGAATGAGTCTTGTTTTATTAGGATTAAGAAAAAGGGATTTCTGGGGACCAAGATTTAAAGGTTTCAGAAAATTATATAATGAATTGACTTTAATAGAAGTTGCTTTAGAACAATGGAGATATAGTGTGAATTCAATTTTTAAATTTTTATCAAGACATCCAAATAAAGTGATATTAACTTTAAAATATGAAGATTTAATTTTGAATCCTAATCATGTTGTAAAGAAAACCATGAAGTTTATTTTAAATGATGATTTTACAGAAGAGAAATTACAACATGATATCAAAACAAATGGATTTAAAACTTGGAGAGAGGTGTTAAATGATGAGGATAAATTATTAATAAGTACCAGAATATCAGATTTATTAAAAGAATTAGATTATGAGTAATCTTGTTTCTATTATAACGCCATCTTACAATTCTGAAAAGTTTATAGAGGACTGTGTTAATTCTGTACTTTCTCAAAGCTATACAGATTGGGAGTTATTAATTGTAGACGATTGTTCTAATGATAATTCTAGAGATATTATATCAGAATTAGCAGCTAAAGATGGAAGAATAAAACCAATCTTCCTAGAAAAAAATGTTGGAGCGGCAGAAGCAAGAAATGTTGCAATCCGGCAAGCAAAAGGAAAATATATTGCGTTTTTAGATTCAGATGATTTATGGGAATCACAAAAATTAGAAAAACAACTTTCATTTATGAAAGATAAGGATATCGCCTTTTCTTTTTCTACTTATCAATTGATATCGGAAGATGGAGAAAATCTTACAAATATTATAAAAGCACCACAAAAAATGACTTATCATTCTTATCTGAAAAATACAATAATTGGATGCTTAACCGTTATTATTGACAGAAAAAAAACAGGAGATTTTGAAATGCCAAATATTCGTTCTTCACATGATATGGCTTTGTGGTTATTAATTATGAAAAGAGGTTTTTCTGCTTATGGATTGGATGAGAATTTAGCAAAGTATAGAGTTGTTTCTTCTTCTAATACGGCTAACAAAACAAAGGCGGCAAAGGAAGTTTGGGATGTCTATAGAAAAGTAGAAAAACTGAATATTTTTTATAGTGCTATTTGTTTTTTTGGGTACGCATTTAATGCAATTAAAAAACGTATGTAATGATAAAACGAATCTTTGATTTTTCATCTTCCTTTATAGGATTGATAATTTTACTCCCCTTATTAATTTTTATTTCTTTTGCAATAAAACTAGGGTCTTCAGGTCCCGTGTTGTTTTCTCAGAAAAGAGTTGGTAAAGATGGGAAGCTATTTACTTTAATTAAATTTCGTTCTATGTCTGTATATCAAGAATCAAGAAGTACTGCTACTGCTCGTGGAGATGCTAGAATTACGGGTGTAGGATCATTTTTAAGAAAATATAAATTGGACGAACTTCCTGAATTGTGGAATGTTGTAAAGGGAGAGATGAGTTTGGTAGGACCAAGGCCAGATGTACCAGGTTATGCAGACAGTTTGAAAGGAACAGATAGAAATATGCTTAAATTAAGACCAGGAATTACTGGAACCGCTAGTTTAAAATATGCAAATGAGGAAGAATTATTAGCTTCTCAAGAAAATCCTCAAAAATATAATGATGAAGTAATTTTCCCAGATAAAGTAAAAGTGAATTTGGAATATTATGAAAATCAATCCCTTTGGTTAGACATTAAAATTATCTTTGCAACAATATTCAGAACATCCTACTAAATGGACAATAAAAAAATATGGCTTTCTTCTCCTCATATGGGAAAGAATGAGTACAAATACGTCACTGAAGCATTCGATTTAAATTGGATTGCTCCTGTTGGTCCTCACTTAAATGATTTTGAAAAGAATCTATCTGAAATTTCAGATGGGAAACATATTGCGGCACTTAGTTCCGGGACTTCAGCTATTCATTTGGCATTAATTTTATTAGAAGTAGAGTGTGGAGATGAAGTACTTTGTTCTACATTTACTTTTTCGGCTTCTGCAAACCCAATTGTTTATCAGGGTGCAAGTCCTGTTTTTGTAGATTCGGAGATGGATACTTGGAATATGTGTCCGAATTCTTTAGAATTAGCAATACAAGATAGGATAGAGAACGGCAAGAAACCAAAAGCAATTATTTTAGTTCATTTGTATGGTATGCCGGCAAAAATGAAGGAAATAATTGAAATTTCTGAAAAATATAATATTCCTATTATTGAAGATGCTGCAGAAGGATTGGGGTCTACTTATTTTGGTAAACCACTAGGATGTTTAACCAAATTTGGAATTTATTCTTTTAATGGAAATAAAATTATCACTACTTCAGGAGGTGGAGCTCTTATTTCTTCTGATGAAGAAAAAATACAGAAAGCAAAGTTTTTAGCTTCACAAGCAAGAGATAATACTCCTCACTACGAACATTCTCATATTGGATTTAATTATCGTTTAAGTAATGTTTCTGCAGCTATTGGTTTAGGGCAATTAGAAGTTTTACAAAACAGAGTAAATAAAAGAAGAGAGATTTTTGAGTTTTACAAAAAAGAACTTACTGAGATTAAAGAGATTTCTTTTGTAGAAGAAATGGATGGTTTTTATTCAAACAGATGGTTAACGACTATTCTGATCTCAGAAGATTCTAGAGTAAATAGAGAAGATTTAAGATTGTATTTAGCAAAAGATAATATTGAAGCTCGTCCACTTTGGAAACCCATGCACCAACAACCAATCTTTGAGAATTGTTTATCATTCGGAGGTGAAAATTCAGAGTATTTATTCAAATATGGATTGTGCCTTCCTTCTGGATCAAATATGACAGATGACGATTTAAATAGAATTGTAACTAAAATAAAAGAAGCTTTTGAAAACTAAACAACTTTATTTTCATCTAAAAAAAATCCATTTTTTAATGATGTAAAATAGAGGCCATTTAAAACAATCCTATTACATTTGTCAACTAAATTCCAGAACAATGTTTTACGATATACTATGGACCTTTTTTAGATGAAAACTAGACTACTTTCTTTAAATAGAATTTACAAACAACTTATCACATTATTTTTTGATGAGCTAATTTTATTATTTTCATTGTGGTTGGCATTTACACTCAGATTAGGAGAGCCATTTCATGAGCGATTGCTATCAAACTTATGGTTGTTTATTTCTGTACCAATTGTAACAACTCCACTTCTAATTAAATTAGGATTGTATCGTTCGGTATTACAGTATATCGGAATTAAAGTAATTACTACTTCTTTTCAAGCAATTACAATTAGTTGTTTAATTGTTACATTTTTTATGTTCTTTTTCCGTGAAGATGACCTTCCACGATCAGTTATTCCAATTTTCTGGTTTATTGCAAATACCTTTATCATCACCTCTCGTTTTCTTTTAAAAGGGATGATATATTCTTGGGATAGTTATGTAAATAAAAGAAAGCAAACCATAATTTATGGTGCGGGAAGCGCTGGTATTCAGATTGCAGAAAGTTTGAAAAAAAGTATAGAATATGCTCCAGTTGCATTTTTAGATGATGATCCACAAAAAAGTGGTACGATTATTAATTTTATTAGGGTTTCACCTTTTTCGAAACTTAAAAAAGTAATAAAAGATAATAATGCAAAACTTATTTTAATTGCAATTCCATCTGCATCTCAAGCAAAAAGGAAAGAGATATTAAAGAAATTATCTAAATTTCCATTGGAGGTTAAAGTATTACCTTCAGTAGATAATATTGTAAATGGAAAGGTTTCAATTGAAAGTATAAAACATGTAGATGTTGAAGATATTTTAGGGAGAGAAGCGGTAAAACCTCAAGAGAACCTGTTAAAGAAAAATATTAAAGGAAAAAATATTTTGATTACAGGTGCTGGGGGTAGTATTGGATCTGAGTTGTGCCGACAAATTTTAGAATTAAGTCCTAAAAAAATATTGCTTTACGAAAATTCAGAATTTAATTTATACTCTGTTCATCAAGAACTCTTAAAGAGTAGAAAGCAAGCAGAGATAATACCAAAATTAGCAACGGTTACAAATTTTTCTCAGATAAATTCTGTTGTTTCGGAATATGAAATTAATACTATTTTTCATGCAGCGGCATACAAACATGTTCCTATAGTAGAAATGAATATTTCGGAAGGAGTGTATAATAATGTTGTTGGAACTTATAATGTTGCAAAAGCGGCTAAAGATAATAATGTAGAAAATATGCTTCTTATTAGTACTGATAAGGCGGTTCGTCCTACAAATGTTATGGGAGCTTCTAAGCGGTTTTCCGAATTAATTTTACAAGCATTTTCCAAAGAAAAAACAAGTACATGTTTTTCAATGGTAAGGTTTGGAAATGTATTGGATTCTGCTGGTTCTGTTGTTCCACTTTTTAGGGAGCAAATAAAGGATGGAGGACCTATTACTGTAACTCACAGAAATATCACCAGATATTTTATGTCAATTCCTGAAGCAGTACAACTTGTGTTGCAAGCAGGAGCAATGGCGAAAGGTGGAGATGTATTTGTACTTGATATGGGAGAGTCAATAAAGATCCTTGATTTGGCTTACAGAATAATTCATTTAAGTGGACTTAAACCAGTAGATGCTGAAAATCCTGATGGAGATATAAAAGTAAAATTTACGGGATTACGACCTGGAGAAAAACTATATGAAGAGCTTTTAATTGGTGATGATGTCATACAATCGGAACACCCAAGAATAATGCAAGCAAGAGAAGAAAGATTAGCAATTGATGTGATAGAAAAGAATGTGAAGTTGATTTCTGAACTCAGAAAAAAACAAGAAGATATTTCGATAAAAAATATATTATTGAAGAATATAAATGGTTACAAACCTAAAGATTAATATATGAAAATTGCAATTTTAGGTACAAGAGGGGTGCCAAATTATTATGGAGGTTTTGAACAGTTTGCTGAATATTTATCGGAGTATCTTGTAAATAAGGGGCATGAAGTAATTGTTTATAATTCACATACTCATCCTTATCAGAAAGATGAATGGAATGGAGTAAAAATAATTCATTGTAAAAATCCAGAAGATAAAATAGGTCCTACTGGTCAGTTTATTTATGATTTGAATTGTATAATTGATTCGAGAAAAAGAGATGCTGATATTATCCTTCAATTAGGTTATGCTAGCAGTGCAATATGGAAGATCTTATTACCAAAGAAATCAATTGTTATTACAAATATGGATGGTTTAGAATGGAAAAGAAGTAAGTTTCCCAAGATAATTAAGTTCTATATTAAATTTGCAGAATGGTTAACGGTTAAATATAGTCAATATTTAATTTCAGATTCTATTGGGATACAATCGTATTTGCAAAATAAATATTCAATTGATTCTAAGTATATTCCTTATGGAGCAAATCTGGTTAATAAATGTAATAAAGATGATTTACAACAATTTAGTTTGGAAGCTTATAATTATAATTTAATTATTTCTAGAATGGAACCGGAAAATAATATTGAAATTATTTTACAAGGCTTCGTTAATTCTGAATCGGATAAAAAAATGGTTGTTGTTGGTAATACAAAAAATAAATATGGGGAATATGTTAAGTCAATATTTTCTGATGAAAGAATTGTGTATTTAGGGTATATATTCGAAACTGACAAGTTAAATGTTCTGAGAAGTTATTCTCACCTTTATTTTCATGGTCATAGTGTAGGAGGTACAAATCCATCTTTATTAGAAGCAATGAGTTCTAAATCTCTTATTTGTGCTCACAATAATAAATTTAATAAGGCAATTTTAGGTGATGATGCATTTTATTTTAATTATAATAAATGTATTACTTCTATTATAAATAGAGTAGAGATAGCCCAAAGGAAAGAGTTTATTGCAAATAATTTATTAAAGATAAAAGACAACTATTCTTGGGAGAAAATTTTATTAGATTATGAATCTTTTATGCAATCTTGTTTGCAGAAGTAATTTAAAACTCTAACTTCTCTCCATCTTTAAATGCTACAATATAAGCAGTTACATACCCTCTTTTTAACATTGTTTTTTGATACTCAACCGCTTCATCTAAAGTGTAAAACATTCCCGCTAAGTAAGCTGTTTTTCTCTCATTGATAGGTACTGTTATAATGTAATCCTCATCAAACATATCCGCAGGAGCTTCAAACTCACCAAAAGTTCCTAAATTTACTCTGAAAATATATTCTTTCTCAACACCTAATTTTATTTGTTCTTCTCTGTCAAAAGATCTGAGTAACTCATCTCTTCTTTTTTCATAAAGTTTCTGATATTTAGCCGCTTTATTTCCTTCATCCATTTCATCATAAATGTAAATTAAGTTTTGGTATGAAGGTAAAAACAACTTATCGTGTTTTATTGTAAGCTGAAAAAGTTTTATTGACTTTTTCATAAATTCATCTTTTGAAGTGCCTTTAATTCTAGATGCGTAATCGCAAAAAGCAACAGCAGTATTGTAAGTCCAATCTCTATTGTTGTATAATTTTTTTGTCAAGTATTTTAAGTATCTTTTCGCTTGTCCCAAACTTCTTTTTTCTCCAGTACTTAAAAATGCAATTGATAAGTTTGCTCTTGTAAAATTCAGACCATCATTAGTAACTTTTCCTCTTTTTAATCTTTTTTCAGCAATTTTTAATTCGGAAATTGCATTCTCATATTCTTTGTTACTTAATGCATCTACACCATTATTGTATGCTCCAATTCCTTCTTGTATTTGGTCCATACTTCTTTCTTTAATGTTTTTCACCTTGTTAAATTGTAAGTGATCGTCATTTTTTATAATTCGTAAATTTGTTACATCTGGTTTTAATCCTTCTAGTTTTACGATATTTTCTTTAACGGATTTCACAGATCTATTACCTTTCTTTTTACTGTTTTCTTTCTGATATTTTTTAATAAGGTTTGCTTCCGCTGTCTGCATTCTGTTTCTTACTTTGTCTGCAGAGGAAGTATTACTTGAATTTCTGTAAATAGCTTCTAAAGTAATGTATGCTTGAAAATAATTTTTATCTAATCGGATAGCGGAGCTTAAATTTTCAGTTGCTTCAGTAGAACTGCCTATTAAATAATAGGCAATGGATAAATTGTAAAGCCATTCTTTTTCGTTTTCAACTTTAGTTGTAACTAAATTTAACAGTCGTAATGCAACAGCTTTATCTTGATTATTCCCGGAATTTGCATAACACAAAGCCATGTTGATATGAATATAATTATATCCGTGTTCGCTAAATTTCGCTCTTTTGTATCTTTTCATAGCGCTTTTAAACTCTTCAATAGCTAAGTCATAATTATTATCATTCATGTAACCAATAGCGTTTGTATAATACACATCAGCTTCCTTTGCTTTTTTAATAGAGTTTTTAGATAAATCTTTTACTTTTTCATATTGCATTATTTTATCTACTCCTGAAATTGGCTGCCATTCAAAAGCTTTTAAATTTTCAGTATTGGTAATACTATCTAATACAGAACCAGCTATTAAAGATGTATTTATTACACAAAAAATTAATGTAATTGCTAGTAAAAAGTTTTTTTTATATATTCTATTTAACATGATTTTAATGTTTTCATTTATGGTGCCAAATTAAGTATTTATTTTTACTTATTGCAAAACTAATCTATGGTTAATAACAGTTTGATTGTTTATAAACTGAATTATATAGATTCCTTTCGGTTGTTTTGTTAAATCCAAACTGGTTTTACCATTTGTAAATTCATTTTTATTAATTGAATAAACTAAAGATCCAAAAGAACTGTAAATCTTGATTTCTCCTTCAAAATATACATCTGTTTCAATAGTGAAATGTCCATTTGTTGGATTTGGATAAATTGATAAAGTTGAATTTAGATCGTCTATCGCTTCAATAATATAATTAATGTAATTTGAAATCCCTTCACAACCATTGGAATCAGTAACCACAACTGCATATTCCCCATCAGAAGTTGGAGTAAGAGTATCTGAATTTGCTCCAATTATTGGGTTTCCATTTCCATCAATCCATTGATAAGTAACAAAACCAGAAGTTGACTCAAATCCACTGCCATTCATAGAAATAGTTACAACTACAGGGTTTGGTTCCGAAATTAAAACTGATTGTGTTGCCAAACATCCATTGTTGTCAGTAACCAATAAGTTGACCAGTCCAGCACACAAATTATTCTCATCTAAACCTCCCCAATCTTGAGAGTAAGGAGATGTTCCTCCAGAAACAATTGAAGATGCGGATCCATCACATTCTCCATAACAACTAACATCTGTACTATTTATGATCACAGATATTTGACTTGGTTCGGAAATATAAGATGAAATATTATTTGTGCATCCATTTGCATCCATCACAATAAAGGTGTAATTTCCATCCCCTAAATTTGAAAAAGTATTTGAACTTTGAAAAAATTGTCCGTTATTGTCAGAATAAGTAAATGGAGATATTCCTCCAGTATTTACATTAATAGAGATTGTTCCATCATTTAATCCGAAACAACTAATATTTGTATTTGTTGTAGATAAACTCATTGAGTCATTTTGTAAAATTGTTACAGAATCTATTGCAATACATCCGTTTGAATCGGCTACTGTTACATAATGAGTTCCGGCAATTAATTGAGTTGAAATAGAAGTTGAACCATTGTCCCAAAGCGTTTGATATGGATATTGTCCACCATATGAATAAGCTGTTGCTTGCGCTGTTCCTCCATAACACAATGCAACATTAGTATTTGTAATAATTGAAAGTTGTGTTGGCTGACTTACCGCAAAAGTAACAGAGATTGAATCAATAGTATCTGACAAAATAAGTTCGTAAGAACCAGCGCATAAACTATCAATATCTTCATCAGTAGAGGTGAATCCATTTGGCCCAGTCCAAAGGTAAGTGTAAACAGAATCTCCACCATCAGCAGTAATACTTAACGATCCATTACACTCTCCATAACAAAGTAGATTTGTTACCGAATCCAAAGTAATAGATAGGGAAGGAGGTTGGTTTATTATTATTGTATCAGAAGTTGAACAATTTGTAGAATCAGAAACTGTAACAATGTATTCTCCTGAAATTAAATTTGAGATATCTTCATTTACTGACGAGTAACCACTTGGGCCATTCCAATTATAGGTATTGTTTCCAACTCCTCCGTTTGACGAAATGTAGATAGATCCATCATTCCCACCATATACACTTACGTCAGTAATTGAGTCAATAGAAATAATAATTTCAGATGGTTCTGTAATAGTAACATATCCTGATTCTACACATAGATTACTATCTGTTACGGTATAATTATAAGTTCCAGAGGCAAGAGTCGTAGGGTTATTAGTACCCCAATCTTCAATATATCCTGGAGTTCCACCAGATATTGTAAGTGTAGCTGTTCCATCAGAAAGGCCATTACAACTTACATTTGTAGTAGCAGAGGAAACGCTTATTACAGATGGTTCTGTAATAGTAACAGATCCTGATTCTACACATAGATTACTATCCGTTACGGTATAATTATAAGTTCCAGAGGCAAGAGCCATAGGGTTATTAGTACCCCAGTCTTCTGTTAATGTGCCTGTTCCACCACTTAATGTAAGTGTAGCTGTTCCATCAGAAAGGCCATTACAACTTACGTTTGTAGTAGATAAAGAAACAGCTATAGCATTAGGTTCTGTAATTGTAATAGTATCAAAATGCATACATCCATTTCCGTCTGTTGCGCTGTAAGGATATATTCCAGCAGGAACACCAAATGGAGTAACAAAAGTATTTAATCCATTAGGAAGTGGGTATATGTAACTTGTCCAGCTTAATAAATAATCTGTTACACCTCCACTAAATACTACTGTAGCTGAACCGGTACTATCTCCATTACAAAGAACATTTGTAGTTGAGTAAATTGAAGAAATTTCAGATGGCTCATTTAAAGTAATGTTATCAAATAAAGAACATCCAACCGCATCAGTCATAGTAACAGAATAAGAACCATCTGATAAGTTTGAAATATTTTGAGTAGTGTCTCCATTCGACCAAGAATAAGTTAGAATTCCAATCCCTCCAGAAGAATTTGCAATAATACTACCAGTATTATCATCAAAACAAGGAATATTATATCCGTTATAAGAAGGAGAACTTAAAGATAAAGTTAATCCGCTTGAAGGTTGATTAACCGTTGCTGAATCGAAAAATAAACATCCGTTAGCGTCTGAAATAGTCACCGTGTAATTTCCTGCAGAAAGGGTTGAAATATCTTGAGTGGTATCGTTATTGCTCCATAAATAAGTATATGGTGAAGTTCCTCCGATAACCGTTAAATCAATACTTCCATCAGCCACTAAACAAGAAGTCAGATCAGTAATTAAAATTGAAGAAGTAATTGCTAAAGGTTCAGTAATTGTAACTGACCCTGTAAATGAACATCCATTATTATCATTTACGGTATATGGATATGTTCCAGCGGCAAGAGCCATAGGGTTATTAGTTCCCCAGTTTTCAGTTAATGTTCCAGTACCACCACTTAATGTCAGTGTAGCTGTTCCATCATTTCCTCCATTACAACTAACATTTGAAATTGTTTCAGTGACTGAAATTACTGTTGGCTGACTTATAATGATGGTATCACTAAAACTACATCCATTGTTATCAGTAATTGAAAAAGGATATGTGCCTGCAGGTACTCCAATTGGCGTGATAAAAGTAGATAAACCACCTGGTAAAGGATAGGATAAAGTATCCCAAAATAACATATAATCTGTCGTTCCACCAGAAATATTTACAGTTGCTGCTCCATCAGCTATTCCAAAGCAACTCACATTAGTTATTGTAGAAATTGCGTCTAGAACATTTGGCTCAGTAATAGTAACAGAATCATAAAGAATACAAGAATTACCATCAGTTATTGAATAATTATAAGTTCCTGCAGATAAACTTAATGGGTTATTCAATCCCCAGTCTTCAATATAAGAAGGCAAACCACCAGAAATTGAAAGAGAAGTCGAACCGTCAGAAAGCCCATAACAACTTACATTTGTAATTGTTGGAGTTGATACAATTTGAGAAGGTTCTGTTATTGTAATTGTATCATACATAATACATCCATTATTATCTGTTACCATATATGGATAAATTCCAGCAGGAACGCCAACTGGAGTTGTAAATACTGATACACCACCCAGTAAAGGATAGGTTAATGTATCCCAAGATAAAATATAATCAGTTAATCCTCCAAAGATATTGACAGTAGCGCTACCATCATTTAGTCCATAGCAAGAAACATTTGTTTGGGTAAATGAAGAATAAAGTAAGGAAGGCTCTGTAAGTGTAATAGTGTCATTAAGTGAACAGTTGTTTGTATCTGTAATGGTTACAATATATTGTCCAGCAGAAACATTAGTTAAGTCTTCAGTAATTGCGCCATTGTCCCAAGAAAAAGTATATGGGCTTATTCCTCCAAAAGGTGTGATGTCAATATTACCAGTACTTGCTCCATTACAAGTTATATTTGCTGATGTATAGCTATTTGTTAAAGCAATTGGCTCACTAATATTAATAGAGTCAGAAAAAGTACAGTTATTGTTATCTGTAATGGTATAAGTGTAAATACCCACTGAAAGGTTATTTGTGTCAGCAGCATTCCAATTTGAAATGTAAGGTAAAGTTCCACCTGAAATAGTTAATGTAGCTGTTCCATCACTTCCTCCATTACAATTTACATTTGTTGTCAGTTCTGTTGTACTTATTAAATCAGGTTCAGTAATAATTATTGTATCTGTTGCACTACAGTTATTAGTATCAGTTACTTCACAATAATAAGTTCCTGCAGATAGATTTGAAATAGTATTTGTTGTATCTCCTGTACTCCATAAATATGTTGCAGGAACAACACCAACAATAACAATAGAATAATCTTCAGTTGCTCCATACCATGGTTGGCTATATGTTCCTAAAGATCCAAAATCACCTACTGCACATGGAGAAACAGGTCCGTCAGGAAATCCAGAGTTATTCATTTGAGCTTGAGAGACAACCCTCATTCTTGTAGCTCCATAGTATCCGTTAGGTACAATAAATGAAATAGTGTGAGAAGTTGGAGATTGAACACCTCCAAAGACTCCAACCATCTCTCCTGGATCTGTAAAATCTCCATCTATATTCCAATCAATAAATATTCCAGCAGAATCAATCGTTCCTCCGGTTACATCACAAGTCCCTAAATTAACATCTATAGAATATGTTCCCCCTGGAGTTAAAGAAGTATATTGAGAGGTGTAATCTTCATATGTATCACATGTACCAGCTGTATTGTTTACAATAGAATCGCCATCACCTATAATTCTTACCAATTCAATATTAGCGTATCCATTAGTTCCTGGAGATGACGCACAATAAGTTAATGTAGAAATATTCCCTCCAGAAGATCCTGCTCCTGTTGAAATCATAGCAGTTGCTGATCCATCACTCATTCCATTACAACTTATATTTGTTCCTGTAACTAAAGAAGAAGGAGTAAATGAACTGTCATAAATAATAATATTCTCTGTAAAAATTATACAAGAATTTGCATCAGTTACATCTATAGTATAAGTAGCTCCACACAAATCATTTCTTATCGAATCTGTATATCCATTTGTCCAAACATATGAATAAGGCTGGGTCCCTCCTGATAATGATATAGAGATATTTCCATTACAATTTGCTATATCACATGAGTTATTATTTGCTGAAGAACTAGATATTGTTAAAACGCTAGGTTCATTGATGGTGAAATTGGCTGTTGTGCTTCCTCCACAAATTAAATCTATAACTGTTAATGCGTAAGGTCCTGCTCCTAAATTAGAATAATAAGAATTGACACCTAAGTTTGGTGTCCATACATATTTATAACTTCCAGAACCTCCACTTGCTGTTGCTGTTAATGTTCCGTCATTTGCTCCATTACAAGCGATATGTGTTCCAGTTAAAGAAACAGTTAGGGCGCTAGGATCAGTAATTATGAATCCTACAGAATCTGTACATCCCCAATTGTTATCAGTTACAATACAGCTATAAGTCCCAGCGGCTAAATTTGTAGCGCTTGCATTAGTATCTCCATTGCTCCACAAATATGAATAACTACCAGATCCATTTAAAATACTGAATATAGTAGCACTTCCATCTGATCCTCCAGTACAAGATACATTGGAAGATGATGTACTGTCAATTGAAAAAGTTGAACAATTTACTAAGCTTAATGTAGATGTTGTAGGTTGGGCTAAAGCACTGATAATATTACCACTATTATCTACTTCATTAGTAGTCCAAGTACAGGTGTAGTTTCCTGTATTTGCAGGATTTAAAAATTTAACTTTTATTATTATGTCTTGTGTCTGTCCATATGTAATATTTGTTCCAGTAGAATCAGTCGATATAAGATTCCAAAATCCATAAGCATTTCCATTTGCATCAATATTATAAGGGATGGATGGCCAGGTTCCGTTCAATAAATTATAATATCTTAAGACAAAATTTCCTTGTTGAATTGGTCCGGCATCACATGTAATAATAAAGTCAGGGCGAATTCTTACATTACATCCAGTATTTGTAATATTTAGAGTGTCATACGACCAACTTTGATAAGAGTTAAGAGGATTTGGATCAAATCCTGTAAGAGATTGGGAGATTGATGTTCCTCCAATTACTCCTACAACAGCAGTGTCAGATAAATTACATCCATTATTATCGGTAACCTGAACTATATAAGTATTGTTGCTTACTCCAGATAAATCTTCAGTTGTAGATCCATTGTCCCAAGCAAAAGTATAAGGAGATACCCCATTAATTATTGTTAAATCTACAGATCCATTCATTATATTATCACAAGATGCATCCGTAATTGATATAGAAGATGTTAAGTTACAAGGAGATGTTGTTGTAAAGTTTGGGCCATCCCACCAAGTATTTGGAGAACATCCATATGGTTTTATTCTCCATTCATAAGTACTACTGCTTGATAAGGTATCTAAGAGAAGGGTATCAACTCCAGGTGGAGGAACTCCAGTAGATGTTGATATTATTGTTACATTTGGATCTGTACCCGCCCATGAAGTTGTTGATCCTAAGATTCTCCATTTAACCTGGTACCAATTAGCATTAGGTACAGTAAATGATAAAAGAGCTCCATTATTTGTAATATTATTTGCAGTTAAATTTACAGGGTCGCATTGTCCGAACCCTAATAAAACAATTGTAGAAAAGAAAATAGTAAGTAAATATTTTTTCATTTTTTCCAGTTTTTTTTTCGTATAATCTGCAAATATATTAAAAATCTACTTGACTAACTAATTTACAGATAATGAAGTAATTTGTAGGGTTGGTAAAATCTTACTATATTCGTTCCTTATAATAAATTTTTACATTATGAATAAATATTTTACGTTTTTTACAATACTATTGTTCTTTTCTATATTTGAAAATCTGTATTCCCAGACAAATATTGTAAAGGAAATTAAATCTGAAAAACAATTAATAAATGGAGAAAAGTTTTATTTTGAAAAAATAATCCTTCAATAAACTCTAATTTCTGAAACCAAAAGAAGTTTATTTTCGTAAATATTTCAGGAAAGAATTTAGAGTTTTCAATAATAAAATGTTAATAAGATTCACTTTTTTACAGTTTTTGACCTTTGTTTGAAAAAAAATTCTTAAATTTGACATCTGATTTTTATTATTTAAAAATATATATGGAAAACAACTACAATTATCAGGAGTGGCAAATGAATTTAGTCACAGTAAATACGTGCTCTAATTCTGCGCACATAATAGCGATAGAACAACCTTTACTTCCCAGAGTTAAGGTTTTTTTATATAAATTAATTAACTATTTTATTAACTAAAACATGTATTATGAAAACAAGTTACGTAAAAAATCCTAAGAAATTCTTAGGTTACTTAATGGCAATTGCCATGGTATTTTTTTCTACATCATCTGTAATTGCAGAAGACTTAGATATCACCGTTGGTGGTGGTTCTTGGACTTCTGAAGTTTCTTGGGAGATTGTGGACGCTTCTGGCGTTTCACTTACAGGTCTGCAGGTAGTTGGCTCTCCAGCATGGAGTGGTAACATTCCTTCTGGCTGTTATTCTATGGAAATGTATGATTCTTATGGTGATGGATGGAACGGTAGTACTTATTCTATTGCTGACCAAACTACAGGGCAAATTTATGCTACTGGTGGTTTGACTGCAGGTGCTTACGGTTCCGATAATGTTTGTTGGGGTGTTACGGGTGGTTGTACTGACCCTGCTGCAACAAATTATGATCCACTAGCTGCCTTTGATGACGGTTCGTGTACTTATTCAAGTTGCACGGATGTAACATTAAACATGTATGATTCATTTGGTGATGGTTGGAATGGAAACACATTTACACTGACTAATTCAGCGGGTGTTGTTTCATTTTCTGCTACACTTGCTAGTGGAGCTACTGGAACAGCTGCA
>Ga0257121_1001757_pt1 | contig 16009 bp, 18 predicted proteins | sample SI106_100metaG_FD_190180 | JGI IMG/M metagenome (GOLD analysis project Ga0257121, IMG submission 190180) | Marine microbial communities from Saanich Inlet, British Columbia, Canada - SI106_100 | ecosystem: Environmental > Aquatic > Marine > Inlet | place: Canada: British Columbia | collected... | reverse complement strand
CCTTAAAGATAGTAGTATGAAAGACCAGGATCCTTATCAACCTATGTCTGGAAATTTTGAAAAATCAATAGCTTTTAAGGCAGCTTGTGATTTAGTTTTTCATGGAAAGTATCAACCATCAGGATACACAGAACCATTACTTCATTTTAATAGATTAATGAAAAAATCAATTTGATCAAGATTTTAAACCAGTTCTATTTTTAAAAGCTGAAAATAAAGTTCCATCATCTAAATTTTCAATTTCACCCCCGACTGGTAGTCCTTGAGCTAATTTAGTAACTTTTGCATTAGTATTTTTTAAACTATCTTGAATATAATATGCAGTAGTTTGTCCTTCAACAGTTGCACTTGTTGCAAGGATAACTTCTTCAATACCCTCTCTATTCACTCGTTCTACTAAAGAGTTAATTAAAAGATCTTCTTTTCTTTGACCTACAGAGGAAATTGTCCCCCCCAAAATATGAAAATATCCCTGAAAAATATTTGAGTTTTCGATTGACCACTGATCTGCAATATCCTCTACAACGCAAATTTTTGTATATTTTTCTTTTAAACTTTCACAATTTACACACCCATTTAAATTAGATTTTAATGAGCCACATGAATTACACCTTGTTACATTTTTATAAACCTGGGCTAATGTGCTTGCCATAGGTTTAACTAATTCGTCTCGGTTATTGATTAATTTAAGAACAATTCTTTTAGCTGACTTAGGACCTAGTCCTGGAAGCCTTGATATTAATCTGATTAATTCTTCAATCTCACTAATATTTTGCATCAATTATAAAGGCCATTTGAAACCAGGTATTCCAAAGCCTCCGGTAGCTTTTGATATTTCTTCCGTGGTCTTTGATTTAAGCTGAAATTTTGCACTGTTATGAGCAGCTACAATTAAATCTTCTAATATTTTTTTATCTTCTTTGATTATCTCGTCTGATAGTTGAATGTTATGCATTTCTCCCTCTCCATCTAATATAATTTTTACAGAATTAGATCCAGAAATACCTTCGGCTTTAATCTCTTTAATTTTTTCTTGGCTTTCTTTCATTTTAGCCTCTAACTCTTTAGCTTTGTCTAAAATCTTTGTAAAATCAGTCATTTTAATCCTCCTCTATTTTTAATTTAACATCTAAAAGTTCAGCATCTGGAAACTTATTGATTACAGTTTTATAAATTTCTGAATTCTTTGTTTCATTAATCAAATCTTCTTTTTTATTTTTTTGTTTTTCTTTTACAGACATATCTCCTTTGGATTTACTAAAAGTAATTATCCATCTTTCGTTTGTCCATTCAAAAAGTTTAAAAGATAGATCTTTAACAAAATCTTTATCTAGATTGTCATTGAAGGAAATTTCAATTCTATTTCTATCAAATTTTACAAGGTTAACATTTTTTTCTAATTCATACTTTAATTTAATTTCCTTTCGTTTGGTGCAAATATCAAGCAAATCATCAAATGAATTTATCAAATTTTTATCAAAAGCTTTAGTCTCTGTTTCAATCTCCAGCTTATTTTTTTCTTCCTGAGCAATATTTTTGATTTGATCAACAGTTTTTATATTACTTTCATTTTCTTGCTTATTTTGTATCTCAATATTGTCTGATTTTTCATAATTTAAATTTAAGTCAGTTTTTTTTTTTAATTTAATTGAACTCAAATGCATTAATCTGATCAAGAACATTTCAATAGAAAGATGTTGATTTGAAACTATATCTAGTTCTTCTAGTGAAGATATTGCAAACTGCCAAAATAAAATTAAAACCTCTGCATTAATTTGATTAGAAATATCTTGAATTTTTGAAAACTCTTCATCATTTAGTGAAAAATTTGTGCTTTCTAAAGTTAATGAATTAATGTTTTTAAGATAGTAGAGAAGCTCTAAAAAATCATTAATAAAAACTTTTGGTTCAACTCCTTGATCGTAGATTTTTCGATAAATATTAATTACCTTTTTTTCTTCACCTTTTAATATTAATTCAAATAAATTAATCAGTTGTGACTTATCAAAATATCCAAAAATTTTTTGAGCAGCATTTAAATCTAATTCTGTATTATCATCTAAACTTAATAATGCTCTGTCTAACAAAGATAATGCATCCCTTACAGACCCTTCAGATATTTTAATAATCAATTTCAAAGCTTCATCAGAAGCTTTACCATTTTCCTTGTCCTTTATTTTTTTTATAAATTCAAATAATTCGGACGATTTTATTCTCGATAAATCAAATCTTTGGCATCTTGATACTACTGTTATTGGAATTTTTTTAATTTCAGTAGTTGCAAAAATAAACTTGATATACGCAGGTGGCTCTTCTAATGTTTTTAATAAAGCATTAAACGCTTGCTTACTTAACATATGAACTTCATCAATTATAAAAATTTTATATTTTGCTGAAGTAGGTCCATATCTAGAAAATTCAATTAAATCTCGGACATCATCCACACCTGTTTTACTGGCAGCATCTATTTCTAGAACATCAATATGGCTTGAATTGGTTATGGATGCACAATTTTCACACAGATTTTCTTTACATAAATTTTCTATACCATTAGAACAATTAAGTGCTTTAGCAACAATTCTTGCTGTTGTAGTTTTCCCAATCCCTCTTATTCCAGTAAATAAATATGCATTTGGAGTTTTTTCAGCTTTAATAGAATTTGTTATGGTTTCAGCCACAACTTCTTGACCAATCAGATCATCAAAAGATTGTGGTCTATATTTTAACGCAAGTACTTTAGAATTATTATTCATTTTTTAAATTTTTAAGGAGACTAGAACCTGAATAACTGTCTCTACGACTGCTTCCGTTAAGATCTGGTCGGGTTCAAGCAGCATCCACCTCTAGCCTCCAAAACTATTATAGCAGTAATATTTTCTAATCTACAAGAAAAGAATATTATTTTTTTTCTCTAAGCTTATCAGCTTCAAAAACACCTAAGACGTGAAAATCTTCACAATGAAGTCCTAGCTCTTCTAAAGATTTTTGAACTTTAGGATCTTCAATATGTCCGTCTAAATCACACAAAAAAAAGAAAGAGTCGAATGTATTTTTTTCAGGATAACTTTGTAGTTTTGTAAGATTAACTCCATTTATTGCAAAACCTCCAAGAGACTGGTAAAGAGCGGCTGGTTTACTTTTAAGTTTAAATAAGAAAGAGGTAATATATTTTTTTTTCCCAAATTTTGGCTGTAAGATATTTTTACCCATAACTAAAAATCTAGTTAAATTACCTTTCTCATTTTCAATATTTTTTTTAATCACGTCTAATCCATAAATTTTAGCACTCAAAGAAGAAGCAATAGCAGCTTGCCTGACATCCTTTATTTTTGAGATCATTTCAGCAGATCCAGCCGTATCAGCTCTTATATGTTCTGCTATATTATTGTCTTTAATAAATTTTGAGCATTGCGACAAACCCTGTGCATGAGAATATACTTCTTTTATATCGCTAATTTTTGCTCCTAATTGACCTAACAAATTATGTTCAATTTTTTGAAAATGTTCCATGTAAATATTTAGCCTATGTATAAATATTAAATACTCAATGCCAATGTTTCCTGTAATTCTATTTGACTCAGGAATAATTATTTTACACTCAGGGTCTAATCTTGCTTGATTAAAACAATCATCAAAAGTTTTACAAGGTAATATTTCTGCATCTGGATCAATCGACAAAGCTGCTAAATGAGAATATGCACCAAAAGTTCCTTGAAAATAAATTTTACTCATTAAACTTTATATTCCATAATTTTTTTTAAGGCCAGATAATCTTCTTCAGTGTCCACTCCTATTGGAGAAGAATTGGCAAGAGCAACATTTATTGCAATATTATTATCTAATGCCCTTAACTGTTCTAAGTTATTTTCAATTTCATTTTTTGATTGATTAAGTTCAACAAATTTTTTCAATGTTTCTGTTGAATAACAATAAATTCCTATGTGATGATAAATATTTGCTAATTTTGATGAACTTCTTAAGAAGGTATCTGCTATTGAAAACTGATCTTCATTTAAATTTTTTTTAGTTATAACTTTTACAATATTTTCATTTTCTAAATCTTTGAGATCTTTCATTTTAGCAGCAAGAGTGCCCATTTTAGATTGACTACTGACCATCTTTTTATTTAAGCTTATAATGTCCTCAATATTAATTGCAGGTTCATCACCTTGTAAATTCATTATCAAATCTACATCTTTAACTTTTAACTTTTCGAATGCTTCATAAATTCTATCAGTTCCAGTTTTGTGATTATTTCTTGTTAAAATAGCTCTGCCTCCATTTTTAATAACATCATCTGCTATTTCTTGATCTTCTGTTGCAACGATTACCTCACCAATATTTGCTTCCTGAGCTCTTCTAAATACATGGGATATAATTGATAAATCATTTATTTTTAATAAAGGCTTACCAGGCAGTCTGGTAGCTGATAATCTTGAGGGTATAATGGTTAATGTTTTCATTAATTATTGAATTATAATTATACTTATTAAATAGAAATAAAGACAAATTTATACATTAAATTTTAGTAATTTTTTAATTTATCGTGATATATGTTCAATAATAATATTTAAAAAAATGGATTCTTTTGAAATTAATAAAATAATTGCAGCTGTATTAATGGTAGCGCTTTTAGTTATTGGTATTGGAAAAATATCAAGTGTTATATTTCATGTAGAAAAACCAAAAACTCCAGGCTATACAGTTGAAGTAGAACAATCTTCAGCTGTGTCATCTTCTACAGAAGCAGTTGTGAAAGAAAAAATTGATATAGCAGCATTGATGGCAATGGGGGATGTAAATGCTGGTGAAAAAATTTTTAAAAAATGTGCAGCTTGTCACTCAATAATTAAAGGTGGTAAAAATAAAATTGGTCCTGCATTATATAATATAGTTCAAAGAAAAGTTGGAGAAGTTGCTGGTTACAAATATTCTAAAGCTTTAGCTTCTTACGATAAAAATTGGACATTTGAAGAACTTAATGGGTTTTTAAAAAAACCAGCTAAATATATTAAAGGTACAAAAATGGCTTACGCTGGACTTAGAAAAGAAAAGGATAGAGCCTCAGTTATAAAATACTTAAATCAAAATTCAGATAATCCTGTACCACTACCATAATTTTCCAAAACAATATAATAAAATACTTTTTTGAACATGCACTCTATTAAGAGCTTGTTGCCAAACATGAGATTTATTTCCTAAAAAAACCTCATCACTCACTTCAGATCCACGAGGTAAACAATGAAGAAAAATGCAATCTCTATTTGCAAAGCTCATTAATTTTTTATCTATTTTAAATTTTTTAAATTGTTCAATTTTTTTCTTTTTATTTACTTTATCATTAAGAGATATAACTTTATCTGAAAATATAACATCAGCTCCTAGAACTGCTTTTTTTGGATCATTGTAAATAAATATTTTTTTATTATTTTTTTTTACCCATTCTCTAACTTCTTTGCCAGGTTCAAATTTTTTTGGACATCCTATACTTAATTTAAATGAAAATTTTACAGACGCCGCTATTAAGCTATCTAAAACATTATTAGAGTCTCCAATCCAGCAAATATTTAATTTTGAAATTGGTTTTTTTTTTATTTCTTCAGCCGTAAATACATCAGATAAAACTTGAGTGGGATGTGAAGAAGGACTTAAGCCGTTAATTATTGGTATTGTTAAATACTTTCTAAAATTTTCAATTTTTAAATCACTGTCTGTTCTTAACATAAAGCCATCTCCATAAGTTGAAAGAATTTTGGCTGTATCTGATATACTCTCACCTCCTTGTCCAAAATGTAACTCATTAGATCTAAGTGTTAAGGTCCCTCCACCAAGTTGTTTGATAGCTAAATAAAAGCTTATTCTTGTTCTTGAGCTAGCTTTTTCAAACATTTGGATAAGCATTTTTCCTTTTAAAGGTGCTCCTTTATCAGCTTCGAGTGTGCTTAATTTTTTTCTTTGGTTTTTTCTTTTTTTTGCATCAGAAATTATCTTTCTAAGATCTTTTGCTGAGATATCTTTTAAATTTATAAAATGTTTCATATTAATTAAATTCCAAACAAATCTTATTTATTATATTTAATGCTTGGTCAATTTCATTTTTTTTTACATTTAAAGGTGGTAAAATTCTAACTACATTTTCAGCAGCTCTTATTGTTAATAATTTATTGTCCATTAATTTTTTTATAAATTTAGTTTGGTCACTATTGAGTTGTATCCCAATCAATAAACCTTTGCCTCTAATTTCTTTAATCACGTTTGGATATTTATTCTTAATCTGATGAAGTCTTGAAAAAAAATATTTTGAAATAATTTTTACATTATTTAAAAATTTTTTATTTGAAATTATATCCATTACTGAATTACCAACAGCCATTGCCAATGGATTACCTCCAAACGTAGATCCATGAGTTCCAGCCGTCATTCCAGAAGCAACTTTTTTATTCATTAAAACTGCTCCAATAGGAAATCCACCCCCAACACCCTTTGCAATTGGAACAATATCAGGCTTAACCTTAGATTTTTCAAAAGCAAAAAAATCACCTGATCTTCCAATCCCACATTGGACTTCATCTAATATTAATAATATATTTTTTTTATCACAAATTTTTCTTAACTCCCTTAAACACCAATCAGGTATTACTTTAATACCACCCTCTCCCATAATAGTCTCAACCATTATTGCAGCTGTATTTTTTGAAATCTTTTTTTTTAAAGATTTGTGATTACCAAATTCAAAATGATCAAAACCAGGTACTTTTGGTCCAAAACCTTCTGTCATTTTTTTTGAACCACTTGCGTAAATTGCAGCTAAAGTTCTTCCATGAAAGCTATTTTTAATGCATAAGATTCTATTTTTCTTGGGTTTTCCTATTGAATAAAAATATCTTCTGGCAACTTTTATTGCCGCTTCTGTTGCTTCTGCTCCACTATTTTGAAACATAACATAATCAGCAAAAGTTTTTTTAACTAATTTTTTAGCTAACATTTCTCCCTCAGGAATTTGAAATACATTTGAGACATGCCAAAGTTTTTTTGATTGTTTGCTTACCGCATTAATTAATTTGGGATGCGCATGACCTAAAGAATTTACAGCTATACCTTGAACAAAATCTAAATATTTTTTTCCATCAGTTGAATATAAAAAGCTACCTCTCCCATACTTAAAAGAAATTTTTTTTCTGTTATAATTTTTTGCTAAAAAGCTCATAATTTTAGTCAGTTTTTATAAATTTTAATTATTAGATACAAGTTATGATAGAAAATACATATTAACTTATTTCAACAATTTTTGTTGATAACTTTGAGATATTGCTTGTTTAATTTAATTATGTAACAGTATATTGTATTTTTTATAAAACCTAATACAACATGTAGAATATGAGTTGGAACGAAGAAAAAGTAGCTAAATTAAAAGAACTTTGGGGCAAAGGAAGTACTGCGAGCCAAATAGCTGAGATTATTGGTGGTATCAGCAGAAACGCAGTAATTGGTAAAGCTCATAGATTAAACTTATCTGCAAAAATTAAAACTAGAACCGCAACTTCAAATCAAAATTTTGAAAATTCACTTCAAGAAAAAGATATGAAATCTAAAAGAAGTCGTAAAAGTAAGTTTAAATCTTTAATAATTGAAAAAGATTTTGAACCAGAAAATCCTAAACAATTAGAAGAGCTTGACGAGAGTTTGTGTAAATGGCCATTAGGTCATCCAAATGAAAAATCATTTTATTTCTGTGGTCGCTCTTCGTTAAAAGACTTTTCGTATTGTAAACTTCATCTTCTTTATGCTTTTCAGCCTAAAGGTAAAAAAGAAGAGGTTTCGGACAAAGAGGAAGTTCCTGAGTTTATCGCAAAAAAAATACAATCAGCATAATATAATTTAACTCGTTTTATTTTCTAAATCATTTGAGGCGTACTTTTCTGTAGAAAATTGACCTCCTTCTCTCCACATATAACAATATTTTTTAACCTCTTCATTAAAAAATCTTACACTTGGTATGCCAATATCTGAATTAGTTTTATATTTACCTGATGAAATATTATCATATTTTAAAAGTTTTAATTGATCCCTTGTAAGCAAAGGATTAGGCAACATCTCAAATAAACTTGCTGATAATTTAGCAATTGATAATGGACAAGGTATTAAAATCTTTTTTTTTCCAACTAATAATAATAATCTTTCTAGCAATTCTTTAAAAGATATAATCTCGGGACCAATACACTCAATTATTTTAGAATAAATATTTTTTGAGATTACATGATAAATCATATCTGTTAAATCTGAACAATGAATTGGAGCAAATTTTGTTCTTCCTCCATAATAAATAGGGAACATTGGCATTCTATTTAATAATGTCATAAAATTTGTAGTAAAATTATCATCAACAGAGTAAACAACTGAGGGTCTAAGTATCGTAGCTAAAGGAAAGTTTTTTAAAATATTATTTTCACCTTCTAATTTACTTTTAGCATAACTTGAATCAACTGCATCATTAATACCAAGCGCTGATAAGTGTATAAAATGTTTTAAATTATATTCTTTACAAAGTTTTGCTAGCAATGATGGAAAAATTGCGTGAATATTTTTGAATGTATTTCCATTTTTTTTTTCAAATAAAATACCAATTAAATTTATACATATGTCTGCTTTACTAAAAAGGTTTCTTATTTTCTTTTCATCAAATATATTTCCTTCAACAACATCTATGTACCCTGCATTAGCTTGGGTTTTAATTATATAACTTTTTTGATGAATATTTCTGGTAACCACTGTTACTCTATAGTTATTTTTTGTAAGCTTTCTTATCAAGTTACGGCCGATTTGACCACTACCACCAAAAATTAGACAATTTTTTGCTTTCATATATATATGTTCAGAAATGAGTATTATTATTAAACTTCACAAAAACGATTTACCAGATGATTTAGAGTTAGGCAACGTATTAGCTGTTGATGGTGAATTTATGGGTTTAAACGTTAGACGTGACCCCCTTTGTCTTATTCAAATATCGTCAGGAAATTCAGATGCTCATATAGTCCAGTTTGATAGAAAAAATTATAACGCACCTAATTTAGCTAAAATTCTGAATGATAATAATATTACTAAAATATTTCACTATGGTAGAGCAGATATAGCACATATTAAATATTATTTGAAAACAGATACAAATAATATTCTTGATACAAAAATAGCATCAAAATTAGCAAGATCATATTCTGATAGTCATTCATTAAAAACACTAATTAAAGAATTCGTAAATATAGATGTAAGCAAACAATTTCAAAGTTCTGATTTTGGTGGAGAACTTTCCTCTGCTCAGCTTAAGTACTGTGCTAACGATGTAATATTTTTACATAAAATTCATGATGAGCTTAATAAAATTCTTCAAAGAGAAAATAGAATTACACTTTATCAAGATTGTCTCAAATTTTTAAAAACAAGAGTTGATCTTGATTTGGCTTTATTTAAGGATGATATCTGGTCACATTAATGAATCAAAAAAAAAGTTTATCTATTGCAAAAGAAGTAATTAACCTTGAAATAAAAGCATTACAAAAATTAAAAAAAAGTATTAATAGCTCTTTTAATCAGGCTGTAGTTCAAATTGCTAAATGTCAATCTAAAATAATCTTGTGTGGAGTAGGTAAAAGTGGGCTTATAGCATCCAAAATTGCCGCAACACTTTCTTCAGTTGGAAGTCCCGCTTTTAGTCTATCTGCTAGTGACTCATCTCATGGTGACCTTGGTAGTATTTCAAAGAAAGATATTTTAATTCTTATTAGTTATTCGGGACAAACAAATGAACTTAAAAATATAATACAATACGCTAATAGAAATAAAATATTGCTTATTTGTATAGTTTCAAAAAAAAATTCTATTTTATACAAAGCCTCAGACATCAAATTACTTTTACCTCAAGTAAACGAATCTGGTGGAATAGTCCCAACTTCTAGCACAACTACACAGCTTGCTCTTGGAGATGCATTAGCAATAGCTTCAATGAAATATAAAAAATTTAGCAACTTAGATTTTAAAAAAATTCATCCTGCTGGAAGTCTTGGATCACAACTAAGAACCGTTGAAGATGTCATGTTAGTAGGTAAAAAAATTCCATTTGTAAATGTAAAATTAAAAATGAGAGAAGCATTAAAAATTCTTAGTTCAAAAAAACTAGGTGTATTAATTATTCAAAATAAACAAAAAAAAACTATAGGTATAATTACTGATGGTCAAATAAGAAGATTTAATCAAAAAAAATTAGATCTCTCATCAATGGAGGTTAGTAAGATTATGACAAAAAACCCTATCTGTATTGATAAAGATACTCTTGCAGCAAAGGCATTAGCCACCATGAACTCTAAAAAGATTACTTCATTGTGTGTTTACGAAAAGAAAAATAAGTCTAAAACTATAGGTATATTGCACATTCATGATATCTTAAAAACAAATATATCTTAATGAACAAAAAATTTCTTATTAGAATATTTCTAATAATTTTTTTTTTATCTATAATTTTAATTATTTACAAAAACATTAAAAAAGACAATTCTAAATCTCTACCTGATATTTCTACCGTAGAAAGTTATAATAGCTCCAATATAATGAAAAATGTAAATTATGAGTCAATAGACGCAAAAGGTAATGAGTTCATAATCGATGCGTTGGAGGGGCAGATAGATATATCAGACAGCAATACTATCTATCTAACAGATGTAACAGCTTTAATTAAACTGAATAATTCGAATAATATTAAAATTACCTCAGATTATGGAAAATATAATATAAATAATTTTAATACTATTTTTTCTCAAAATGTAATAATCACTTATTTAGATAATAAAATAACTGCCGAATATTTAGATTTATCAATGGAAAGAAATTCAATGATAATTTCAAGAAATGTTGTTTACACAAGTACTGAAAATATTCTTAATGCAGATGTAATAGAAGTAAATATTAAAACTAAAGATACAAAAATATTAATGTATGAAAAAGGAAAAAAAGTAAAAATTAAAAGCAAAAATCAAAATGGCAATAATTAAAAAGTTTAGAATAAAATCTTTTAAAAATATTAATTCTATAATTGAATTTGAGAATGTATCTTTATCATATGGAAACAGACTCATATTGGATAATGTGAGTTTTAAGATTAATGAAGGACAAATATTTGGCATGCTTGGTCCAAATGGAGTTGGAAAATCAACTATTTTTAATCTTATTACAGGGTTGATCACTCCAAAAAATGGTAAAATAAAAATTAATGGTCAAGATGTAACTAACTATCCAATATACCTAAGGACTAAAAAATTTAAAGTAGGTTATGTTCCTCAGTATGGTGGATATTTCAATGATTTAACCTTGCATGATAATTTAAAAGCTATAAGCGAAATAGTTATAGAAAATAAAAACTCAAGAATTGAGCGAATAAATTATTTGATATCAAAATTTGAGCTAGATAACTTAAAAGATATCAAGGCTAAATTTTTATCTGGAGGGCAAAAAAAAAAATTAGTTATTGCGTTATCACTTTTAAGTGAACCAAGAGTTCTTTTGTTAGACGAATGTTTTGCTGCATTAGATGTTTTAACAATTAAGATGCTTCAAGAGATCATTGTCAATCTACAACAAGAAAACCGTATCACTATTTGTATTTGTGATCACCAAGCAAGAGATTTGCTTGCCTGTGTGGACGTTGCAATGATTTTAAGTAATTGTAAAATAATTGCTCAAGATACACCGACGAACTTAATAAAAGACATTAATGCTAAAAATGCTTATTTTGGAGAGAGCTTTAAATTTAATTAAAAATTAATGTCAAATTTAGTAACTGTTCAAAATAAAATTAAACCGTTTAAAAAAATTATATCTGTGGATGGGGACAAGAGTATAAGTATTAGATGGGTTTTGTTTGCGTCGCTTGCCAATGGTATTTCACATGCAAAGAATCTATTAATATCTGAAGATGTCTTAGCTGCAATTAAAACGATTAAAAAACTTGGTATTAAAGTTATTTTAAAAAAAAACGTATGTAAAATTTATGGAAAAGGTATTGATGGTTATAAATACAAAAAAAATCTTACTTTAAATGCTGAAAATTCAGGTACTCTTGGTAGACTTATCATGGGACTTTTAATTAATACGCCCAATCCAATAAAATTAATTGGTGACACAAGTCTTTCAAAAAGAGATTTTAAGAGAATTACAGATCCATTAAGTAAATTTGGTGCCAACTTTCATGTTAAAAATAAAAAAAATCTACCTCTTAAAATATATGGAACATCTAATTTAAAACCTATTAAATATTTTGAAAATAAAGGTTCGGCGCAATGTAAAAGTTCTGTAATTTTTGGAGGAATGAGAGTCAATGGTAAAACTCACATTAAGGCAAAAAAATCTAGAAACCATACTGAGCTTTTATGCAAACATTTAAAATTGCCCATCAAAGTAAAATCGAAAAAAAACTATGATGAGATAATAGTTAAAAAAGTAAAAAAGATTAATACTTTAGACTACAAGATTCCTTCAGATATTAGCTCGAGTGCTTTTTTTATTATTTTAACAGCTCTCTCAAAAAATTCACAAATTGTAATTAAAAATGTAAATATTAACCCATCAAGGATTGGGGTAATTACAATTTTAAAAAAAATGGGAGTTCAAATTAATTTAAAAAACAAAAAAATTTATAAAGGTGAAAAGAATGCAAGTATTTATGTTAAAAGTCCAAAAAAACTAAAAGCTATAGATTGTCCAAAAAAATTAAATAGTGGCGCAATTGATGAATTTTTAGTAATTTTTCTAATTGCAGCTAAAGCAAAAGGCATTTCTTATTTTAAAGATTTAGCTGAATTAAACCAAAAAGAAAGTCCAAGACTTCAGTGGGGCTCAAAAATTCTTAACATGATGGGTATAAAAACTATTATAACACACAACTCAATTAAGATATTTGGTAACCCTAATTTAAAAATAAATAAAAAAATTGTAATTAAAAATTATCTAAAAGATCATAGAGTATTCATGACAAGTGTAATTGCTGCACTAACTTTTGGTGGAGAGTGGACAATTCATGATAAAGATTCAATCAAAACTTCTTTTCCTAATTTTTTAAATATAATAAATGACTTGAAAAAATAATGATAAAAAGAAAAAATATTATAAAAATTGCAATAGACTCTCCTGCTGCTGCTGGAGCTGGAACTTTAGCAAAAGCTATCTCAAAATATTATAATCTTTTTTATCTTGATACTGGAAAAATCTATAGAATGATTGCTTATTTAAAAATAAAATTTCCAGAAAAATTTAATCAAAATTTTATAAAATCAAAAATAAAATTTCTAAAAGTAAAGGACCTTTCTAATAAAGCTTTACTTTCAGATGAAGTAGGTACAGAAGCATCTGTGATATCAAAACTGAAAAGTATTAGACGACTTGTTCATACTTTTCAGTTAAATTTTGCTTATAATCCTCCTAAGAAATACAAAGGATCGTGCCTTGACGGGAGAGATATTACTTATAATATTATTCCGGATGCAGATTTTAAATTTTTTATAACGGCGAATGTAAAAACAAGGGCACTTAGAAGATATAAGGAGCTTAAAGGTCTTAAAAAAAAAATAACTTACAAAGAGGTTCTTAAAAGCATTAAAAAACGTGATAAAAGTGACTTTAATAGATCAATTTCACCCTTAAAGAAAACTCAAGATTCAGTGTTGCTAAATACATCGAAACTTACTAAAAGAGCGTGTTTTTTAAAAATAAAAAAAATTATAGACAGGAAAATTAATAATTAATGGAAATTTATAAAGATTTATCAAATCCAGCATCACAAGAATTCGAAAAATTACTTAATAGTCAACTCTCTAAAATCCAAATAGAAGAAGGTAAAATCATTGTAGGTAAAATAAATAAAATTACCGAAAAGTTTGTTTTCTTATTTGTTGAGGGTTTAAAAAGTGAGCCAGTGCTTGATATTAATGAACTAAAAAGCATGGGGCTTGGAGAAAAAATTAAAGTTGGTGAGACAATTTCAGTATTATTAGAAAAAATTGAAGATAAACATGGTGAGGTTTTGGTTTCTGCCAGCAAAGCTCAAAAGATTAAGGGTTGGGACAAGCTTGTTGAAGCTTATGAAAAGAATGAGCCAATCATGGGTAAAATTACATCGAAATGTAAGGGTGGATGTATTGTTGAGCACATAGATACTGGATCTCTTATGTTTTTACCTGGATCACAAATCAGTGACAAGCCACTAAAAGACATTAATCATTTAATGAATGAACCCCAAAAGTTTGCGCTTATTAAGCTAGACAAAGTAAGAGGAAATGCATGTGTTTCTAGAAGAGAAATAATTTCATCTTTCAAAAAAGAAGATAAAGCTAAAATTATAGAGAAATACAAAGTTGGAGATATGATTAAAGATGCTGAAGTTAAAGGTTACAGCTCTTTTGGATGTTTCTTTAATGTTAATGGTGAGCTAGATGTTTTAGTTCACTTGCAAGAGATTTCTTATTCAAGAGTTAATCATCCAGATGAAGTGTTTAATATAGGTGAAAAACACGATTTAAAGGTAATTACAGTCGATAAAGAAAAGTTACAAGTTGGCTGTTCAGTAAAACAATTATCACCAGATCCTTTTGAACATATAGAAAATTATGAATTAAATAAAATTTATAAAGTTAAAGTTGTAAAGTTAATGGATTTTGGTGCATTTTGTGAATTAGAGCCTGGCCTGACAACCTTACTTCACTCAAGTGAACTTAGCTGGACAAAAAAAAATATTTCTGCCAAAAAAATGTTTAAAGTTGGTGACGAAATCAATTGTATAATTACTGAGATTGATAAAGAGAAAAGACGTGTTGCGATTTCACACAGATTAACACAAGATAATCCGTTTGAAACATTTGAAAAAAAATATCCAGTTGGAACAACTATCGAAGGTGAGATTGTAAATAAAAATGAATACTCATTATTTGTCAGTGTAGAGGATTTAGATGTAGATGCATTTTTACACTGTAATGATTTAACTTATCTAAATAATGGTGAGGAAGAATTAGAAAAATATAAAAAAGGCGATAAACTAAAAGTTAAAGTGCTTGAGATTAAAGCCTCAGATCAAAAAATAAGAGTTGGTTTAAAACAAACTCAAGCGGATCCTTTTGATTGGTTTAAAGACAAAACTAAAAACCAGACTATTACAGTAAGAGTATCATCTACTAATAATAAAGGTTTAATTGTTAGACCCGAAGGTTGTGAAATGGATTTTCAAATTAAAAAATCAGCAATTGCTATTAATACAGCAGATGCTAGACCAAGCAGATGGACAGGTGGTGAGAAATTAGACTGTGCTATAGCTGAACTTGACCTAGATAAAAGAAAAGTATCTTTAAGTATAAAATTATTAGAAGAAATTGAGAAAAAAGAAGCTTTAGATAAATATGGATCTGAAGATTCAGGTAAAAATTTGCCTTTTTCATCTCTTTCTGATGACTTAAAAAAAAAAGAAGAAGAAAAAGAGTAAAAGAAGAATTAAATTGGCTATTGTAAAATCAAAGCTTTTAAAACAACTCTCCAACAACTATCCAAATTTTCTAAAAAAAGATTTAGAAAAATTTACCAATATAATCTTAAATGAAATCAAACAAACTTTAAAGAGAGGTGATCGAGTTGAACTTAGAGGTTTTGGTGTGTTTTCAACAAATATTCAAAAAGCTAGAATTTCAAGAAATCCTAAAACAGGTGAAAAAGTAAATACTTTAGAAAAAAAAACAATTCACTTTAAAATGTCAAAAGATTTGTTTAAAAAATTAAACGATGACACATAAAAATATTTTTGTAGCTTGTGATACTTCAAGCCTAAAAGAAATAAAAAAAATAATCACTCAAACCAAAACTAATCATCTTAAAATTATTCCAAAATTTGGCTTACAATTTTTTTATTCTAAAAATGGAAGGAAATTTTTAGAAAATTTTAAAAAAGACTTTTGGCTTGATTTAAAAATTAACGATATTCCAC
>Ga0257121_1001755_pt1 | contig 16012 bp, 15 predicted proteins | sample SI106_100metaG_FD_190180 | JGI IMG/M metagenome (GOLD analysis project Ga0257121, IMG submission 190180) | Marine microbial communities from Saanich Inlet, British Columbia, Canada - SI106_100 | ecosystem: Environmental > Aquatic > Marine > Inlet | place: Canada: British Columbia | collected... | reverse complement strand
AAAAGAAGTCCCTGCAGCCCCAATATCAATTATTTCTTCAGTAGAATTTAGTGCCTTTTGTAAAGATTTAGTATCGTCAGAATTAGATAGGTTCTCAATTGTAAAACTGTCTTTGCAAAGTGCTTGAATTAAAAGTAAACGATTAGAAATACTTTTGGAAGAAGGTAAGTCAATTTCACATTCTACCACTTTTGTAGGATGTGAAATTTTATAATTCATCAGTAGAAAACAGATTATCAATAGTACAATTCCCAATTTTATTCAATAAAGAAAAATTGATTTTTCCAGATTGGTTTTTCTTGTCCTTTATCAGAAATTTATGTAAATTATTTTTCTTGGGAGTGTAGGGTAAAGAGAAATTACTAAAGATATAATTCTTAATTTCATTTTTTTCTGTTTTGGACAAATTAGAAATATCTGTTTCCAATATCATTCCCATAAATACCGCTTCTCCATGTAAAATTGGAGTTTCTTTTTCCAGATAAAAACTTTCAATTGCATGCCCAAAAGTATGCCCGAAATTTAGTTTTTTTCGTTCTCCTTTTTCAAAAGGATCTACTGAAACAATTTTGTTTTTTATCTGAACAGAAGTTTCAATTATATTTCCCCAATCTAAACTATCAAAAGTAGTGGACAGAAGCTGTTTCCATAAACTATTATCTGAAATAAGGGCATGTTTCACTACTTCAGCAAAACCAGATTTTAATTGATTTTCAGGAAGTGATTCTAAGAAATCAATGGAAATAAATACTGCTTTCGGATTATTGAAAAGTCCTATGTGGTTTTTAAATTGATTAAAGTTAATTCCTACTTTTCCTCCTACTGAAGCATCCACCATAGATAAAAGAGTGGTAGGGATTTGAACAAAATCAATTCCTCTTTTATAAGTAGAAGCACAGAGACCTCCCATATCACCAATTACGCCACCACCTAGGTTAATGAGTAAGGAGTTTCTATCAAAATTATGCTCTGTCAGTTGTTCCCAAATAAAATTACAAGTGTTAATGTTCTTGTATTCTTCCCCTGATTTAATCTCAATAACAATGGAATTTTCTAGTTTTTGAAGTTTTGGAAAACAATCTCTTTTTGTATTCTCATCTACTAAAATTGCAATTTTAGAGTAAGCAGAAATATTCAATTTAGAAAAGGAGTGATCTCCAATCCAAACAGAATAATCAGATGATTTTATTTCTTTCACTCTGTAATTTCAGGCAAAGGATTTCCAGTACATCCATTAGGATAAGCAATTCCTAAAATAGTAGAAATAGTAGGAGCAATGTCACGGATATTAACTTTTCTGTCTGTTTGACCTTGAAATATACTACCTCCCCAGAAAATTAGTGGTACATGAGTATCATAACTGTAAGATGACCCATGTGTAGTTCCTCCATTGGACCAGTAAGATGATAACCAACCGGTTTGTAAACTAACTACTACATCTCCGGATCGTTTCTGATTATATCCTCTTTGTACTAAGGAATGAAAAGAGTCTTGATATTCATTTTCATTTAATTGAGTAGAGGTATAAGTATTTTTTACCCACTCATATTTTAAGAAGAACTGTGCACACTTTCTTTGTATTTCCTCTAAATTAATATTGAGATTTGATATCAATGAATGATTTAAAAATAATTGGTTATTAGAGTAATTCTTAATCCAATCTCCCTCTCCATAAACAGATTTCAGATGAATAGATAATTCTGTTTTCATTACAGAACCATCAAAATATCCTGATGGAATATTTCTTTCTAGAAGTTCCTTTGGCTCAGATACTACTCCATGATCAGCAGTTATAAAAAGAACGACATTTTCAAATCCAACTTTATTATCAATTACCTCTAATATTTCCTGAATATCTTTATCTAATCTTAAGTAAGTATCCTTTATCTCAGGAGCATGAGGACCATACTTATGACCAATATAATCAGTAGAAGAAAAACTAATGGTAATTAAATCAGTGTTTTCTCCTTGTCCTAACTTTTCTTCATTCAATATTTCAATTGCAAGGTCTTTTAAAATAGTATTACCAAAAGGAGTCTTCTTAATTGCACTTTTTCCTGAAGATAATAGTAAATCATCAAGGTTATGAGAAAACTCCCCCTCTACTGACCACATTCCTTTTAGATAATTTTGTAATTGATTATTATTTATTTTATCTACATAATCTGGAAGATTATCCATGTAAAATGAAGAAGTAATCCAAGTTCCTTCACTACTCAACCAATAAGCTGCATCTGCTGAATGACCAGCAGGTAAAATTGCTCCTCTATCCTTCAAGGATATACCAAATACTCTACTATCTTTATTAAAGAGTTTTAACTCATCTCCAAAAGTTGTAGTTAACATATGGTGGGGTGACATCTTACCATCATCAGAGGCTACATCTACATTTTTCTGTTCGCAATTACAAACGGTATGCATCTCTCCATCACCAGCACAATAAATATAATCTCCCGAATTTTTATCATACCAATCGTTAGCAATAATTCCGTGCACAGAAGGAGTAGTTCCGGTATAAATACTTGCATGACCAGGACCAGTGTAAGTAGGAACATATCCAAATTGTGCATTCCTGAAAAAATGACCTTCCCCAATCAGTTTTTTGAAACCATCATCCCCAAAATCTTCCCAAAAACGATAGATGTAATCGTAACGCATTTGGTCTATTACAATACCGACAACTAATTTTGGTTTTTCCAATTCATTTTCTGTACTTACTTTGAAGGAGAAAGAAATCCCTTTTGTTTTTTTCTGTGAAAAAGACTGGAATCCTGTTATTAATACTAAGAATATTATTAGTTTTTTAATCATATTATTTAATAATTAATTTTGATTTATAATTGTTTATTTTTATAAAATAAGTTCCTCTCTCAAGATGTAAAACATTAATATTTTCCAACTTACTTATTTCTTGATTCATAACTTTTTTTCCTAAAACAGAGTACAATATGAATCTTCCTCCTTTTTCTGATTTTATAAAAATAGAATGAGAAGTAGGATTCGGATAAATAAATATTGAATTATTTATATCATAAATGGAAGTAGGAATTATTGATAAATTAGTAAATAATACTGAATCGCATCCAAACTGATTAGTTAAAGTATCTACATAAACACCTTCTTCTGTTTGAAAACTTCCTCCTAATAATATACTATCACCATTAAATATTGAGATAGTTTGAGTTGATGAAGTTATAGGGTTTGTAGAAAGATCCATTACAATAATATCTGCATATCCCATAGAATCTAATGCATGTGAAATATAAATACCATCAGTATTTATATATGCAGTATCCAGTAATATACTATCTCCCTCACAAATAGATTGAGGATTATAATCAAACTCTAAAACAAATAAACCAGATTGCACATCTGAAACTAATATTATACCTGAAGGTAGTTGAGGGTCAACACCCCAATTACCTTTAAATCCACTACAATATATAGAGGGGTAAGTATCATAATATCCTGCTTTTATAGGATTATTAGGGTTTGAGATATCAAATACTTGTAACCCATCACAATAGTAAGAGACATAAACAAAATTGTCTCGGATTATTAAATTATGAGGTACTGCTGGACTAGGAAGGACTCCAGAGTTAAAAAGAGCTATTACTTGTAAGTTATTTAAATCTGAAACATCAATTACTTTTAAAGATAATCCACCATTTTCATCAGCCATTATATAGATGTTATCTTTTTTCCACCCTGAATGATTGGTTCCTTGATCTGGGTATGATGTTAAACTCCCTAAATATTGAGGAGAATTAGTTGTCATCTCATAAATTTGTAAACCGTTAGAAAAACAATTAAAATATCCTGTATCATTCTCCACATATAAGTCATGATAGAAAAATCCCATATGAAACAAGAAGCTAGGATTGATAGGATCTGAGACATCAAACACCTTTCCTGAAGTTGTATATAATTTTTTATTAAGTGTGTCTATAAAAATATTATGTGTTGTTGAAATTAAAGAATCTGTATCATATATTATATTAACTGAATTTGGAAGATTAGATAAATCTATAATTTGAAGAGTAGATGCGCCTTGATCACAAACAGCATAAAGGTAATTATCCATATGGAAATAATCTCTGTGAGTTACTGAGCTTCCTTGAAAAGCTCCAGGAACAAAAGCGACTTCATAAGACTGAGAGGGATTTGTAACATCAATAATATGAGCCCCCATAGTTGATCCAATCACTGCATACTCTCCCCCGTTTATTGCTACTCCATAAACATCAGTATAACTCCCCCCTAAAGAATTTATAGGCAAAGTAGAATCAGACCAATTAAATAATAAATTTATATTATCACGAATTATTTGACACGAGGAATCATCAACTGTAACAATTGGATTATAATTTACTGCTGTTGGAAGTGTACATCCTAACACAGGACAAGCTGAAGAATTTATACTAAACAAATTGCTTCCAAATGAATAGCTCCCTTGTAGATTCCCTGAAGAAATTACATTACTTAAAGAATCAACCAAAATATATGAACCCCCTTGCCATCCATCACCATAAGTATCGTACATATTAAAATTATAACATCCGTTTGGTAAACAAATAGTATCATAATAAGTTGTTGAATCTAAATAAGTTTGAGAGGTAGAATCAATTAAATTTCCTAGAGAGTCTGTAATAGACCAAGAAACTTCTGAAGCCCAATCTCCAGTATTTAATTGTAAGACAACTTCATTGAATTGACAGTTTTGTCCAAATCCCAAGAAAGGAACAAAAAATAGAACTAATATTTTTTTCATTTCTTTCTTTTTTTAATTAATATGACTCCAAGTGATAAAATAACAGCTACTAGTACATCTGCAATTGGTGGCACTTCAGGCCAAACAAAGTTCCATATACAAACTAGCACTAACCACCCAAACCACAAGAAGTCAAAATCTTTAATCTTCATTCTATAAATATAATATACTAGCAAACTTACAAATAGTCCCCAAAACATTCCTCCCAAAATATCAAAAGGATAATGAACTCCTAAATAAACCCTACTAAAACCAATCAGTACCGCCCAAGAAAATAAATAAACAAATCCCCAATAATTTCGAAAAAGAAACGAAATGAAAAATGCAATAGAAAAAGAAATAGAAGCATGTGAGGAGATAAAACCGAATTGACCTCCACAACCATCTACAATATTAACTACTTCTAAAAGATGACAAGGTCTTAATCTCTGAACAACTTCTTTAAATAGATGAACACTACCAAAATCTGCAAGGAAAATAAGTAATCCTAAAGAGAATAATATTTTAATAAAACTATCCGAAAATTTGGTGTAAAGTTTGTATAAAATAAAAATGTAAAGTGGAATCCAAAACCATTTTGTAGAGATGAGAATCATTATTCCGTCCATCCCCTCCCATCCTGCAGAATTAATTAATCTGAAAAAATATTCATCTATTTTTTGCAGATTATCCATTACTCATTTAGTTTTTTCCAGATTAAATCTTTGAGTTCAGTAATTCCCTGCTGTGCAACAGATGAGATAAAAAGAGAAGGTAAATCGGTTGGTAATTCTTCTTTTATTTCTGCTATTAACTCTTCATCTAACATATCTGATTTACTAATAGTAAGTATTCTATTTTTATCTAATAACTCAGGATTGTATTTTTGTAATTCTCCTAAAAGTATCTTGTATTCTTTTGCAATATCATCCGAATCGGCAGGTACCATAAACAGTAAAGTAGAGTTTCGTTCTATATGACGCAAAAACCTCAACCCTAATCCTTTTCCTTCAGCAGCACCTTCAATAATTCCAGGGATATCCGCCATTATAAAAGATCTATCTCCTCTGTATGCAACAATACCCAGATTAGGAACTAAAGTAGTAAATGGATAATTTGCAATTTCGGGCTTTGCAGCCGAAACTACCGAAAGTAAAGTAGATTTTCCTGCATTTGGAAAACCAACTAAACCAACATCTGCTAAAACTTTTAATTCTAGAATGTACCAACCTTCTATCACATCAATACCAGGTTGCGCATATCTAGGAGATTGATTGGTTGGAGATTTGAAATGAGCATTTCCTCTACCTCCCATTCCTCCTTTTACCATTACAAATTCATCTCCATGATCTGTAATTTCACATAATACCTCTCCCGTTTCTGCATCTCTGGCAATAGTACCTAAAGGTACATCAATAACCTGATGATCCCCATCTTTTCCATGTCGGTGATTTCCACTTCCTATTCCACCGTGCTCGGCAAAAATATGTTTCTTATATCTTAAATGTAAAAGGGTCCACATTTGTTCATTTCCTCTGAGAATTATATGACCACCATGTCCTCCATCTCCACCATCAGGACCACCTTTTGCAGTGGTTTTATCCCTCAAAAAGTGAGCAGAACCAGCACCTCCTTTACCAGAACGGCAAAAGATTTTTACATAATCAACAAAGTTGGAATTTTTTACTCTCATTTATAAAGTATCAATTATATTATTAAGTTTTTCTGTAATATCTTCTACTGTACCATTACCTTTAATCTCTGATAGTTTATTTTGTGCAGAATAATACTCTTTTAATGGAGCTGTCTTAGTATTGTATTCGTTTATTCGGTTTGCAATAATACTTTCATCTTGGTCGTCCGCTCTACCAGATTTCTCTCCTCTTGAAAGTAATCTTCTTATCAATTCCGCATCTTCTACTTTTAAAGAAAGCATTGCAGAGATAGAAGTTCCTTTTTCATCTAACAAATTATCCAGAGCTTCCGCCTGCGCTGAAGTTCTTGGAAATCCATCAAAAATAAAACCGTTTGAATTTGAGTTATTATCCAATTTTGAAGAAATCATTCCAATCACTACCTCATCCGGCACTAAATCCCCTCTGTCCATTAGTGTTTTTGCCTTCATTCCTAAAGCAGTTCCTGCAGCAATTTCTCCTCTTAAAATATCTCCTGTAGAAAGATGAACTAAATTATATTTTTCAATAAGTAGATTTGATTGTGTACCTTTTCCTGCACCTGGAGGACCGAATAATACTAAGTTTAACATTTTATTTTTCAGTTTTTTAGTTTATAAATGTGTGGCAAATTACGGCCAATTTCGTCATAATCGAGTCCATATCCTACAACAAATTTATTAGGAATTGATTTCCCAATATAATCAATAGGAATTTCTTTTGTATAGGCCTCTGGTTTAAATAACAAAGTAGCAATTTTTAATGACTTTATATTTTTATTTTTTAGCAAATCAGTAATTTTAACCAAAGTGTTTCCAGTATCAATAATATCTTCTAATACAATTATATTTCTATCAGAAATATCATCACTGATACCAATGAGTTCATTTACTTCACCACTGCTTTGAGTCCCTTGATAAGAAGATAATTTGATGAAAGAGATTTCCGCATTTGGAATAATAATTTGTCTCATAACATCTGCAGCAAAAAGGAAGGCTCCGTTCATTACCGCAATAAATAAGGGATTTTCTATTTCACTCTTATTAATTTTGTCTGAGATATTCCTCACTATTTTCTCTATTTCCGTTTCCGAAATATATAGTTCAAATGTTTTATCGTGTAGTTTAATATCTTTCATTTTAATTATTACTCCATACTTTTCTTAATATTAATTGCTCATCAGTTGCATCTTCTGATTTTACAAACTCTAATAATTGGTAATAATTTCCAACTTTTAAAGTGATCTCTTTTTCCGAAAACTTTTTCTTAATCGTAAACGTTACCTCCTCTGTGAAATCCTTTAAAATATCCAAAAACTTTCCTTCTATTTTTTCTCCGTTTATCTTTGTAATTTCATCCTCTGGAGCTATATCATTTTTATCTGTTACAGAATTTGGTTCTACTTTTTTTATAATGACTTTCCCACTTTCTTTCACAGAAACAAATCCAAAATATTGAGCAGATAGGTTTGGGTTCTTTTTTTCTTTTAATTCCAGACCAACTACTTCCAAAGCTGTTTTAAGTGTAGGAATATAATCCTCAGTTCCATAAATATGATTTTCAAAAACCTCAGCAACTCTCAATCCTCCAAACTTCACACAAATATTTCTGAAATCATCTTCTGAATATCCTTTTTCTTTAAGTGCAAACTCTTCATACAACTCTTTCATTACCGAGTGTAAACTTTCTTTTCCTTCCGTATTTCGGATAATTTCTAAATCTATCATCATCATGCAAAGTGCAGCGTCTGGATAAATGGATGTTTTTCTATCTGGAGAACCTAATTTATAACCATCCAACCAATTATCAAAACCGCTATCTGCAACCGACAGATTATATCTTCCATAATTTGTAAGGTGTCTTTCCAAATTCTGATTCTGTGTTTTCACAAATTCATCCCAATTAAACACCCCAGAATTATACAACATTACATCTCCCATATAAGTAGTCACTCCCTCTGCAACAAAACCAGTTCGGAAATAATTTTCTTTAGTATAATCGTAAGGATACATCTCTACCGGTCGGATGGCTTTTATATTCCAAGTATGGTATAATTCATGAGAACAAACTCCCAATAAATCTTCATATCGTTTATCCATTATTTCATTTCCAGGACCTAAAAGTAAAACTGTGTTTTTGGTATGTTCTACCCCATGATAACTTCTGTATGGAGTAACTTGAAAAAAGTAATGGTACTCATCAACTGGAAAGCCACCAAATTTATCTATCTGACTTTTTGTAAATGCAGTAAAATCTTTCTTTAATTTTTTCCAATCTGGTTTACATTCTCCTTGAAACCATAAATGAAAAGTGATTCCACCTACATCATAAGATCCGTGTTGTAAACTATCCGAACAAATAATTGGAGATTCTGAAAGTAAATCAAAACCTTTTACAGAAAGTCTATTTCCTGTTTTCTCCATGGAAGAAGCAATGTCGTATCCTTTCGGTAAATCCAATTGTAAACTGTATTCTTCTTCCATTCTCCCTACAATATAGAACATACAATGAACAGGATTGAGGTATAATTGATGTTCGTCTAAATAACAAGCTCCCGCATCCAACTGATTAGCATAAAAATTATAAGTAATGGTAATTTCCTCCACACCTTCTGTATCCACTTCCCACAAATCTTTTGTTATTTTACGAAAAGAAAGTGCATTCCCTTCCTCATTAAAAGCTCCCCATTTCTGAATGTTCTGAGAGAAATCTGCAAGCTCGTATCTACCAGGCCTCCAAGAGGGAAGTTGAAATTTCATCTTATCTTCTCCATTTGTTTTGGAAGTAAATTCAAAATCTACAAAGTGGCGGTGCGGATTAGTATAACTTATTGTATAGTTTATCATTGATAAAATTTAAGAGGCAAAGATACAATTTAAAAAGCAAGAAATTCAACTTAAAATTGCTCCTTCCTTTTTACTATATTTGCCATCAAACGAAAAAGAAGAATGAAAAAAGAAGAGGTAAAATACAATTGTAGTCATTTTGAGGGACACATACCTTGTAAACCCAATAAGATGCATAATGTACAATGTAACAACTGTTCTCATTACGAACAAGATTCAAAGAAAATAATTGAATTCAACTCCAAAGAATCTACTCTTCAAGAAATTTATAAGATTTGTAATTTTAGTAATAGTATAAAAATAGAAGAAAGACCTATCATATCAACTCAAAAAACTAAAATTTTATTTATAAAATTAGGTGCAATTGGTGATGTTATTCGGACTACTCCATTACTAGAAAAATATAAAAAAAAGTACGGAGATTGTCATTTTACATGGATAACACATAGTCCACAAGTAGTTCCTAAAAATGAGGTTGACGAAATATTTAAGTGGAACAAATCTTCTGTTTCTTATGTATCAAATCAAGAATTTGATATCGCTATAAATCTAGATAAAGACAAGGAAGCTTGTATGTTATTATCTCTTATAAATTCTGAAGAAAAATTTGGTTTTAGTTGGGAAAACGGACATATAAGTACTGCCACACAAAATGCAGAACATAAACTAATTACTGGTTTGTTCGATCACATCTCGAAAACAAATACCAAAAACTATTTGGAAGAAATTTTCGAAATCTGCCATTTAGATTTTAATGGAGAGGAATATAAGATAAACCTCAATCAGAAATTAAGTGATGTTTGGAAAGAAAAACTAGGAGAACTTGCAAACGGAAAAACTATTATTGGACTAAATACCGGTTGTGGACTCAGATGGAAAACTAGGCTTTGGCCATCAGACTATTGGATAGAACTAATTAAAAAACTGGAAGAAAAAGGATTTTTCTGTTTGCTTATGGGAGGCCCTGATGAAGATGAAGTGAATCAGTATTATACCAAACAAACCAACGCAACTTATTTAGGAACTTTTTCTTTAGAAGAATTTATTTCTATTACCAATAATACCGACATTATTGTAACTCCTGTAAGTATGATGATGCATATAGCACTTGCTTTAAAGAAACAATTGATACTCTTTCATAATATATTTAATGTACACGAATTTGAACTCTACGGAAGAGGAATAATAATAGAACCTACTACTGGTTGTGATTGCTATTTTGGGAATAGATGTAGCAGAGAAAAAAGTTGTATGAAAGACATTTCCGTACAAGATGTTTTAACTAATATTGCAGAACTAAATACAAACTTAATAAAATAAAGAAATATGAACTTTGATGTAATTGTAATTGGAAGTGGACCCGGAGGTTATGTAACTGCCATTAGAGCTTCACAATTAGGACTAAAAACTGCTATTGTAGAAAAGGAGAATCTTGGTGGTATCTGCCTTAACTGGGGATGTATACCTACAAAAGCATTGTTAAAATCGGCACAAGTATTTGAATACATAAAGCATGCTGAAGATTACGGAATTACTGTGAAAAGTGCAGATGCTGATTTTCCTTCTATTATAAAAAGAAGTAGAGATGTTGCAGATGGAATGAGTACAGGAATTGCTTACCTTATGAAAAAGAATAAGATTGAAGTAATAAACGGTTACGGAAAAGTTTTAAAAGGAAATAAAGTTTCTGTTAATGCAGATGGGAAAAACACAGAATATACTGCCAAAAATATTGTTATTGCTACAGGAGCTCGTTCTAGAGTATTGCCAAATATACCACAAGATGGAACAAAAATTATTGGATACAGAGAAGCTCTATCTCTTTCTTCTGCACCAAAAAAAATGGTAATTGTTGGTTCGGGTGCAATTGGAGTAGAGTTTGCATATTTCTACAAAGCAATGGGATCGGAAGTAACAGTGGTAGAATTTATGCCAAATATTGTTCCTGTTGAAGATGTAGATATTTCTAAACAACTGGGAAGATCACTTAAAAAAGCAGATATCAAAATTATGACTAACTCTTCTGTAGAAAGTGTAAACACTAAAGGAAGCGGATGTAAAGTTTTAATAAAAGGAAAGAAAGGAGAGGAAACAATTGAATGTGATGTAGTTCTTTCTGCAGTGGGTATTGAAGCAAATATTGAAAATATTGGACTGGAAGAAGTAGGAATTAAAACAGAAAAAGGTAGAGTTTTAGTAGATGATTTTTACCAAACTAATGTTCCTGGTTATTATGCAATTGGAGATATTTTACCAACACAAGCTTTAGCACATGTTGCTTCTGCTGAAGGGATTATATGTGTAGAGAAAATTGCAGGTCATAATCCGGAACCAATCGACTATGGAAATATTCCTGGATGTACGTACTGTTCTCCAGAAATTGCGTCTGTCGGTATGACTGAAGATGCTGCAAAAGAAGCCGGTTACGAAATAAAAGTTGGTAAATTTCCATTTACAGCTTCTGGTAAAGCATCTGCTGCAGGACATAAAGACGGTTTTGTAAAAGTGATTTTTGATGCAAAATACGGAGAGTGGTTAGGTTGTCATATGATAGGGTACAATGTTACAGAATTGATTGCTGAAGCAGTGGTTGCTCGTAGATTAGAAACAACAGGACACGAAATATTAAAAGCAATACACCCACACCCAACTATGAGTGAATCGGTTATGGAAGCAGTTGCAGATGCTTATGGTGAAGTAATTCACATATAAATATATCTGTAAATTAAAATATTAAAATCCCTTCTCTTTTGAGTTGGGATTTTTTTTATATATTTGAAGTCCAAATAAAACTAAATATGAAAAAAACACTATTATTTTTTATCCTTTCTTTTCTTTTTGTCAGTTTTACTTACGCTCAATCTTACAAAATAGAAGGAAAATGGTACAATGAAGAAAAAGATGCAATTATCACTATTTACAAAGCCGGGACTTATTACGCAGGAAAAATAACATGGATGAAGTTTCCAAATGATAGAAATGGAAATCCAAAAACAGACCCAGAAAATCCAGATGTAAACAAGCAATCCAGAGATAGATTGGGAATGATTATAATGTACGGATTTTCCTACAAAGGGAATGATAAATGGTCGGATGGGGAAATTTATGATCCGAAAAGTGGAAAAACCTACAGCGGTAACATAAAACTAAATAGAAAAAATAAATTAGATTTAAGAGGATATGTTGGTATTTCCTGGATTGGAAGAACTTCCGAGTGGACTAGAAAAACAAATTAAAATATTGAATTATGAAATTAGATAAATTTTGCCAAAGCTGTATGATGCCAAAGGAAAGCGCAATGTTTTCTGCAGGAACAGAAAAAGATGGAAACAAAAACAATGATTATTGTAACTATTGTTACATTAAAGGAGAATTTACCCAAAAGGATACTATAAAAACTGCAAAAGACATGCAGGAAATGGTAAAAACTCAACTTCAAAAACAAGGAATAGGAAAAGTGAAAAGATGGTTCTATACCATTGGAATTCCTAAATTAGATAGATGGAATAGAGGGTAATAAAAAAACTGAATTTTCAGTCGGTTTTTTTATTTCTAGTTTATTTTCAAAAGTTCCATTTCAAATATTAGTACTGCATTTGGAGGTATATTTGCTTGAGGAACACCTCTTTCTCCATAAGCAAATTCTGAAGGAATGGTAACTCTCCATTTACTACCAACTTGCATTATCTGCAAGGCTTCCGTCCAACCAGGAATTACTCCACTCACTGGAAAAACTGCTGCTTCTCCTCTTTCTACCGAACTGTCAAATACTGAACCATCTTCCAGACTTCCTGTATAATGTACTGTTACTTGATCTGTTAAAATTGGAGAAACTCCATTTCCTTCACTTAATATTTCTATTTGCAATCCACTATTTAAAGTTACTTTTCCGTTTACAGCATTTTTCATTGATTTTCTGTTCTCAACCAATTTTTCCATTAATATAGTTTGCTGTTGTTCGTATTCTTTTTGTTGTCTTTTTGTCATAAACTCATCAAAATAACTACCTGATTCTTTAACGGAGATTGAATGATTCTCTCCATTAAAAGTTTCTTTAAAGGCTTTTATTAATTTAGAAGTATTAAAATTAATATCATATTGTGTTACAATGTTGTTAGCAATATCTAATCCTAAACTATAACTTATATCATTTAAATTATCATAAATTACGTTTTCAGGATTTATAGTCGAATCTTGAAATTGTTTAATAAATTTCTCAATCAGAATTTTTGATGAATCTTGATGGATTCTTAATTCACCCTCCTTTAAAAAAGTATTTGATGCATTTTCAAATTCTTCAAAATTTAACTTTTTAATTCCCATTTGATTATAAACAAAATCAGAATACATCACACCAATAGCATAACTTACACTATCTATTTCTGGAGTAAATACTACATTATTTTCTTCCGTAACAGAAGAATTTTCATCTCCACAGGAAAATAAAATAGATAAAGAGGTCAACAATACTACAATAATTTTTTTCATAATTTAAATTTTTAGCAAATCTACATTTATTTGTTAAATTCAGTCAATAAATTGGAATTCATTTTATATATTTGAGGGTTTCAAAATAAAACAACTATGGAAATTATTAAAACAGAGATTGAAGGAGTACTAATTATAAAACCCAGAGTTTTTGAAGATAAAAGAGGTTATTTTTTTGAAAGCTGGAGCAAAGCCACTTTCGAAAAACAAGGACTTGACATCAATTTTGTACAAGACAATCAATCGTTCTCCTCAAAAGGAGTACTAAGAGGATTACATTTTCAAAATCCACCATTTGCTCAAGGAAAATTAGTTAGGGCAATACAGGGATCAGTATTAGATGTAGCGGTTGACATCCGGAGAAACTCCTCTACTTACGGAAAACATGTATCGGTTATTCTCTCTGGAGAAAATAAAACAATGTTTTGGATTCCTCCAGGATTTGCTCATGGTTTTTCTACTTTGGAAGACGAAACTATTTTCTCCTACAAATGTAGTGGAATATACAACAAACAATCAGAAGGTTCTTTATTGTGGAACGACTCTAATTTAAATATTGATTGGCAAATTGAAAACCCAATTATCTCAGAAAAAGACCAAATTTCAAATTCATTTTCAAACTTTAATTCTCAATTCGAATGAAAAGGTTTATAATATTTTTTGTAATTATCTCTATCGGAATTCTGATGTTTAATTTTTTATCTCCCAACACAAAATCAGATTCAATTGAGGATATTATACACCAAAGAGAGTTCAATAATAAATATGGAATTTTCTCAATTGTAAAACCAGAATCCATTTCTTTTGCTGGAGAAACCGCTCCTTTATTTTCTGATGACATTTGGGAAAGATACGACAAGGAAATATTAAAAAATGTGTATTGGCAATCCAATACTATGCTTTATTTAAAACGAGCAAATAAATACTTTCCAATAATTGAACCTATTCTTAAACAAAACAATATTCCTGATGATTTTAAATATCTCGCACTTATAGAAAGTGGATTGGAAAATGTTGTTTCTCCTGCCGGAGCGGCAGGATTTTGGCAATTTATGAAAGGAACAGCAAAAGATTACGGAATGGAAGTGAACTCAGAAGTAGATGAAAGATATAATTTGGAAATATCAACACTAGCAGCTTGCCAGTATCTACAAAAATCCTACAACAAATTTGGTAATTGGACTATGGCCGCAGCCTCTTATAATGTTGGAATAAATGGATTAAGTAATAGGTCTAAAACACAAAAATCAAACAATTATTACGACCTGTATTTGCCCAACGAGACTTCCAGGTATGTATTCCGAATTTTGGTGGTGAAAGAAATTTTGGAAAACCCTACAAAATACGGCTTCATTTTCAGAGAGAAAGATTTGTACAACTACCCAAAAACAATAAAGATGGAACTTAATAAGTTAAATGTAAATCTTCCTGAATACGCTTTGGAAATTGGTGTAAATTACAAAATACTGAAACAATATAACCCGTGGCTCAGAAGTGAAACTCTAATAAATAAAAATGGGAAAACATATACCCTAACAATTCCTATAAAAGAAGAAATCAATATTTTTTAAACACCCTAAATTATCAGATGAAACAAGAGTATATTGAAGTTTTTGGTGCGAGAGTACATAATTTAAAAAATATAGATGTAAAAATACCTAGAAACAAATTAGTGGTTTTTACCGGAAAAAGTGGAAGCGGAAAATCATCCCTTGCATTTGACACCATACATGCTGAAGGGCAAAGAAGATATTTAGAAACATTTAATGCTTATGCTCGTCAGTTTTTAGGAAATACTGAACGACCAGAAGTAGATAAAATAACTGGATTAAGTCCGGTTGTATCAATAGAACAAAAAACCACAAGCAGAAATCCAAGATCTACTGTTGGAACCATTACTGAAATTTACGATTATTTACGATTATTATTTGCAAGAGCTGGTAAAGCATATTCGTATAATACAGAAGAAAAAATGGTTCGTTTTACAGATGAGAAAATTGTAGAACTCATTCTGAAAGAATTTAAAAAAAAGAAAATAAATATTCTCTCTCCTGTAGTAAGATCTAGAAAAGGACATTATAGAGACTTATTTGTAAAAATCTCAAAGAAAGGATATCTGAAAGTAAGAATTGATGGTGAAATTAGAGAAATAATTTCCGGGCTAAAACTTGACAGATATAAAACCCATGATATTGAAATTGTAATTGACAGACTAAAAGTTATACAAGAGAATAAAAAAAGATTAATTTCCTCCA
>Ga0257121_1001753_pt1 | contig 16022 bp, 16 predicted proteins | sample SI106_100metaG_FD_190180 | JGI IMG/M metagenome (GOLD analysis project Ga0257121, IMG submission 190180) | Marine microbial communities from Saanich Inlet, British Columbia, Canada - SI106_100 | ecosystem: Environmental > Aquatic > Marine > Inlet | place: Canada: British Columbia | collected... | reverse complement strand
AAAGTCGATAAAAAATAAATTACATCCAAATCATTCATCGTCTTATGACCGAATTACATTATTCGATATATCCGATATAATTATTTCTACATTAGCATCAGGGTTCGTGTCATCTGACGGCGATTGAATTTCATCAGGGTTCGTGTCATCTGACGGCGATTGGCTTACATCACTATCCGAATCGTCAACTACATTTTTTGCGCGACTCAATGTTCCCATTAAATCACTCATGGTTTCCTCAATATTATTAACATTGAATTTATTTTTAATAATTTTCGCATGTGATTGCTTTTGCGCAAGTACAAGCATTTTCTTAACCTCTTTATTTTGTTTGTTTTGCACCTTTTCAAACTCTCGTCTAGTTTCTTCTACAATTTGAAATCTTTCTGCTTCACGCTCCTTCACGACTTTTTCCAGTCGTTTGGCATCTTCTTCCATATCTTTTATCGCTTTAAGTCTGGATTCTTCTTGTATCCGTTTACGTTCAGCTTCCATATCTCTGTAAATTTTAATAGGTCTAATATCCAATATTTCCGGCCTGAAGAAATCATTTGCAACATTACCACTTGCATCTGTTTCTGATTCTGGAAATCTTCGAATAAACGAAGCAATAATATCCTCTGGTATATCAGGACTTTGCTCAATAAGTCTGTCCAGCTCTACCCTACAATTAGTAACGAATATTGAACCATCACTCGTTCTTTCCTTGACTGGTAAACTCAATTCAACGCTGAGATTTCGAGCAAATTTAGAATAAGCAAGACTCGCCGCTCTATGCCCCTCCAACAATTCACTCACTCTTAAAAACTGACTCACCGTTGTAATAAGTCCCGCCGAAAGATTAAAAAATCCTATTACCAATGGTACATATTCCTGCCACGCTGACGGAAATGAACCCTGTGCGAAATTTGCAGTTCCGGTAATTGTACTTATAACAATAACAGGCAAAGCAAACCACATATTTTGTTTATTAAATTTTTTAAATGATTTGTCATGCAAATATCTGTAACTCGAACCAATTTCTGACCATCTTTTTAATATTAGTTCTTGTTGTTCATGCCATTCTGGCAGTCGATTTTCATTCGAAATATTGGATTTTTTTACCAGTTCTATATCTTCCATTATATATTTCATCATTTTTTAATTTGAAATCAATTAACGAATATGCTAAATGATGTCAACTAACTTATTTTTCAAACAAATTTAAACGTAAATATAAACTCTTACACTTTCCGTTTGTGTTGTTTTATAACTGTCAATAAAACTTGAGAAGTTTCCACAATTTTCTCATACGCCGATTGTATATCTTTTATAGTGGTTTCTAGTATCTTTAATTGTTCATTTTTTTTATCAATGGTTTCCTCTAAAACCGTTTTTTTAACATTATGTTCATCCAGGGTTGATTGAATTATGTCCAATTCTTTTTTATTTTCATTTATTTTTTTCGTTAATTTTTTCTTTTTATCTTTCAGATCATTTAAAGTTTCTATAAATTCTTTATTGAAATTATACAGAGTTTCTTGATTTAATGATGTATTTTCTGCGGTAGTCATTATATATAAGAATTATATTTGTATAATATATAATGATCAACACGACTGCTTATGGTATTCTTATCTTTTACGGACTTTTAGCAATAATTGGTGCAGCTATTGGTAGTCATTTCGACAAAAAAAATGGGTTTTCTAATGGTTATGTAGCTGGAACTGTATTATCTTTAGTTTTATGGTTTACTGCTGGTCGTAAAATGGCGGGCGTGTAAAGCATCAACTTATATTTTTTTATTTTTTTGTTATAAAATAAAAAATTGAAAAAAAAATTCTACAATTATCAATAAGTAAATAACACTAAAATGAGCGCACTAGCTACTACTACAGAAAAACCAGTCGATATTTCACGCGTCCTTAAAGAGGCGGTTTGGTCACTACAAGATAAGGGCTATATGAGGCTTAATCTTATTGAGATGGGTATTCTTAAGGAATCGGAGGTCGCAGAAATGCGGGAAATTTGCATGAGCGAATACTACAAATTCTTCGCAGATAGAGGCATAGATCCTGCTACCATACAAATCGACCTTAATAGCGAAATGAAAACAAATCCTTATTTTAAACAGCCCAAGGATAGCGCTATGTTCAAAGCAATGTATGGGCAAAAAACAAAAGACGGACGGGAATACCTTAATACCAGAGCACCTGCCAATGCTATGAACTGCGGCATGGGCTCAGCTACTAGCCAGAAAAGCACATATTATCATCCTAGGCTGAACGAGCTGCGAGAAAAACTGCGCCCACTCATGACAGCTCTATACCAAAGCCCAGTAAAGCGACACCTCACTCGGTTTGGGATAAAGCTACCGCCAGCTAAGGACATGCAACTGCACACCGATATGAGCTATATTAAGGATAACCGAGAGGGTGTCACAGGAACGCGCCCAGCCGACGATCCAGTAGCATACCATCCCTATGACAATACAGGTAGGTTTCAAAGACTACAATTTATAATAGGGCTAAATAACAGCGAAGCAGGCTGGTACGGCTACGAAGGAGCTCATCAGAAATACGCTGAAATAGGCGATGGGATCAACTGGCCGGGTAAGACGAAGACTATACAGAAAATCCCTATCAAACTCATGAAAACCCTGGGTCTAAAACGAGTAGACATCCCAACTCGATTCGGGGAAGCGGTAATCTGGAACTGTGGTATACCTCACGGCAACTCGGCCTGCTCTAAAGTTCCTAGACTAGTACTCTACATAAACTACCAAACCGATACCGAACAAACAACTGCTGACCGTATCATAGGACTAGGTAACCAACCAACTGAAAAGAAAAGTTCATTTGGTTTAAATTTTCAACATTCAAAATAAAACCTTAAAAAAATAAAATTTTATAAAATTTCACTATTCTATAAAATTTTTATTTAAAACCGTATTCCGCCTGCACCCGTGCACATACCCAACCAAATCCCCAATAGTACAATCCTATCCGTATGCATTAATATAACTGCCCATAAAATACAACTAAATAAACTACTTGGATTAAACAAAGGTGAATCAATACGAAACTCATGTTCTGTTCTTTCAAAAGCACCACCTTTTTTACTACACAGTTGCCCTAACACTTTGCTTAATGATTCATTCAAATTCTTATCATTCGCATTATTTATGCTTTTAATGATATCCTCCTTGTTTACTGTTTTACCTTTTGATTTTGCAAATTTTTCAAAATTATCAAATGATGAACTATTCACTAATTGAAGTAAAGAATTTTTTAGCAACCAATTATTTCCTCCACGCCTACTTCTCCGTTTACCACCTCTGCGTCGTGTTGTTTTCCTACCTCCTCTGCGGCGTTTTCTACTAAATCCAGCTCTACGCGTTTTTGTCATTATATAATATATATACATATTTTAATGAGCAAAGAATGGTTTGTAGGCACTTCCGGATTTATGGTTGGACAAAAAACATGGTTGGCTTTACCTGGTCTCAACTGCATTGAAATTAATTCTACTTTTTATAGACTTCCAAGTAAAAACACTATCGATAAATGGAAGAATTTAGATCCTAACCTGTTTTTTTCTATCAAAGCATCCAAATATATAACACATATGAAACGTCTCAAAAATTGCAAGCAAGCGTGGAAAGTATTCTGGAATAGAGTGAAACCTCTAGGTAATAAAATGAAAGCTATTCTTATTCAATTACCACCATCCTTTAAAAACAAACCCGAAACCTTTGAACGCGTGAAAAAAATGAAAGCCTATCTTCCAAAAAATGGACCATCCATTGTTTTTGAATTTAGAGATAAATCTTGGTTCACGCCAGAAGTAACGGCTTTATTCAAATCTGCTGGCTGGTGTATGGGTGGTACACTTATCAACCGAAAAAAAGGCACCTACTGGTTAGGAGACCTGCCTACTGGAGTACATCTCCCCATAACAACAAATAATACCTCATATATTAGGGTTCATGGAGAGAAAGGATATAAAAAATATTACGGAACTAGAAAATTAGCACAAATTAAAAGTATGATTAAACGACGAAAAACCAAAAAGAATTTTATCATGTTCAATAATGTTTTCTTTACCAAACGCAGCAGAACGTGCAAAGTAAAGAAAAAGAAGATTAAATATGCTGCGGTGTGTGATGCTGTTAAATTTGCTAGAATGACTAGGAGAAAAAATTGATGCACGTTTAAAAATCAATTATTGATGATAAATACCAATACTAATAGAATATGTCGTCAACAGTAACCAATCTACCAGAACGCAAGTTATCTAAAACCGCCGCGGTGATGCTGCTCGGAGATATTCTCAAAGATTTTGAACCAGACCGATTTGAGAAAGCTGATTCTAAATACAGAAAACCATCTTATCAACGAGGCATTACGAAATCTAAAGACTGGAACCAATCTTTAGTTTGTAGCATTCTTGAAGGAAAAGCCATCGGAGGGATTGTAATGAGTAAATGGTCAAGAGTAGAGATGGATGAAAATAATACTCCTTCACTCATAGAATATTATAATATTGAAGACGGTGGAACTCGTCTTGGTGCTCTTAAAAAATTTTATGATGGTGATTTTGAAACCGAATACGGTAAGATTGATAAAGAAGATGTTAAAAAACGTTTTCTGGATTATAGAGTTGCGGTTGAACTACTTGAGAAAGAAAGAACAACTCCACCACAGAGAGACAGCATTTACTTTGAAGAATTGTGTAAAAATTTTAGTTTGCTTCAGGAAGGCACACCATTAACTGCTAGTGATAGATATGCCGCAAATGTAGCCGATGCGGATTTTAATTTCTCCGGTTCTCCTATAGTTAATTTTGCCATTGAGCAAATTAAGAGTCACGAACATTATAAATCTTGTTTTGGATTATTTGATGTGGGACCAAGGGGCGCAAATCGTAAAAAACTAGCGACAAGCGTCGCCGTAGTCTCTGGAATGACATTTGGTCCTAAATTTGCAAACACACAATATTTTCTACATCTTCCAATATTATCTATAGAATTGAGTGATGAAAAAAAAACAAAATTTGCCATTGTCAAACAACTCATTATTCAAACTATTAAAAGTATTGAAAACGCCCTTCCAAAATGGTCAAATGAAAGATTTACTGGATATTTTACCAATTGTGCCAAATTCACGGGTTCAATGATAGCGGACATATACGACAAATTTCCAAATGAAATAGTTCAAGATGATGATTTCAAGACATTCGCTGGTGAATTTAATGCAAGATGGATGTCTCTCGTAAATCAATGGCGAGAGACGGTGCAAAGTGACCGTACGCGGGCAGACGAATGGTTGGAAACTACAGTGTATCAACATTTGGATACGGCAAATAAACGAAATTGCTTAGAATCAAATCTTCGACAAAGAATGTTAGCCGTACGCTCTTGGTATTTGAAAACTATGCAATAAATTAATTATTAATTAATTAAATTATTATAAAATTATTTTTTTTTAAACTTATCTGATACTGCTTGGATATCTTCATAAATTGTATCCAAACATTCATTCGCGTTTTTAATAAACAGTGGTACCAATGTGGCAAAAGTTGCCTCGCCAGAATCCACAAAATCAACTATTTCCTTCAATTTGGCATCGGTTTCCGTATCTCTAGCAGGAGAACCCAACTGCTTACATTTCGCAAATACATACCTGATTGTAGCATAGAAATTTTCGGGACTAAATACATTATGACTTATTAATTGCTTGAAAAAATCACAATCCATCGTCTCTTCTATCTCAACTCTCAATTGTGTTCCTTCCCTTAAAAGTGCAATTAATTTGGTTCTAATCTCTCCGTAAAGTCTTGTTAACCACTCATAATCGGGTGGTGAAGCTCCTACTTTCTCTTCCAACAAGTCAAAAAATGCTCTCTTATATGTTTCTTTTACTTGTTCCGTTAATCGGTTCACATTCTTATCGAATGCTTCTTTTGATTGTTCTTCAACTGTACTATTGGTTTGTTCCATTTATATTATCTATTTAATTTTGTTTAAATAATTAAAATATTTATAAATAAAGAAGTTGGAGAGAAAAATGTATACATCTTTATATGAGTGAAATAGTTGAACGCGAGGCAGCAGTATTGATAGGTAAAAAAAAACTTGAAAAGAATGACTTTTTTCAAGATTTATGTGCACTGTTAGAAGATGAAAAATTCAAACAATTTTTTGATAAATATATGTCGAGTTGGATGGATATCAAGTGCTCAATAACATATATGCACCTGTATAGACAATTTAAAATTAAGTATAAAGAATTAAATAATGAAGAACTTGATAAAAATCTTGCTATATATCTACTGTCAAAAATAATGTGTGACAAAACTTTGCGACCATGGTCTATAACAACAGTAGATAAAATGTTAAATAATAAAAAAATGGACTTCTTTGAAGAATTTGAATCACTTATGATTGCCAATAAAGGAATAAAATTATTAACTTTAAAATAAGATACCACTATTATATTATTAAATATAGTAAATATAATGGACATTTTAGAAAAAATACCGTTTTCCCCAAATCAAGCCGTTGTTTTCGACATTGATGATACTTTGATAGATTCATCTACCCATCAACTCATTCCGAAAGTATTCGAATTGTACCAATATTGCAGAAATAAAGGGTATAATATTTATATTATAACTGCAAGACCACGAGTTCCGTATGGAGTCCAATTAACACTGCAACAATTACACGCTTTGGGAATCGGAGGATTTAAAAATATTGCTTTCAGACCTCCCTTGGAATTAAATGTTCCAGCTTATAAATTAAGTGCAAGAAAAGCCATTAAAGATCACGTCATTATGTCCATTGGAGATAAAACATGGGATATCGGTCGATACGGCGGATATGGTATAATTGTTAGGAAATAAATTGATTTAGATGGTTAATAGCATATAGTATATAATATTAACCATGAATATAAATGTCGAGAACAAAGAAGGTATTAAATTCTTAACTGAAATTCCCAATAATAGCGTAGACCTAATTTTGACAGATCCACCATATCTTATTTCCAAGGATTCCGGTATGAATAAGTTTGTGAAAGAAGTTGCACAATTAGAAGAGTCGGGTAAAAATAAAAAAACAGACGAGGAATGGGAACAACTCAAACACGAGAAAGGATATACAGATGATACATATAAGGAGAATTATATTAAATATGGAAATACATCTGGGAAAAAATACGGATACAAAACTGAATTTGGTGATTGGGATAAAGAATTTACTATTGAAAAATTGCAAGAATTTATTCAACTCTTTTACAGAAAACTTAAAAAAGGAGGTACCTGTATTATATTCTTTGATATCTGGAAAATGGAAACACTCAAAAGACTTATGGAGCAAATTAGAGAAACAAAAAAAGGAAATTGGATTGGTTTTAATCAAATTCGGTTTATTGAATGGATAAAAACAAATCCTATTCCACTCAATCAATCAACTAATTATCTAACAAATGCCAGAGAAATCGCGCTTCTTGGTGTTAAAGGTGGAAAACCTACATTCAATTCTAAATATGATAAAGGTATTTATGAATTCCCTATTCAAGGAGGAAAAAATAGATTTCATCCTACACAAAAAAGTTTGCCTTTGTTTGAAGAGCTAATTAGAAAACATTCTACTGAAGGTGACCTAGTTATTGACCCATTTCTAGGTGGCGGCACAACTGCTTTGGCTTGCAAGAATACAAACCGACATTTTAAAGGATGCGAAATAGATAAAAAATTTTATGATAAAGTTATTGATATTTTATAATGTTAAATAATTTGAGTACCATGGTTACGAATATATCTACCAGACAGAATTGCCCCTAGTCGAGGGTCAGCACCATTTCTCTCTCTTAGAAACTGAGTTTGTATCCTACCTAGCAAACCACTTAACACTGTCTCACAGTCTAAACACCACAACTCTACTATCTTAGCACCTTCATATCGTGCAAAATAATGACGCGCATAACAACATATTTTTCCTTCTCTTAAATATTGCATTTGTTCATTCCATGTTGATTTTACACTAATTCCATTATATGTTCCTTTTAAAGAACCAGTAGTACTTTTATATTCTACTGGTATTGTCCTTTCTTGATCTTCATATGCATCAGCGCCACTAAACCCAAGTGCTATATAATGACCCAATGTATTTGCCATATGAATTTCTCTAGAACGAGCATAGGAAAAAGGATCTCCCCAATTTTGTTCTTGACATAAAATGTGCATTTCTTTAAAAAGTGCAGCATATCTAGCTTCAGGAGATGGAATAGATGCATTCATGGTATTTTTGTATATGTGGTATATTATAATTGTGTATAACAAAAATCAATTTTATTAACAATTATATTTTTAATTCAATTTCTATTTTGTAAAACATCTAGGTGCTGCATCTACATCTTCGCGTGTCAATGTATTGTGATAATAATGTCCTCCATGACTCCAAGGAACTTGTATCCAGGCCTTATCTATTTGATTCTGGGTATATGTTGGTTGTGGTTTTTGCAACACTGGTTTGTGTTCTCTTGTATTATAATATCCTTTGGCATTTGTTACTGATGTGGTAACTAAAAACAAGGTAGTCAAAATATAAAAAATCTTTTTAAGCATTATGTTTTATTATATGTTTTTAGTTTTATATTCATTATTAAAATATAACTAATCAAATAAAACTCCTTCCGCTTCCAAATCTGCTCTTAAATTCCACCAATTTTTTTCTACTTCATCTATTAACTGCCTACTAAACTTATATCTTTCCATTTCTTCCAAACTCATAATTATTTTTGTGTGTTGATATGTCAGTTCGGAAAGGATTTCATTTATAATCGTTTTATCTTTATTCAACGCTTTAATTAACCATATTTCTCTTTTTCCAATTATATCCAATCTTTTTCCAATATCTCCCTCATCTATACTTACAAAATAATCCGGGAGATAACTTTTATCACATCCTACTAATACATTTCTACAATTAAAATCACTACATCTAAATATCCCACGAAATACTCCAATCTTAGCAAATTCCTTCAAATGTCTCCTACACTCACCATTTTGAAACGAAAGCTTTATATCACCTATTTCCATCGGCACTTTCCAATTACAATGCGTAATTTTATTCATAACACAATAAACTACTTTTTCATCTCCAGTATAAACCTTCTTCCAATTATTGATCCAGCTTTTTTCATTTTTATCTATTTTTTCAATTCTAAAATCACTTAACACCCTTTTCATACCAATTTTCTTTAATCCAAATAATTCTTTACATCCATCTATACAAGCATAATCTCTATTATAATTCATACTTTTTCTACTTTCTTTCCAAACAGTATTAGGTTTGCCCCAACTAGCCGTAACAAATTCAAAACACATAACTTTATTCCCACAAGTTTTATCAGAACATAATTTAATATAATTAACATCAATATTTTTCCCATCTATAAATTCCAAATCCTTTTCCAAATCATCAAAATTTGGCTTTCCTCTCAACTTTTTAATCCTTTTATACTTAGCAGCTCTTACCTTTTCTCTTTCTGTTTTCCCCTTTTTCGGCTCGGCTTCTTTTTCTTCTTTTTTATTTTCTTTTTTATTTGCTTTTTCTAATTTTGCCTCATCCTTTTTTTTCCTAAGCGCTACTGCAGCAGTAAAACTTGCCTTTTTTGCCTTATTATAACAATCTCGCCATTCTTGTACAAAATATTCCTTGTCTTCATTGACCACAACCGCACCACTTGCTATAAAATCTATTTTATTTTTACCCATTTTTCTACCAGCACTAGTATGCATATCAATAGCATAATCGTCTATTTCCATTTTTTTCCAATCCAAATAAACTTCGCGAATCAACTCCCGATTTACAAACTTTGTACGATGCTCTTTTACCAAATCTTCAACATCAAATTTCTTTTTCTTTTTACAATCAAACCAATCCTCTTTCTGCTCCCTTCCTCTATGCATAGCAATATCAATGGAAGCAGACAAGAATATAAACCTTTCATTTCTTTTCTTTTTAAATTCTTCAAACCTATATTCCAAACATTTTCGCAATACTTCATTATTTTTAATATTTTTTCTGTCAAACAAATACTCCCAAATCATATAAATATTCTCTTTTCTTCTATACCGCACAACATCACCTTCTTCTCCTTTATTAAATATTTTTAACATCCACAAGAAACACTCCGGATCATTTGTCTCGAATTTTTCCTTAAATTTCACAAAACAATAATCATCACTTTCATATCCATTATCTACTTTTACATTTTTCTTACCAGGACTCCAATAACCTCTAATATCACTATTTCTCCTTATCATTCTTGCACCACACATCACATCACAAATTTTATATAAATAATCAAAATTTCCACGACCACTTTTTTCAAATTCCTCCATATATCGCCTTACCACCAAATATTTTTCACACTCAACGAATAACATCTCCTCATCTAACATAATAATTAATCTATTCAATAAATTACTTATAATGCCCTTTGTAGCCCTTTTTTCCACATCTGTCTTCGCGTAAACCTGAAACAGATAAATTTCCGCAACACACCATATCATTTTATCAAATTCCCGTCGTCTCAAATATTTTTGAACAGCACTTTTCAAAATATCTAGTTTATAACCATTAAAACTAATACTACTAAAACAGGTTCTAAATGCCAATTTGGATACACCAGGAGTCGTCATCTTAAAGATATGTTCAATATTACTCATTTCTATATTTAAACTGTTAAACTTTATTTTAATTCAATTTTTATTTTTATAAATTCATATAAGTAAAAAACTATTAGGTATTATATATGATCCTGTTTTTTAATCCTTACTTTTCAAATTTTGTGAAATTTAATGTATATGAATGGGTGTTTTATATATTTTTAAAAGATAGAAAGTTAGCTAGAAATGCTTCTTGTCTTACTCACGCCACCGGGGCAATTGTGTTAAATGGTATGAATATTATGTGGCCCAGTACGAGGATATTTAGTTTATGCAAACATTGGTCCACTGGTTATTTCTTATATGATATGTATTTTATGTTAATGTATGAAAAAATGGATAAAGTAAGATTGGCGTATATGTACCATCATCTAGCTAGTTGTTTCATCCTCCAATATCCACCAGAACTTTATTACGGAGACCGAATGTTATTTTGGGGGGAATTGTCAAACATTCCTTCTTACTTTGTATATCATTATTTACGCGTTGCTCCTGCATCTCAAAAATTACAACGATGGAAAAAGGTGCAAAAAATAGTATATGGTGGTATACGAGTACCCATTCTAACATGGTTAACAATGACCTTATGGTATAAAGCTCCGAGCAAATTGCCTCTTTTATTTGTTACTCCGGTGTATTTTATGGGTTTAGCTTGGACTATGAAATTATTAAAAAAATAAATTGTTCATAAAAGTAATTTATTTATTCGGTTTTAGATTCTGGTAGAGATACTTTCACATTATCAGTTTCCTCTTGTGAAGCATATTCTGCTTTCCAAAAAGAACCCCACGCATTTTTTGCATTTGTTACTACTTTTGCCACTTCTTTCTGTGCTTCTTCCTGGAAATTGGTTGTTTCTACTGAATTGTTAGTAACACCATCCAATTCATTATAAAGTTCAGCTTCATCACCTCCTTTCGTTCCATTCATGTTTTGATATCCGTAATAAGCTAAAACGCCTAAAGCGCTAACACCGATAGTGGCCGCGACAGCTGTTGAATTACTCATTTTATATAGTTACATACTAAAATTTCTTTAATTTACTTTATTTTCTTCTTGTTTTTCTTCCTCTTTTTCGGCGTTTTCTTATTGTTTTCCTTTTTCGTCTTTTCTTTTTTCTTCTAGTTTTGCGTCTTCTTCTATGACGACGTTTTTTGCTCCCTCCTCTTCCGAGAGCTGAAGAAAATAGACCCTTTCCTCCTTCTCCATCATCACTTTCTCCATCATCACCTTCTTCATCTTCTTCTTCCATTTCATCATTATTAAAAATTCGATCAATTTCACTAGTTTTTTTTTGTTTCTTATTTTTAAATGTGGCTGTACGACTATCTTCCTCATCATCTTCTTCGCTTTCGGTGATTCCCTGCAAAACCTGACTAGGATGAAGCGCGCCTTTGGCAACCTGACTAGGATGAAGCGCGCCTTTGGCAACCTGACTAGGATGAAGCGCGCCTTTGGCATGCAGGGGGGGACCACCACGTGGGGTACCAAAGACTGATTGGCGGAGTACTCGTGGTAGTGGTATTCTGATATCCAAAGCTCGTTGAGCCAGTCCCCTTCCTGTGGCCTTTACCTGTCTTCTTTTTCCTTGCAAATATCCAAGCTGAGTTTTTTCTTTCTCCGAGGGTTGTTCCCAAAGTGCCATAGGTAAAAAATGCATTGGTATTTTTCCTTTCACTTGCTCCGTACTTTTTGCGGTCATACATATACGAGGTGTATTTCCTTGTTCATCTTTAAATGTTGCTGCTACAGCTGTTCCCATATAATCACCTGTCATATATGCTATAATGGCTGGCATAAATTCATCAGTTTGTGAAATTTGTAAAGACAACAATAATTGATGTAAATCACCATAAGTCTTAATGGATAAAAGACATTGAATCGCTAAATCTCCTGCAACTGACCATAAATCGGGGTCCACGCCTTGTGGTATACGGAGCGATGATATTATTTCAATTATCGGACCCAAAGATGAAGCACCTAATGAATTTAATTTTATCCATTGGTCCAAAGATAAATTAAATCTGGCGGGGTTTCTTGAGGGCTCTATACTTAGCAACGCGGGAACAACCGCAGGGTTTGATTCAGCTATAATTGCTTTTGGGAAATCCGCGGTTTCATTTAGTGTATATATAATATAATTTACTAATCCCCATATAGTATCGGGGGCAAGTTCAATTGATGGCTTTTTTTTTCCTGATTTTGTCTTCCGCGTCCGTTTGTTGCTGCTGCTCTTCTTACAACTTTGCCCCCCTAGTGTGTGACATATGGTCTGCTCCATAATTTCAAGGGTTTCTATATTACATACATCATGTCCTGTATACATATAAAAGTCTACTGGGTCAGTATTGCCACTAGTATATGAACCCTCAAAATGTATTTTAGACAAACCTCTCCTCAAGGCATCATTAAATTTGTTATTTGTAAATGTGACCAAATCTTCTCTTTTCGTCCTTGCTCCCTTTCCTAATATTTGCCGCATCTCCGGTCCGATCACGTCAACGACGGGCTGTTGATGGATGTTTATAGCTTTGTCCAATTTATTCGCTTCTTCTCTCCACTCCCCCTGCTTTGTTTTCTCAGCTAATATATTTGCGGGTATAATAACCTTAGGGTTATTTTTTATTCCATCCACTGTATATAAATACTCCTCATCATCATCTCTCCCTAACTCTGTTATTCCAACCTTTAATTTTAGTGGGTGTCCGTAAAATCCTTTCCCCCGTACGACGTATCTGTCGCCCTCCTCACCCACCACTGTAAATGTACTTTTTTCTTCGAAAGCAACTACTCTTTCACGTAATGTTTCTCCCATAGATTGTAGGTTCGTTTCTGACTCCAATAACGGCAATAATGCAGCTAATGCGAACGTCCAGATTGAATCAACCTCAATATTTGCTGGCAGTGCCGATGCAAGAAGATAAGGATGGGATACATTAAGAAGGCGTTGGAAACACATTTCCAGTGTCACGTTAGTCCCACTGTCCCTCATCTGTGTAACACAAGTTATCAATGCTGCTATTGGCAAACCTATTGTTTGTTTATGTCTTCGAATAAATTCTCTTCCATCCTGGTTATCCCCCTGGTATACCGAGTGAATGTCAATTAATGTATATATTCCCAGTGTTGCCCACAATTGATTACCTATACACAATCCCCCACACATACAAGTTGTGCAACATATACCCAAGCCGTTTTCTCCCATTTTTTCCAATTTTTCGGCAGTAGCCCAATGGCTTACAAAGGACCCATCATCTTGCTCCTCCTCCTGTGGAAGGGTCCCGGATGCTCTAAGGCGCCCTTGCCATGCTCCCGCAAGACGTGGACCAGATATATTTATACCATCCAATGGTACCAAATCTCCTCCATTGGCTGATTTTTTTAATTGTTCATTCAGATGATCTCGAAAAGTAAAATAATATTTCTCATCTTCGAATGACCATGTGCCTTGCATTCCATCTCCCAGCTGAGTAGATACAATCTCATCTATTACGAACTGCCCAACTTCCTTTCGGGCATATCGACCCCTCCCGAATTGGTCTGGATTTGCGGCGTAAATCAAATTCTCTGCCTTTCCCTTTGGAATTGTAATTTTAACTCCAACAATGTCATTGGGTTCGCGTTCAACAAAACTTTTCAAAATTGATAAGTCGCCAGCAGCCTCTGCGATACGTGATAAAATCTCACGCAATTCTCGAGAATCCTTAATAACCGCTAAAATATTACTAATATACGCACCATGACACGGACACCAACTAATCTCTGCTTTTTTAATATCTTTTTTCTTTTTATCGGACAATCCGGAATGCTCTTGCGACCAACAATCCATATACGCTTGATATTGCCCTGTTACTTCACCCTCTACAAAATTCATACACGCACATCCTGCACCCGATGCACACATCCCAGTTGAATTCTTAAACTCTTCCTTTCCGCATCCTCCTTTTCGAACTCCCATTAATTCTGTTAATGCGTTCGCAGTGTCGGTGCCCACAAAAACAGGTATGAAATCAGTGTTCATATTTCCTCTTGTTGGGTTCTCTTTTAAATATAGCCCAACATTACGGGGCATTGCTGTTCCTGTTCCTTTTGGAAATTCGCTTTGTTGGGCATATACACCAAGGGCCGCACATTGTAAAGTACCCTGGCAAGTTATATTGACCGGAGGAAGAGTAGGCTCGGATTGATTCGAGACCACGCTTTTGCTTGATGTAACCAACATATTCCCTTGTCCCCTTCCTGCGCGGTTACCTCTTCTAAACAATTGCAAACCGGCTTCTGCTGCTTGCTTTTCCTCCATAGCAATTGGTCCTCTAAATAAATCTTTTGCTGGATCCGCCGCCGCAACGGTTGCTGGCATCAAATTTGCAACACCAGTACCCGGTCCAACCAAAGGAGTTGTTTGATTAGGAGGAAAGGCCATGGTTAAATCATAATGTGCCATTCTTATATGTTGTGATGAACCCACCTGGTTTTGCACTGAATGCATATCTACACCAACAAAAGTTTCACAAAATACAAGTTGCATTGGATCTAAGTGGATTATGGCTGGTGTGCCATTTTGTATCACCTGACAGTTGATAGGAAAAAACTTCCCAGGTGCCATTTTGTATACTTTAAATCGCTCTTCCAACGCCCTTTCGCGAGCACTTTGTGTAGTGGACCCTTGTTGTGCCGCATAAGTAGCTTGAATTGCATGTTTAGCAAGATTATCTGTAACTTTCAATGACGATTTATATTCTCCATAGGGTGGTATTTCAAAACTATCGAGTTCATCACAGCTTCCCCGTTTGGGATCACTGCGCAATCTGGTGAGTTGATCCACAATATCAGCTCGTTTCTCCACGTCGTGTCTCTGGTTTATGAAACTACTTAATATTACTGTTTTATTTGCATTATTCGCTGCCAGTCGAAAAATTAGTTGAAGTTTTTTTAGAAATATAGGTTGTGTCTGTAAAAGGCAAAATGTTTCAGATGCACCTCGGTCTAATGGGTGTAGGGCATGGGGGTAAATTTCCTGACATTTCATCCAAGCATCTTTATCTCTATCTGCTGAAATAAAAATACCTTGCTCGGCCAAACCCACATCTTCATGGTATTCGTAAAAACTTACAACGCTGTAATACTGTAATATAGATTTAGAGTTCTCGCAGACTGAATGCAATATATCCTTTACTTTTCTATTGGTTATCACATCATCAGGGTCGTCAGTTGCCACAGCGGCGCCGAAATGCTCATAAAATAAATCAAAAGTGTCTAGAGACATTTTTTCCTCGATTGATGAATTTGATAATCTAATTTCA
>Ga0257121_1001751_pt1 | contig 16029 bp, 9 predicted proteins | sample SI106_100metaG_FD_190180 | JGI IMG/M metagenome (GOLD analysis project Ga0257121, IMG submission 190180) | Marine microbial communities from Saanich Inlet, British Columbia, Canada - SI106_100 | ecosystem: Environmental > Aquatic > Marine > Inlet | place: Canada: British Columbia | collected... | reverse complement strand
TAAAAGGCTTTAATGTTTTGCATCCTATGGGATACGATTCTTTTGGTTTACCAACAGAACAATATGCAATTCAGACAGGAATTCATCCGGCAGTAGCAACTAAAGATAACACAGAAAGGTACAGAAAACAATTGGATCAAATTGGTTTTTCGTACGATTGGAGTAGAGAAGTACAAACTTCTGACCCTAATTATTATAAATGGACACAATGGATTTTTAAGCAACTCTTCAATTCTTGTTATTGCAATGTAGAAGATAGGGCCATGCCAATTTCTGACTTAACAGATTATTTTGAAAAAGAGGGAAACTTGAATTCTCAAGCAGTTTGTGATGATAATACTCCTAAATTTTCTGCTGAAGATTGGAATAGTTTTTCTGAGGCAGAAAAAGAAAAAATGTTGTTGCATTATCGTTTGGCATTTTTATCAGATACTTGGGTAAATTGGTGTGAAGGATTAGGCACTGTACTTGCTAATGATGAGGTGAAAGAAGGTTTATCGGAAAGAGGAGGTTTCCCGGTAGAGCAAAAATTAATGAAGCAGTGGTCCTTAAGAATCACGGCTTATGCCGATAGGTTAATTTCAGGATTGGATACGGTAGATTGGTCAGATTCAATAAAAGAAATTCAGAAGAATTGGATTGGGAAATCCAAAGGTGCTTCAGTAAGTTTTCAGTTGGAAAATTCGAAAGATAAAATTGAGGTGTTTACTACTCGTCCTGATACTATTTTTGGAGTGAACTTTATGGTATTAGCTCCTGAACATGAATTGGTAGATATTATTACAACCCCTGAACAAAAAGAAATAGTTGAGGAGTATGTAAATACTGCAAAACTAAAATCAGAAAGAGATAGACAAGCAGATAAAAGCGTGACTGGAGTATTCACGGGAGCTTATTCAATTCACCCTTTTACAGGAGATAAAGTTCAAGTTTGGATTGGAGATTATGTATTGGCTTCTTATGGAACTGGAGCGGTGATGGCAGTAACTTGTGGTGACCAAAGAGATTGGGATTTTGCCACTCATTTTGGTTTGGATATTATCAATATATTTGAAGGTGTGGATGTAAGCGAAAAAGCTAATGAAGACAAGAATGTAAAAATTGCGAACTCTGATTTTTTAAATGGACTAACAGCTAAAAAGGCCATGAATTTATCAATTTATAAAATTGAGGAGGGAGGTTTCGGAAAAGGAAAAATTAATTACCGTTTGCGTGATGCAATTTTTAGCAGACAAAGATATTGGGGAGAACCATTCCCTGTGTATTATAAAGGGGAAACCGCTTATGTTTTAGAAGATGACAAACATGTAACGCTTCCTCTGGTTGATAAATATTTACCAACTTCAACAGGAGAACCACCACTTGCTAGAGCAAAAAAAGAGGATTGGAATGTGTTTGAAGGAGATAGCATGGAAACCAATATTATGCCAGGTTGGGCAGGAAGTTCTTGGTATTTTTTACGATATATGGACCCAAATAATGATGAAGGGTTTTGTTCAAAAGAAAAATCAGATTATTGGGGGCAAGTAGATTTGTACATTGGTGGTGCCGAGCATGCTGTTGGGCATTTATTATATTCTCGTTTCTGGACTAAATTTTTGTATGATAGGGGGTTTATTGGTTTTGATGAACCATTCAAAAAGATGATTAACCAAGGAATGATTTTAGGAAGGTCAAGCTTTGTATATAGAATAAAAGACACTAATACTTTTGTAAGTTTTGAAAAAAGAAAAGAGCATAAAACGACACGTTTGCATGTGGATATTAGTTTTGTAGATAATGATGTGTTAGATACAGAAGCATTTAAAAATTGGAGGGAAGAATATGCTGATGCAGAATTCATTTTAAATGAAGATGGAAAATATTTGTGTGGGCATGAGGTGGAAAAAATGTCAAAATCAAAATATAATGTACAAACTCCTGATAATTTGATAGAGGATTTTGGAGCGGATACTTTGCGTTTATACGAAATGTTTTTAGGACCATTGGAACAGTTTAAACCTTGGGATGTAAAGGGAATAAATGGAGTGCATAATTTCCTCCGTAAGTTCTGGCGTTTGGTTCATGATGGGGAAAATAATTTTGAAATTTCAGAAGAAATTCCAACAAAAGAGAATTATAAAACTTTGCACAAAACGATTAAAAAAGTAGAACAGGAGATTGAGCGTCATTCTTTCAATACGGTGGTAAGTACGTTTATGATTTGTGTAAATGAGTTAATAGAACAAAAATGTAATAACAAAGAAATTATTTCAGATTTCACGATTCTTTTATCGTCTTACGCTCCACATATTTCTGAGGAGATTTGGCAAAAATTAGGAAATGAATCTTCAGTTACTGGAGTTAATTTCCCAAAGTTTAATGAAAGTTATTTGGTAGAGGATGAAATTAATTATCCAGTTTCTTTTAATGGGAAAATGAGATTTAAAATCACTTTAGCTGCCGAAATGACAAAAGAACAGGTTGAGGTTGAGGTAATGAAACATAAAAAAACTACTCATTATTTGGACGGAAAATCTCCTAAAAAAATAATTGTAGTTCCAAAACGAATTGTAAATATAGTAATGTAATATGAAAAAAATAAGAATAACAAAAGAGTTCAAATTTGAAATGGCACATGCTTTACATGGATATGATGGTTTATGTAAAAATATTCATGGACATTCGTACAAATTGAGAGTAACTGTAAGAGGGAATGTGAGACAAGAAAAAGGTCATAAAAAAGATGGAATGGTAATGGATTTTAGTGTAATTAAGGATATTGTAAAGCCAGAAGTAATTGATAAATATGACCATTCTTTGGTGTTAAACGCAAACTCACCACATGCTAATATCGATTTATCAGCATTTGAAAAAGTACATTATTTACCTTTTCAGCCAACATCCGAAAATTTAGTTTTAGATTTCGTAAAAAAAATTAAAGAAAAACTTCCATCTCATGTGGAGTTATACAAAGTAGTTTTGTCGGAAACCGCTACTTCTTTTGCAGAATGGAGTTTAGAGGATAATTAATTCCTTAATTTTATATTCAATTCTTTCAATTGTTCTTCATCAATTACTGATGGAGAATCAATCATTATATCCCTACCAGAATTATTTTTTGGGAAGGCAATAAAATCACGAATACTTTCTTTACCTTCCATAATAGCACAAAGTCTATCAAAACCAAAAGCAATTCCTCCGTGAGGTGGTGCTCCATATTCAAACGCTTCCATCAAAAATCCGAATTGATCTTTTGCTTGCTCATCTGTAAATCCAAGATGTTTAAACATTAATTTCTGTAAATCTCTATCATGAATACGAATACTTCCACCTCCTATTTCGTTCCCATTCATTACTAAGTCGTAAGCGTTCGCTCTAACTGCAACTGGGTCTGTATCTAATTTTTCAATATCGTTTGGCTTTGGAGAGGTAAACGGATGGTGCATAGCGTGATATCTATTTGTGTCCTCATCCCATTCTAATAATGGGAAGTCTAAAACCCAAAGTGGTGAAAATTCTTCCGGATTTCTAAGTTCTAATTCTTCAGCCAAATGCAATCTTAAAGTTGAAAATGCTTTTCTGGTTTTATCTTTCTCTCCTGCCATTATTAATATTAAATCTCCAGATGATGACTTACATGTGTCGGCCCAATTATTTAAATCTTCTTGAGAGAAAAATTTATCTACTGAAGATTTGAAGGTTCCGTCTTCATTACATTTGCAATATACTAATCCTGTAGCTCCAACTTGTGGAGTTTTTACAAAGTCAGTTAGTTTGTCTAATTGTTTTCTACTGAAAGAAGCCCCTCCTTTTACGGTAATTCCAACTACTAATTCTGCAGAGTCAAAAACTACAAAATTATTTTGTTGGCATACTTCATTCATTTCTCTAAACTTCATTCCAAATCTGATGTCTGGCTTGTCTGAACCATACATTTTCATGGCATCATCATAAGTCATTCTTGGGAATTCATTTAACTCTACGCCTTTCACTTCTTTTAGTAGATGACGACATAATCCTTCAAACATATTTAAGATTTCTTCTTGTTCTACAAAAGCCATTTCACAGTCAATTTGTGTAAATTCTGGCTGTCTGTCCGCTCTCAAATCTTCATCTCTGAAACACTTTACAATCTGATAATACTTGTCCATTCCGGCAACCATTAATAATTGCTTAAAAGTTTGAGGTGATTGAGGTAAAGCGTAAAATTGTCCTTCATTCATTCTGCTTGGGACCACAAAATCTCTTGATCCTTCAGGAGTAGATTTTATTAAATAAGGCGTTTCAACTTCACAAAACCCTTGCTCGTCTAAGTATTTTCTTGTTTCAGTAGAAACTCTGTGACGCAACATTAAGTTTTCTTTTACAGGGTTTCTTCTAATATCCAAATACCTGTATTTCATTCTAAGTTCGTCTCCACCATCCGTTTTATCTTCAATAGTAAAAGGAGGTGTTTTAGAAGCGTTTAAGATAGTAAGTTCAGAAACTTTAATTTCAATTTCTCCAGTAGGGATGTTTTTGTTTTTTGAACTTCTTTCAATAACTACTCCACTAGCTTTAATTACAAATTCTCTTCCTAGTTTTCTTGCTTTTTCACAAAGTTCGGAGTTATCATCCATATTAAATGCAAGTTGAGTAATACCATATCTATCTCTTAAATCAATAAAAGTCATTCCTCCTAAGTCACGATTTTTTTGTACCCAACCGCTAAGTGTAACCTTCTCCCCAACATTTTTAATGTTTAATTCTCCACAAGTGTTTGTTCTCCACATTTTTTCTTTATTTAGATTGCGAAAATACAAAATTGATATCTTATATTTGAAAAATGGAAATAAATCATTTTTCGGACGATTATTTTATGAAAGAAGCTTTGAAAGAAGCTAATAAAGGATCTGATATTAATGAGGTGCCAGTAGGAGCAATTATAGTTTGCGATAATCAAATAATTGCTCGTGCACACAATTTTACAGAGCGACTAAATGATGTAACAGCTCATGCCGAAATGCAAGCATTTACCTCAGCATCCGATTATTTGGGAGGCAAATATTTAAACGAATGCACTTTGTATGTCACTTTAGAGCCCTGCCATATGTGCGGTGGAGCCGCCTTTTGGACTCAATTAAAAAAGATAGTGTACGGAGCTTCAGATGAAAAAAGAGGATTTTCGAACTTAAAAGAAAATATTTTACATCCGAAAACGGAAATTTTAAAAGGATTACTAGAAGAAGAATGTTCCAAAATATTAAAAGAGTTCTTTCAAAAGAAAAGACAATAATTTGTATTTTTGCAACAACAAAAAATTAAAATTATGTATCCAGAAGAAATGTGTAAACCAATGAGAGAAGACTTAACTTCAGTTGGTTTTGTAGAAATGACAACCCCAGAAGAAGTAGAGAAAATTTTAAGCAAAAGAGAAGGAACTGTTTTGGTAATGGTGAACTCTGTTTGTGGTTGTGCGGCAGGAAATGCAAGACCAGCTGTAAAACTAGCTTCTACTTTTAGTCCGAAACCAGATGTTTTTGCTACTGTTTTTGCTGGTCAAGATGTTGGAGCAACTGCAAAAGCAAGAGAGTTTATGAATCCATTTCCTCCTTCTTCTCCTTCTATTGCACTTTTTCAAGATGGACAATTGGTTCATTTTATTGAAAGACATCATATTGAGGGCAGATCTTCTCAAATGATAGCGGATAATTTAAAAGACGCTTTTACTCAAGTTTGCTAAACTTTTACTACTTATTTTATAATGGATATTGTTAAATATTTCGCTCAATTATTAAAGTTTCGACTTTCTGCTACGGTAGTTTTTTCTGCAATAATGGGATATTTGTTAGGAACTGAAACTGTTGAATTTTCTGAAATCATGAAACTTACTTTTGGAGGATTTTTAGTGACGGGATGCGCAAATACCTTTAATCAAATTTGGGAAAGAAATCATGACGCTTTAATGCAAAGAACTTTATACAGGCCTTTACCAAAAGGAAATTTATCTGTTATTCAGTCTTTGGTTTTTGCAACTTTTATAGGAATTTGGGGATTATTTATGTTGTATCAAATAAATAATTATTGCGCTTATTACGGTCTGCTTTCAATATTGTTATATGTAGTGTGCTACACTCCTTTAAAGAGAATCTCTCCAATCTCAATTTTTGTGGGAGCAATTCCGGGTTCAATACCATTTTTACTTGGTTGGGTGGCGGCTTACGATTTCGAATTGTTAAGTTCGGATTTTGAGAGTGGTTTTGGAATGGCGGCAGGTGTTTTGTTTGCAATTCAGTTTTTCTGGCAGTTTCCGCATTTTATATCAATATCTTGGGTGTTGGATGATGAATATAAAAAAGCAGGATTCAAGATGATGATTGGTGGGGAAAAAGGAAAAACAGCTGCTATTGTTTCTATTATTTGTTCTTTGTTTTTGTTGTTTACATCTATATTTCCTTATTTATTTGCAGAACTTGTACCAGAACTTGGAATGTCTGATTTTGGATTTATTATCATTTTAATTTTAGGAATTTTATTTACTTCTAAATCCTTTAAATTGCACAAAAATTTAGATAATAATTCTGCTAAAAAATTAATGTTTTCTTCCTTTATCTATCTTCCTTTAATTCAAATTGTATTAGTATTAGATAAATATTTTGTTTTATAAATTATGAAAAATAAAGATTCTGTTTTTGTGCCAATTATTATTGCTTTGTCAATCGTTATACCAATTGCGGTCGCAGCGCTTATGATGTTTTCAAATTATTTGCACATTAATAGTGAGAGTGATTATAGCTTTCTTCCTCTTTTTCATGCAATTTTAAATGGAACAACTGCTATCTTACTTTTTTGTGGTTTTGTTCTGATAAAAAACAAGAAAAGTAAATTACATAAAATATCAATGATGTCTGCTTTTGTGTTGTCATCAGTATTTTTACTGTCGTATGTTTTTTCAAAATTGGTTTTGGACCATGCTACAACTAAGTATTTAGGAGAATATGTAATCACATATCGTTTTATTCTGATTTCTCACATCTTATTATCGATCCCTGTTTTACCATTGGCATTGTTTTCTATGTACAGAGGACTTACAGGAGAGTTTGAAAAACATAAAAACATAGTAAAATGGACCTTCCCCATTTGGATGTATGTGGCCGTTACTGGAGTTTTGGTCTATGTTTTCATGTCTGATTACTACTAGAAATACTTCATTTTTCACCTTTCTGAAATATAGTTCGTTTTCATCTCATTGTATTTGAAATTTTTATTTGTATCTTGCACCATTAAAATTTTAATAAAATAGTATTTTCAGATGAAAAAATTAATACTTCTCGGGTTTGTATTTATGATGTCGTTTTATTCGATTAATTCAAATGCTCAAACAATATCAAATGTATCAATCACAACTCCAATATTATGTTTTGGGGATGAGGCTTGTATAAACATTCTATTAAATCAAACTTCTCCTCCTACAGTGTTAAAGGTGATAGTTGGATATTATATAGGAACATTTTTTGTGCCAATCACCTCTACAAACAACACTACGGTACCTAATATTACAATTTGTAACTTGCCAGCGCAAAACTATTCTATTCGTTTGGTAGATTCTATTCCGTATTACGCTACTAATCCAAATGGAGCAAACGCTTCTTCAATTTACGATTTTTCTTCAATAAATGTAACACAGCCGTTGCAACTTACAAATTCAGTTTCTACTTTAAGCTCCTTACTTTGTTTTGGAGATTGTGATGCAACAGAAAAAATTAGCGTTTTTGGAGGAACCCCTCCTTATCCAATTGCTTTTGGAGGTGGCTCTCAAACTATTATTGCAGGTTTTGACTCTACTTATAATAACTTATGTGCTGGAACTTACGCCATAAGTGTTTCAGATGCAAACGGATGTGCTGTAAATGGCGCATCTCCAACATCTGTAACTGTAAGTGAACCGACAGCATTAGATCCTAATGGAGATGTTTCTTCTGATTATAACGGGCAAGATGTTAGTTGTTTTGGAGATTCAGATGGTGAAATTACGGCTTCTGTAAGTGGAGGAACTTCACCTTATACCTATTCTATTGATGGGGTAACTTATAGTACAACCTCCATTTTTACTGGATTATCTGCGGGTACTTATACTATTTATTATAGAGATGCAAATAATTGCGATACTTCAGAAACAATTACATTAAATAACCCTCCCGATTTATCTGGAGTTATTTCAATTTCTGGACAAGTATCTTGTTTTGGAGTATGTGATGGAATTTTAGATTTTCAGGTAAATAATATTTCTGTTGGTACACCTCCATATACTTATTCACTAGATGGTGGCGCTTATCAAAATTCAAGTACTTTTTCGAATTTATGCGGAAATACTACTTATATAATAACAGTAAAAGATGCAAATGGATGTACTTTTTCTGCAAATAAATTTATTACAGAACCAACAGAAGTTGTATTTTTAGCTACTTCTTTAGACTATAATGGTTATGGAATAAGCTGTAATGGTTTGTCAGATGGAGAAATTTCTTTTGGAACTCCAACTGGAGGTCAATCTCCATATACTTTTTCAATTGATGGTATCACATTTTCAAATGGAATGACTTTTTCAGGATTATCGGCAGGTGCTTATTTGGCAACTGTACAGGATGCAAATGGATGTACTTCTGATACAGCTTTTGTACTAACTCAACCTTTACCATTTTCAATCAATTATATTTTAGACAATGCAATTTCTTGTCCTAATATTTGTGATGGTGAAATTTCAGTTAATCCAACCAATGGAATTGCTCCAATTTTATACACTTTAACAGGATATCCAATTCAGTCTGCTATTTCATGGACAGGAATGTGTGGAGATATTACTTTCGGAACTTATACTTTAGATGCGACTGATGATAATGGATGTACTGCATCTGTTTCGGTTACTTTAATCGAACCACTTCCTTTTGTTTATACTACTGATTCTACAGATGAAACTTGTAATCTATCAAATGGGGAAGCTTCCATTTCTGTAACTCAAGGGGGAACACCTCCTTATGCATATTTATGGGACGACCCTGCAGCACAAACTACAGCTATCGCAATAAATTTAGAAACAGGACTGTATGAGGTTAGAGTGACAGATGCAAACGGATGCGTGTTTTTACAAACAGTTTTTGTTGATGAAGCTGATATATCTTTAACTTTCGATAGTATTCCTCCTTGTAATGGAGGATCTGATGGTTCGGCAACAGTAAATCCAATCGGGACTCCACCATATGTTATATTATGGGAAACAGGAGAATCTACAAATACAATTACAGGATTAGATCCAGGATTTTATACTGTAACTGTTTCTGATGGAACAGGATGTTCAGTAACAGATTCAGTTGAGGTTCCCGCCTCATCACTTGTAAGTATTTCTTTAGATGCTGTAAATTCAACTTTAAGTGTTTTATGTAATGGTTTCCAATCGGATACAATAACTGTAAATGCTACCGGAGGAACGGGAGTAGGAACATATCAATATTATATTCCAGGAGTTTTCCCAATACCTCAATACAACAATATTTTTAGCGGACTTTATGCAGGAAACTATCCAGTATTTGCTGTTGATGCAAATGGATGTTCTGATAGTGTAATGGTTACTATTTCCGAACCAGATGTAATTTATTTTTCAGCTACTTCTTCAGATGTAAGTTGTAATGCTGGTTCTAATGGTTCTGTTTGGGTAGATTCTGTTTCTGGAGGAACGGCACCTTATTTCTATTCTTGGAATACAGGACAAAATACTTCTATAATAAATAATGTAGTTGCGGGCACTTATACTGTTAGTGTAACAGATGTAAATAATTGTTCCTCTAATCCGCTACAAGTAACCGTTACGGTTAACGAGCCTACTCAATTAACAAGCTCAACAAGTATTATTAATCATTCTTCATGTTCAGGAACTCAAACAGCTGCAAATGGAGAAGCTGAAGTTACTGCTTCTGGAGGAACATTAGGATATAATTACTTATGGTCTACCGGATCAACTTCAACTAATATTACATTTGTATTCCCTGGGACTTATACGGTTGATATTACTGATGCAAATGGATGTATGATTACAGATACTGCAATTATTAATCCAGGAACGAATCCAAATTTAAATGTTACAGTGCAAGATGTTTCTTGTTTCGGTGCAAATGATGGAATGATGATTACTTCTGCAACTTCTGGTACAACCCCCTATCAGTTCTCTTCTGATGGAGGAGCGACATTTGTTCCTGCGGGAACACCATTCGGGCCAACGGGCCAAGCGTCTTATTTCATCACTGTTGTAGATGCTGAAGGATGTACAGATAGTGATTCAGTTTTTGTGAACGAGCCAGATGAATTATTAATTTCATCATTAACAGTACAAAATGTACTTTGTTATGATAGTGCAAATGGACAAATTACTGTAAATGTTACAGGAGGAACAGGAAGTTATTCTTATGTATGGAATAATGGACAAACTACTCAAACAGCAGTAAATTTAATGCCATCTACTTATAATGTTGTAGTAACAGATTCTATGGGATGTTCTGTTACTTCTTTAAACCAAAATATTACTCAACCTGATAGCTTATCGATAACTTCTATTACAACTACTAATGTAAGCTGTAACGGAGGAAATGATGGATCTGCTGTTGTAAATGTTATAGGAGGAACACAAACATATAATTATGGTTGGAGCGGAGGATCTGATGTTAATTTAATTGCCGGAACTTATACTTCTACAATTACAGATGCAAACGGATGTATAACTTCACAAGATTTTACAATTACAGAGCCCCCTGCAATATCTATACAATTTATTAGAGATTCTGTAACTTGTGTTGGAGGAAGTGATGGTAAGTCTACAGCAATTGTTACAGGAGGTACAGGATCATATAACCTACTTTGGGATGATGGAAGTACAGGAAATGTAGTTACAACTTTTGATGCAGGATACCATACTTTAACAGTTATAGATGCAAACAATTGTGTATTTACAGATTCAGTAGAAATTTTAGAACCATCTTTCTCTGTAACTATTGATTCTTTAATTATTTCAGAAATTACATGTAACAATGCAAATAATGCGTCCATTACAGTACTTGCTACTGGAGGACAACTACCATATGTGTATTCAAGTACAAATGGATTATTTACACAAAACAATATAGGGTTTTCGAATCTTTCTCCTAACCAATACATTATGTATGTAAGAGACTCAAAAGGATGTATAGATAGAGATACAGTTATTCTTACACAGCCTGATTCATTATATATTGATTCAACTATTTTCTCACACATAACATGTAATGGGGCAAATGATGGAGCGATACAAGCAATAAATGTAGTTGGTGGAATTTTACCTTATATGTATTCTGTAAATGGAGGAACTCCTCATTCAAATATGGCATATTTTAATGGATACGGACCGGGAACTTATACAGTTCAAGTAATGGATGACAATAACTGTTCTGCTCAGGATATAATAATAATAACTGAACCAGATGAAATTGATGTTACAATTACTACTTCAATGTGGAATGGCTACGAAATAAAATGTAATGGAGATAATTCGGGTTGGGCAGATTTAACAATTAATGGAGGAAACGGACCTTATAACAAAACTGTTTATATTGCTGGAAATCCAACACCTATTTACAATGGTTCTTCAAATAATATAACAGGACTCTCTGCAGGTTTGTACACATTTATTGTAACAGATAATAATGGGTGTACTTATCAAGAAATTATAACTTATATGGAACCAACTCCAATAGTACATAACTTTATTATTGACCATATTACTTGTACTGGATGGACTAACGCTTCTATTACAGATGTCGTTTCTGGTGGTGTTGGCTCGGCAACTACTTATACTTATTTGTGGAGCACAGGAGATGTTACTTACTCAATAAACAATATTGGCATAGGGAATTATACAATGTGGGCTACAGACGAAAATAATTGTACTACCTCAGATGTTGCCGTGGTAAATGGAAATAGTGTTTTAGCTGCAACTGTTGCTTCTACTCAGAATCCTACATGCTGGAACTATTGTGATGGAGAAATTTCATTGACTGTTTCAGGTGGCGTTCCAAATATAAATGGGGCAGGAAATACTATGTACAATTACCAATGGGATGATGATTTAATGCAAATTACTCCAACTGCTATTGGTCTTTGTGTAGATGATGTAACAAATTCATCTACATTTAATTGTACCATTACAGACGCTCTTGGATGTACGGAAACTGAAACGGTTACTTTAACTCAGCCAGAAAAATTAGAAGTTTCAATTATGTTGATTAATTCAATTTCGTGTTATGGAGGAAGTGATGGTAAATTAAAAGCAACTTCAGTTGGAGGAAATTCCGGTACAATTACATATAATTGGAATACTGGTCAAATAGGTGCGAACTTGAATAATGTTAATGCTGCCAATTATGTAGTTGTAGCTACTGATCCTTTAGGATGTGTGGATACTACAGATTATTTACTTGACCAACCAGAAGTATTAGATGCAAATATTGCTCTTACGGATATTCAGGATGTAAGTTGCTATGGTTTTACTGATGGTGAAATTACAGTTACTGTAACTGGAGGGACAACAAATGTTCTGAATTCTTATACTTATAACTGGAATCCTGGAGGAATCGGAACTTCAACATTATCTTCTTTAGATACAGGAATATATTATGTTGAGGTTACAGATGTAAACGGATGTACAACTACATCTAATAATGTCTATATCTCTCAACCAACAAATCCTTTAAGTATATTTACAGATTCTACTGATGAAACGTGTATGACAGACGGTTCTGCAACAGTTTATGTTTTAGGTGGTACGCCAACATATAGTTATTTATGGTCTCCTAGCGGACAAACTACTGCTATAGCAACTGCTTTAATTCCGAATACAACTTATACAATTACTGTTACAGATGCCAATGGTTGTGTTATTACGGATGAAACGCATATTAATGGACATGAAAATATATTTTTACCAAATAATGATGACTATTTAGATTCTATTATTTGTTTAGGAAAATCTGTATCTATCGAGATTGAAGATAAACCTTTCCATTCATATTTATGGAGTACTGGAGAAACAACAGCATCAATTACAGTAACTCCTGATGTAGGAATTACTGTATATACTTTAATTATTATTGATGAGATAAATTGTCCAAATAGTCCGTTTAGTATAGAGGCGACTATTCATGTAAATCAATTAGATATAAATCCTGTTGCTACTCCTAATCCTATAGTAAAAGGAAGTGATGTGACTATAACTTCTTCATATATGTACAATAGCTTTGTTTGGACTTGGACAAATAATGAGGATTCTATTGCTTCTGATAACGGACAAAGTATGACAGATAATCCTGAAAATTCAAAATGGTATCATGTAGAGGCAACCGATTATGAAGGATGTAAAGGACTTGATTCTATTTATGTAGTTGTTGGAGCGGTGACTTATGATGCTCTTTCTCCGAATGGAGATGGATTGAATGATGAGTGGGAAATTTTAGATATTGAAAGATATACAGATGCAGATGTTCAAATATTTAACAGATGGGGGACTTTAGTGTTTAGTGCTAAAGGAGGAGATTACAACGATAATAAATGGGATGGAACTTTTGAAAATAAAGAACTTCCTGTTGGAACATATTACTATACTATTAATTTAAATGATGGTTCTGAGTTACAATCAGGAGCCGTTACTATTGTAAGATAAACATAAAAATCAAATGAAAAAACTAAGCTTATTATTTATATCAGTTTTGATGGGAGGAATGTTGCAAGCGCAACAATTACCCCAATTAACACAATTCATGATTAATGACTATGCAATAAATCCGTCAATTGCAGGGATGAATGATTACTATCAAATAAAAACTTCTGTCCGAAATCAGTGGGTGGGGATTAATGATGCACCAAAAACTACTCTTTTGAGTATTTACGGTAAAAATTCTAAGCATGTTGGTTTGGGAGGTTCTGTTTTTAACGATCAAGTTGGTCCCACAAGCAGAGCGGGAGCTTCTATGACTTATGCTTATCATTTAAATGTAACAAAACAAGTGAAATTATCTTTGGCACTTTCTGGTGGTTTTACTCAATTTAAAATAGACAAACAAGGTTGGAATGTACTGCATTCTGAAGACCCTCTGATGCAAGGTGATGTTATTGTTGACTTGGTTCCTGATGCAACATTTGGAATGAACATTTATAATGATGATTGGTATATTGGAGTAGCAATTCCACAATTGTTAAATAGTAAATTAGCATTGTTAGATGATGATTTTGCTGATAATGTTTCTTTGGATATGGATGGAAGTTTAACCAGACATATTTATGTTATGGGAGCGTATAGTTTATCAGTTAGTAATTATTGGGATATACAACCTTCTATTCTTTATAAATCTGTTAGTTCAGAATCTCAGTTGGATATAGGTTTAAAAACAATTTATAACGATAAGTTTTGGTTGGGAATGGACTACAGAAACAATGGAGACATGGCGGCTTTACTAGGGCTTACAATTCAGGATAAATATTTAATAGGGTATTCTTACGATATTTTAAACTCTAATTTAAGTGATTTTTCTGGTGGTTCTCATGAGTTTATGTTTGGGATTACATTTAATCCTTCTACCGAAAATCAAATAAGGAGATAGTTAAAAAAGAAATATAGATTGAATAAAAAAAAGCCCTTTATCCAGAAGGGCTTTTTTTATGTTGTAGGATTAATTAGGGAAATAAATCTACAACCCAAAACAAGTATTACGACTGCTACAATATTATAAATTAAAAGTTTGGTTAAAATTATTTGTATTACAAGTTGTTAACAGATTTTTGTAAAAACCCTTTCCTAGACAATAAACAAATCAGAGGCAATTGCATCTGCTAATAATTTTCCCTTTTCAGTTAGTTTTAGTGTGTTTTTAGTGTGTAAAATATCAGATGTTTCCTTCCACTTTACCACTTGCAAAAGCAAATAATTATAAATTTTTTCATCAAATTTTTCTTGTACCCGCTTTAAATCAACCCCCCACATTGTACGCAATGAGGTGAAAATATATTCATTGTATTTCTGATTTTTTGATAATATTTCTGTTTCGGAAGGGAGTTTATTTTCTGAAATCATTTCAATGTAGTTTTTATTATTTGAAATATTCCAACTTCTACTTTCTCCATTATACGAATGTGCTGATGGACCAATTCCCAAATAGTTTTTATTTTCCCAATAGGAAGAGTTGTGTTTTGAAAAATATCCTTCTTTCCCAAAGTTTGAAATTTCATATTGAATAAATTCGTTTTTCTTACTTTCTTTTAAAAGTAAATTAAAATGTTCAGAGGATGTTTTCTCATCTAATTCAATTATTTTTTTTGTTTCTATTAAATGGGATAACTGAGTATTTTTTTCAATAGTTAAACTATAAGATGAAATATGTTGAATGCTTAAACCAAAAGTAATTTCCAAATTTTTCTGCCAATTTTCTACACTTTGACTTGGAAGAGAATAGATTAAGTCAATTGATATATTATCAAATCCAACTTCTTGTGCCAGTTTTACCGAATTTATTGCCTCATCAGAATTATGACTTCTATTCATAAATTTTAAATCTTTATCATCAAACGATTGTATTCCGATACTCAATCTGTTTACTCCTAAATAGTTTAGTAAAATTAATTTTTCTTGATTCAAATCATCAGGATTGCACTCAAAACTAATTTCGGCATTTTCTGAAACATTAAATGTGTTTCTAATTTTATCAAATAGTTTTTCCAGATGTTTTTTATTTAAAATAGAGGGAGTTCCTCCTCCAAAATAGATGGTTTTAATTTCACTAGTTAGATAATTTTTCCTTAATTCTAATTCTTTAATTAGTGAAATTATCATTTTATCTATTCCATTTTGACTGATACTGAAATGAAAATTACAGTAGGAACATCTTTGTTTACAGTAGGGGATATGAATATATATAGCTGACATAATATTTTTATTAAAATGTATTGCGAATATAAAAAACCTTTTACATTTGCAATCTATTAAGAATTAATCTAAAT
>Ga0257121_1001749_pt1 | contig 16040 bp, 15 predicted proteins | sample SI106_100metaG_FD_190180 | JGI IMG/M metagenome (GOLD analysis project Ga0257121, IMG submission 190180) | Marine microbial communities from Saanich Inlet, British Columbia, Canada - SI106_100 | ecosystem: Environmental > Aquatic > Marine > Inlet | place: Canada: British Columbia | collected... | reverse complement strand
TGAGAGTTCAGCTGACTCAAAGGCGTTAGGCGAGGCCTGTCTTTAGATATTCTGCCAGTAGCTGCAAGGCTTCATTTTTGCGATGTCTGCCCGTAAAAAGAAGGCTAATGCCGACATCGCCTAGTTCGGGAAAGCGAGGTGATGGGCGTAATATTTTTAAATTATCGGGGACGGTACTTTTTGCTAGCACAGTGACTCCCAGCCCTTCTTGTATAGCGTATTGAATTCCGGTTAGATCTGGATTGGTGTAGACGATTTGCCAGGGCTGTTTAGACTTGTCGAGTATTCTGATAGCTCTGTTCCGATAAATGCAACCTTGAGACGCGACTATTAAGGGTACTACCGACACCTTCTGAGATGTCATGTCTGAGCCAGCCACCCACACCAGAGGGTCTATTTTGACTAAAGCCGAGTCTTTCGCGTTGGGGTCATCTTGCAGCGCCAGTATCAAATCGTGACTGGCTTTGCCTGTCTTGGTTAACAGATTCTTGCTCAGTTCGCAGTTCACCTCTAGGGTGACATTAGGGTATGCCTTGGCAAAGCGGCTTACTATTTTCGGTAATAATACGGTGGCAAATTCACTGGGGATACCGAGCCGTATCTTGCCTGTGACTGCACTTTTGGAGAACTCACTGACGGCCAAATCGTTGAGCGATAGTATTTGATTGGCGTACTCATAAAGTCTATCTCCGGCTTCAGATAAGTCCATGTTTTTACCGTTTCGAACCAGCAAGGTTTCATCAACAAGCTCCTCAAGCCGCTGCATTTGCAGGGTTATGGCAGGTTGTGATCGGCCTAATAACTCACCTGCCTTAGTGATGCTGTTGAGTTGGGCTACGGATACAAATGATCGTAGCAAGTCCATGGGTAGGTTCTTCATATTTAACCCTAAGTGCTCATTAAGTATTTATATTATAAATAATAACATTATAAGTATTAATTTAACATATTGGCGTTAGAGCCTTATTATGAGGACTAATCAATAAGTCATCTGCACTAAGGGCTAAAATCTCTATGTCTAACGCATCTGACGTCAAGCACACTAAATTTTACGATTACCACGTTGAAGCGGGCGGCAAAATGGTGCCCTTTGCAGGGTATCTAATGCCTGTGCAGTACGCTGGCGGGATTATGCAAGAGCATCTTCATACCCGAGACAAAGCTGGACTATTTGACGTATCTCACATGGGCCAGGTGGTTGTTGATGGAGAGGGTGCGGTGGCGGCTTTAGAGAGACTTGTACCTGTCGATTTGGAAGCCTTGGCGATCGGTCAGCAAACCTATGCTACGTTCACCTCAGAAGCCGGTGGTATTTTAGACGATTTAATTATTACGCGATGGTCAGAGCATTGTTTCTTTTTGGTCGTCAACGCTGCCTGCAAAGAGCAAGACATTAAGCATCTTAGGAAGTACCTAGGCGATCTAGAGGTTACTTACCTAAGCGGGCAGAGTTTATTGGCCCTTCAGGGGCCAAAGGCAAAAGATGTTATCGGTGAATTAACCCCTGAGGCGAATGAGCTTTTATTCATGAATGGCTTCCACACAGTTATTGGTGGCATTGAGTGCTATGTGACTCGTTCGGGCTATACCGGTGAAGATGGCTTTGAAATCTCGGTGAAAGATGAAAATGCGCTTGCGCTTGCTGACCAGCTATTGGCGTACGACGAAGTTCAATGGATTGGCCTTGGAGCCCGTGACTCATTGCGGCTGGAAGCCGGATTGTGTCTGTATGGTCATGATATGGACGTGAGTAAATCACCTATAGAGGCAGGGCTGAACTGGAGCGTTAGTCGGTCACGACGAGAGGGCGGGTCCAGGCCAGGAGGTTTCTTGGGGTCTGGCCAAATCCTGAAACATCTAGCTGATGGAGTTGCTAAGAAAAGGGTTGGATTTTTGATCGAGGGCCGTGCCCCTGTGCGTGAGGGTGCTGAAATTGTTGACAATCAGGGCAATGTTGTTGGTGTTGTCACCAGTGGCGGGTTTGCTCCGAGCCTGCAGATACCTATTGCCATGGGTTATGTGAATACCGAGTTTTGTGCCGTGGGTACCACGTTAGACGCCCTAGTACGCGGTAAAAATAGGCCAATGACTGTGGTAAAAATGCCAATGGTTCCTCAGCGCTATTTTCGAGGCTAACAAATACTAATAGGAGTCCATTATGGGCGAGACAGTCTACACAAAAGATCATGAGTGGTTGGTTATTGTCGATGGGGTTGCGACTATAGGCGTTACTGAATTTGCTCAAGAGCAGCTTGGCGATGTTGTTTTTGTCGAGTTACCTGACATTGGCGCCTTACTTACTGAAGGGGATGAAGTTGCGGTGATTGAGTCGGTAAAAGCCGCAGGAGAGATTAATGCACCTATTAATGGGACAGTGGTAGCAGTCAACGAAATCTTGGCTGATGAGCCTGAGTTACTTAATCGTTCACCCGAAGAAGGTGGATGGATGTTTAAGGTAACCTTAGATGAAGACTACGATATTTCTGAATTAATGAATAAAGCAGAGTACCAAGACTATATTGCTGTAAATGCTTAAATCTGAAGCTTAACTGGAGACACCTTGATGTTGAAGAAGACAAGAACACTTGCCGATTTGCAAAATTCTGCAGAATTTATTGCACGTCATGTGGGTCCTTCAGATAAAGACCAGCAGGCGATGCTCAAGGTGCTGGGCTGCAATAGTTTAGAGCAGTTGACCACGGAAGTGGTTCCAGCCGCTATTACAATGACCGAGCGTTTAGATATTGTTGATGGTTGCACAGAAGCCAAAGCGCTCGCTGAGTTACGTGAGATTGCGAACCATAATAAGGTTTTTCGAAGTTTTATTGGTCAAGGATATTACGGCACTATTACGCCTAATGTCATTCAGAGAAATATACTAGAAAACCCAGCTTGGTATACCGCCTATACGCCATATCAACCCGAGATCTCCCAAGGGCGACTAGAAGCACTGATTAATTTCCAAACTATGATTACCGACCTCACTGGTATGGAAATGTCTAACGCATCAATGTTGGATGAGGGTACTGCCGCAGCCGAGGCGATGGCTTTGTGTCAGCGTATGTCAAAATCAAAATCAATGCGTTTTTTCGTTGACGAGGACTGCTTCCCGCAGACCATTGAAATCATTAAAACTCGCGCTGAACCGGTAGGCATTGAGGTCCAAATAGGTAATCCAGATGAGTTTTCAGGAGAGGCCTTTGGTATCTTACTGCAGTATCCAGGGGCCAGCGGAGAAGTCCGTAATCATCGGGATATTATTGCCAAAGTTCAAGACCAGCGCGGTTTGGTTGTTATGGCTGCTGATATCCTTAGCTTGGTACTGCTCGAATCACCAGGGTCTTTGGGGGCGGATGTCGCGATCGGTTCAAGCCAAAGATTTGGGGTGCCATTAGGCTTTGGTGGACCTCATGCTGGGTATATGGCTACCCGTGCAGCATATAAACGTAACTTGCCGGGCCGTTTAGTCGGGCTATCAAAGGATTCTAGCGGGGCGCCAGCCTATCGTTTGGCACTGCAGACGCGCGAGCAACATATTCGGCGAGAGAAAGCCACATCCAACATTTGTACAGCGCAGGTTCTGCTAGCTGTTATTGCTAGCATGTACGCTGTTTATCACGGCCCTCAAGGTTTACAGAGAATTGCTCAAAGAGTACATCTTTTGACTTCAGTCTTGGCTAGCGGGTTAGAGCAACAAGGTATAAAACCAGTAAACACCAGTTGGTTTGATACCCTCACTTTACGGTTGGGTGAGCGTACTCAGTCAGTCGTAAAATCAGCTCAAGAGCAAGAGATCAACCTGCGTTTGGTTGACGAGGACACCGTGGGGATTTCCTTAGATGAAACGACTGAAATTGATGACGTTATAGCGTTGTGGGGTATTTTACTGGGCGACCATAATTTGGATGCCGATACGCTGGCGACAGAAATATCAGAAGCACTGCCGGGTGATTTAATAAGAACCGATGACTTTTTGAGCCACCCTACATTTAGTGATTATCATTCTGAAACCGAGATGCTACGGTACTTACGCAAGCTGTCAGATAAAGATATCGCCCTGGATCGAGCGATGATTCCACTGGGTTCTTGTACCATGAAGCTTAACGCGACAGCCGAAATGCTACCCATAACCTGGCCTGAATTTTCTAATATGCATCCTTTTGCGCCGGATGCGCAGACAGTTGGGTATCAAATAATGATTGAGCAGCTAGAGAGCATGCTGTGTGCAGCCACCGGCTATGATGCCATGTCACTGCAACCTAATGCTGGATCTCAAGGCGAGTATGCAGGCTTACTGGCGATTAGAGGCTATCATGAGAGTCGCGGTGATAGTCACCGAACGGTTTGTCTGATTCCTAGTTCTGCTCATGGTACTAACCCTGCGTCGGCACAAATGTGTGGCATGTCGGTCGTTGTTGTGAAGTGTGATGATCAGGGTAATGTCGATATTGAAGACTTAAAGGGCAAAGCCACACTGCATGCCGAAAAACTTGCGGCGATTATGGTGACCTATCCTTCTACCCATGGGGTATTTGAGGAAAAAATCACAGATATTTGCGATATTGTTCATCAGTATGGTGGGCAGGTTTATATCGATGGTGCCAACCTAAATGCCATGGTGGGCGTTTGCCAGCCAGGCAAGTTCGGTGGCGATGTGTCGCACCTTAATCTACATAAAACTTTCTGTATTCCTCATGGTGGGGGTGGTCCGGGTGTTGGGCCTATTGGTGTGGGCAAGCATCTATCCCCATTTTTACCAAGAGAATCTAACAATGGTGATCGTGGAGGCGCACAGATATCTGCAGCTCCATTTGGCAGTGCGAGCATACTGCCAATCACCTGGATGTATATTCGTATGATGGGCAGAGTTGGTCTTAAACATGCCACTGAGGTCGCAATTTTAAACGCCAATTACATTGCCAAGCGTCTCCAGGGGCACTATGAGGTGCTTTATACAGGCGCTAACGGCAGGGTAGCTCATGAGTGTATTTTAGATGTTCGACCGATTAAAGATGATATTGGTATTAGTGTCGATGATATTGCTAAACGGCTAATTGACTTTGGTTTTCATGCGCCCACCATGTCATTCCCCGTTGCAGGAACCTTAATGATTGAACCAACAGAGAGTGAATCTCAAGCGGAGCTCGACCGTTTTTGTGATGCAATGATTGCTATAAGAGCCGAGATAGACCAGGTTGCGAGTGGTGAATTCAGTTTAGATGACAATCCTCTGGTTGGCGCTCCTCACACAGTCGCAGTTGTGAGTCAGGATGATTGGCCGCGATCTTATACTCGCAGCCAGGCGGCCTACCCATTGGACACATTGCGAGCAAACAAATATTGGCCGCCGGTAGGACGACTTGATCATGTTTATGGCGATCGCAACCTAGTTTGCTCCTGTCCATCGATAGCAGATTACGAATAGCATGCTGCTGAAGTAGACGTTTTTACTGAGTTTAGGCCTGAGGTTTTGGTTGGTCAGATAATGTTTTTTTATCTTGCTCTATCAAGCCTAAGACGCTGTATACCAGCAGTGGTTGACTGAACCCATTAACGGATACTTCACCTTTGTTAATACAGTGGATTTTATGTTTGACAAGGTTATACGTTGATAGAGAGATTAAGATTTCCCCAGCACTGGCAGCTGTCTCAAGTCTACTGGCGAGATTAACTGAGCGGCCTAAAAGCGTATAGTTAAGATAGAATGCTGAGCCGAAATTACCAACTCTACATAATCCCGAATTGATTCCTATACGAATAGAGGGCGGGGTTTCAATGCCTTGCAGTTGCCATCGCGACTGCAGCTCTGCCATACTCTTTTTCATTGCAAGGGCCATTGACACGCAGCTAACAGCGTCATTTTTGACACCGCGACTACGGGGGTCACCAAAAAAGACCATAATGGAGTCACCCATTATTTTGTCGATAGTGCCACCAAATCGCACCGCTATTTTGGACATTTCACTTAGATAGGTATTTAGGAAAGTGTTTAGATTATCTGGGGTAAGTTGTTCAGTCAGTCTTGTAAAACCAACGATGTCGGAAAAGAAGATACTGACGTGTTTCTCTTCGGGGTTTTTTTTAAGCTTTACCCCTGAAAATATCGCCCGTCTAACGGTGGGGGAGATATATTCCGAGAGCTGAAAAGCTCGATTATTAAGTAATTCGATCTCTATATTTGCCGCAGATAATTGATCAACCATTAGCGCATGATCTCTCAGCGCACGGTCCATTAAAAGCAAGCCATAAACGCCAACTACTAGCACACTACAAATGATTGCTACTGGTGAAGGGCTAATTGATTGAGGCAATAGCCAGTATCCAATAATAGCGCCAATAATTACCAGTGATATATTTATAAATAAAAATTTGAGGCGGTACCCAAGCACAGATACAGCGCATGCACCACTGACTATTAAAACAAAAGTGTAATCAAAATCGGCTAAGGCGAACAGCATGCCAGTGATAAAGTAGTCTGCACTGGGTCCAGAATAAGGATGTTTGGACCGCTCGGAATAGGATATTGGCAACACATAATTAAGCGCTAAATATAAAAGTATAGTTGCTAGCAATATTAGTAAAAGAAGGTGGTGTGTTGAGTCCTCCCAGCTGATAATAATGAGCATTGAAGCCAAGCTGGAGATAATTAGATGATAGTAGTTTTGGCTTTTGTCTATTTGCATTCGCATAGTCTAACATTCTGATTGTTACCGTGGCTAATATATTAGTAGCCACGCTATCTTGATTGCTTTTGGCCTTCTATTTGTGTAAAGTTGCCCGCGCTCGAACTGACCCTGAAGCCCTTTTATTTGTTGGTTATTGCGACTTTTTTTGGTTTTATAGTTCAGGTTGATTTTAGTGATAATAAGACGAGCACGCCGGTGCTCCTATTGATGTCCGATTAGTAGATAATCGGTAACAGTTTACGGTGAGGTGTCCGAGTGGCTGAAGGAGCACGCCTGGAAAGTGTGTAAGCGTTAATAGCGTTTCGAGGGTTCGAATCCCTCTCTCACCGCCATGATTATAAGTGTTTGATTTAGCTAAAGTTTATGGTAACTTTAATGCCGTTGACACCCGTATGACACCCTAGGAGGGGCTGATATGGCTACCCAAGGTAATGTTACGGCTATGATTTACTACCTAAAGGTCAGAGACAGAGAGAACTGGGGCGAGAATCAGCCAGAGCCTTTGAGAGAGATTCCACCTATGCAGATTGTTCTAACTGGTGTTCAGAAATCTTGTTTGGAAAAGGGACCTATCCTCTAGTATGGACGCTGAAGTTACCTTAGTTGTTTTGGCTATTATTGTCATTTGCATCTTCGCAAGCATTTGTAACGCCACATTCCTGTGGTTATCAGCCAAGCACTTGGCCCATATCAGAGAAGCGTCATTCCTAAATTCCCTAGCTATTATGAGTCTAGCTTTTATTATTGCGTGTTTAGGTTTGTACCCCTCAATTCTCCTTGGAAATAAATTTGGAAGTACAATTTTCTTCTTTGCAGAAAATGGCATTTTTGTGCTTAGTTGGATTTTGCTATCAATTAAGATTTGGAGGTGCTCCCTAAAGACAGCCCTCAGAGCAAGCCTTCCATTGATCAGTCTTTTGTCGCTTTACGCGTTGTATAACCTTAATGAGTTAAATTTAATCTTAGAAGGAATTCAGACCCCAGATCAAACTCCAATAGATGTGATGCTGGCGATTGCAGGGATATGTATTGCTACTGCTCTATATGTATATTTGACCGAAGATGAATCGTTAAAAGACTATGATTCACCAGTAAATGTCAAAATGCCATTTTGGTATAAATATGATTTAGAGCCAATTTTGAAGGCCACATTATTTGTACTTTATACCTTGTTTATATTGAGTGGGATAATGCTCATATTCAGCTTATTTGGAACAGATCCTCTATCTCTAATGGGAATAGTTCTGTAAGTAAAACTAATCGTTTCATTACTAACTCCCTTTGTCGTTTACCTAAACATAGCTAAATAGCCCATCCAGTCAAATCAGGGCTAGATCGCGTCACCTATGCAGATTGTTGTCAGAATCTATCTGACCATGTATTCTCTGAACTCTTAATAATCTTTTAGGGGAATTAATATGACCGAATATCAAATACTTAACTTAATGCATGTTGGCTTTATACAAAATGCAATGTACTTCGTTGGAATGGTTTTAATGACATGGTTAGCTTTTAGAATGTGTAATAACGTTAGAAGTAATCCAAAAACAAATATGGCTGGTAAGGTTTTTACATCTGTATTTTGCTTGTTTGTTGCTCTGTTTATGACTCAAACAAATGCAATTGGCGGATCTATATTAGCCTCTAGTGTTGCATCATTAGTTGATGTAGGAGCCGCTTCTGCTGATAGAATGTCTGCACATCTTTCTTCCCCTATGATAATAGGCGGGCCAGTTCAATCAGCATTTGTATTATTTATATTGGTATTTCAATTAGCTTTAGTTTGGATAAAAGAATAAGAATTTTGTTTTTTTATATTTAAGGGGGGTTCGGCCCCCCTTTTTATTACGTATGGGGCCCATCCAGTCAAATCAGGGCTAGATCGGGGTGAGTAGTTCTTGAGGCTTATAAAAAGGACTTTTCGGACACATTTTAATGCGTCTCTAGACTTTTATACTTTTTGTATAAGAAGAGAGTTAATTTAATCATTAATATTGGCCACAGCAATACCATTAAGCCGATGAAGCCACTGTCTGAAAGAGTTTGAAAAAACGATATCAGTTCCTTAAATTCATCTCCAACAAAAAGTAGCAGTAGTATGCCTCCGAACATCTGCACCACCGTCACCGTTGTATATATAAAAGAAACAATGAATAGAAGACCCCAAAATATTTTGTTCATATCGATACACCTGTCATAACTCACTTAAGCATAACCGAATACCCCATCCAGTCAAATGAGGGCTAGATCAAGGAGGAGGGTGGGGATAAAGCGACCAAAGGGTACAACGAAAGGTACAACGGATTAATATATACTTCATTTATATAAAACATCTTGTTTTTAATCAATGGTTTATGTGCATAGAGTAGAATCCCTCTCTCACCGCCATATACTATCTTCAAAGTCTCTACAGCCCTTGTTAGCTTTCGTTTCTTGCGAGGCTGAAGTGGGAATGAATTTATAGAGAGAAATAGAATTAGATGGGCTAAGAGGCCATTCTTATTGATGGAGGAGGGTATGGAGGGCCATTAAAATGAATGTTCACTGATTTAATTGATGCAGGGCAGTAAAGTAGATTAATTTTTGATCAGCTGTTGATGAGGAAAGCTTGTGGTCATTGAATAAGACCTTGGCTTTAAGCGGCTCATCATGAAACTCATGCGTCTCACCTCAAAAGCATGCCTCTCAGTTGTAACTTTAAAGACTGTCCAGTAATATCGCGCGGCTACTCGCGTTGATATGTTCTAACGAATTTATCATGTTTGGTGTTAATGTTGAGTGTTCCAGGCTCGGCCTCTTTAAAGCAAAGCGCATAATCAAGAAATAATTCAATCGAAATCCACCAAGGTAATTTATTAAATGTCTAAGAGAGACGGCAAAATATTATCCCTTTCAGGGATGAACGTGTCTGCAGAAAATAGCGGGCAATTGCATGACTATTTTCAAGCGTACCCAGAAAAGGGCATGCATGGTATTGGCTTTAGTGCCTATGAAGAAGGCCAAAAGCCTGGCGATGAGCTCAGTTTAGCGCAAGTGCAACGAAGAATGTCGGTCTTAAAACCTTATGTGCAATGGGTCCGTTCGTTTTCATGCATTCAGGGTAATCAATTAATTCCTGTGGTTGCTCGACAATCGGGGTTAAAAACCTTAGTGGGCGCTTGGCTGGGTAAAGATTTCGAAAAAAATGAAAGTGAGCTTGAGGGCTTAATTAAGCTCGCCCAAGATGGCTATGTTGATATAGCCGCCGTTGGCAATGAAGTGATGTACCGTGACGATCTAACGGAAGAGCAATTGCTTGATTATATACGCCGTTTTAAAGCCGCAGTGCCAGAAGTGCCAGTGGGTTACGTTGATGCTTATTATGAATTTGAAGATCGACCAGCAATCACAAAGCTCTGCGATGTTATTCTCGCCAACTGTTATCCTTTCTGGGAAGGTTGCTCAATCGAATATTCACTGCTATACATGAAGGATATGTATCGAAGAACGCAGGAGATTGCGGCAGGAAAGAAAGTCATCATTACTGAAACTGGCTGGCCGAACAAAGGGCAGATTTTTTATGGTGCGCAACCTTCAGAAGAAAACGCCATCCGCTATTTTCTTAATGCCCAGCATTGGGCGCATACGGATGATGTTGATATGTTTTATTTTTCTTCGTTTGACGAATCGTGGAAAGTGGGAGCCGAGGGCGACGTAGGAGCCTATTGGGGATTGTGGGATAAAAATGAGAAACTTAAGTACGTATAAATGATTATGACTAATAATAAAAAACTACCGTTTGCTAAAGCCATTTGTTATTCCGGTTACCGTGATGGACAAAGTCCGGCATCTGATGATTTACCTTCATATGAAGAAGTTAAGCAAGACTTATTAATATTAAAAGGACAATGGCAGTCGCTGCGTTTATACGCCAGTGACGCGCATTCTAAAACGGTATTAGACGTTATTAGTGAAGAGAATATGCCCTTTGATGTAATGTTAGGTGCTTATATTACTGCTGAGCTTAGTAATCCTGAATGTCCTTGGGGCGCTGATTATTCGGCAGAGCAATTGCAAGAAAATAAGCAACATAATCAAGAACAAATCACTACTTTAATAACATTGGCAAATAGTTATAACAGTATTGTTAGCTCTGTATCGATAGGTAATGAAGCGTCGGTGAGTTGGACCGATCACCTAGTGCCGACTGCGAGCTTGGTCGATTATGCCAAGCAGCTTAAATTATCCGTGATTCAGCCGGTGACATTTTGCGAAAACTATGTGCCTTGGTTAGATAAATTGAAACCGTTAGTTGAAGAGATTGATTTTATTTCTATTCATACTTATCCAGTATGGGAGTATAAAAGCATTCAAGAAGGTTTGGCCTACACCATAGAAAATTATAATGCTGTCGCTCAAGCTTATCCTGATGTTCAAGTTGTTATTACTGAGGCGGGTTGGGCGACTAACTCTAACGGTCTTGGTATTGATGCGGATAAAGTTAACGAGGTTTATCAAAAGCAATATTATCAGCAATTGATGGATTGGGCCGAGCAAGAGCAGGTATTGGTTTACTTTTTTGAAGCCTTTGATGAAAGCTGGAAAGGGTCTTGTGATCCGCTTGAACCCGAAAAACATTGGGGTCTGTATAGAACAGACCGAAGCCCAAAGTTAGTGGTGAATCAAAACGCGCAGCGTTAACTCGCTAAGAACCAACTCTCAATAACGAGCTTTGACTGTATCTAAAGTTTTCAGGGGCCTTGCGGGACCCTTCAAAACTTACACAACAATCAGATATTATTTTTTAGGCGCCCAAATGGGAAGCAGTATCAACACCAAAATAGAAACCTGAAGTATCACCGCAACTGGGTCGCTAGGAATAATTGAAAAACCAGGCACCAGGACCAAAACCGGTGGCCGCGAGTTTTACAATAACATTATCACTATATTGCTGGCCTGCTATACCAGAAACACGAAAGGCCACCCAAACACTGAAGGCCAACGCAACTTGATACATCCCTGTTCCCTGGTTATTTTGTGAATAGAGCAATACGACTAAAATGATCACGCGCAATATGTGTCCTTATAATAGTAAAAATCGTTTCACCGTTAGTGACTCAGATCAAATGATTTTTTGTAATAGTAAAAAGAAGATGTAATTTTTTGCAGTTTGCGACTTATAGCTCAATACCCCATCCAGTCAAATCAGGGCTAGATCGAGATACCGCCTATGCAGATTGTTGTCGCCTCTAGGGCTGTGAAAGGTTAAGTAGCAACTGGTCTTAATTAATCTTTAATAAAATCGAGAAAGCCTTTTCGTCAATAACAGAAACAATATAGAGATTTGAATTGTTGTCATCATTAATTTGATTATATTCATCTCGTCCTAAAACTTTATTCGCGAAAATATGAGTAGTATTGCTATGCCCAACAACCAAAACAGCTTTTCCTTTGGTTTTGTGCTGAAAAGATTCTGAATACATATCTTTTGGATCGTATAAAAAAATGGGTAAATTTTTACTATCAGCTGTAGGTTTAGCGGTTAGTTTAGTTCTGTTGTAATCTGTAGAATAAACAGCATCCAGTTTTACATTAGTGAAGACTTCTTTCCAAGCATCAGCTCTTTTTGCGCCTTGATGATTTAATGTCGGATTTTGATCAGTTGCATCGACCCGTAATTTTTCGGCATGACGAATGAGATAATAGGTAGTTACCTCTTGAGAATAGCAAGATGAGGATATAAAAAGAAAAGTACAAATTAGAATTATTTTTTTCATAATTAATTTAAGCATAGCTGAATACCCCATCCAGTCAAATCAGGGCTAGATTGAGGCGGCGTCAGGTTGCGCTAAGGCTATTGTTACCTTAAAGACAGTAGAATACCGCAGTACAGTATGTAAAATACTGGCCAGACGTTACCCGCAGACTAGATGTGGCGAATACATTTTTAACCATTCTTGATTAGTTGCTTTACATCGGTATGATAAAGCTAAAGAAGGAGCATTTTGTGATACAGCCGTATAGTTTTTCCCTGATGGTCATTTCAGCAAGTCTTATAAGTGGTGTTGCGCGTGGGCTTTTTGAAACACGTAAAGCTGGTGCAGACCAGGGCATGGGATCAGTATGAGACGGCGCGAGAAACGCTCTGACCCCATAGAGTATCTGCGGCTAAGAATAGCTATGTTAGCTGAAGAGCGAATAAAAAATGATGACGAAGTAGCACACATGGTATTAGATAAATGTTGTGGTGAGCTATCGTACATATTAGAAATGTTAGAACGACAAGAAGCTGAAAAAAAATCATTAAAAAATAGCAGGTTACTTTAGTCGGCTGCCGTTAAAAAAGATAACTCAGTCATTGGCCTCAAAGTTTTTACGGGCGCGATACACTCCATAAAATGCCGCTAAAACAAACATCAAAATATGAAGCCCTGAAGTCCTGAAAAACTGCACGAAATAGATTAATTACAAGGATCTCTAGTGCTCATCTTTAAGGTGTGATTCGTGAAATATTGGTGATACAGTTATAGTCTAGAATTTGAATAAATATTGTCATTTGAGGATCTACTAATGTTTGAAGCTGTAAAGTCTGCTCTACACAACGTCTCGGCCATTGTTTTGGTGTCAGTTATAGCCACTGGAGCCGCCTATGCACAAGTGCAGACGGTAACTGGGACACTTTCTGTTGCCGAGTTATCTGCGGGTCAAAGCACCGATTTAACGGTTACTTACCAAGCGACTGATGATGCAAAGGTAACTGGTTTGGGGCTTAGACTGCACTATGATAGTTCAGTGCTTGAGATGGGCGATTATGCCGATAGGCTGCGAGAAAGCGCTCAGCCTTTTCAAATTAAAGACGATACCAGCGATTTTGATGGTGACGCCAAAACCGATAAATATTTTTTAACATCATGGGCAGATACTAGCGGTGATGGATGGCCTTATGACGAAGCACAACCAGCGACACTTTATTCTGTCCCCCTAACGGCAATAAGTGGGTTCAATGGTAGTACTTTGAAATTCACTGCCTCATCTACAGCAGCCGGTTATACGCTTGAAGCGGCTGATGTGGCGATAACTAAAATTCCTGGAACCGTATCGACGCTGTCTAACTTGACTGCCACTCATTCCACCACGACTGATGTCCCGTTGACACCAACGTTTGACTCGGACGTGACCAGCTATACCGGATCTGTTGCCTACCCAGCTAGTTCCATTTCTTTGGTACCTACACTGACCGATAGCTTTGCAGCTATTAGCGAATACACCGTAGATGGCAATGCGGTAACGGACAATGCAGTATCTCTTGCAGTGGGCAGCAATGCGGTTAGCATTACAGTAACTGCTGAGGATGGCACGGGCACAACGACTTATTCGGTCGCTATGACACGCGCTGAGGCCTTGGCGATTGCCCTTACGGCGCCTTCAGTAATAACAACGGCTAATCAGGACGCTTACGGCCTTTCGGGAACCTGTAACGTGACAGGCGTTTCGGTTGTCGTCAATCTAACTTCGGGCAGCGCGTCTGCTTCATCCGCTGCAGCAGCTTGTAATGATGGGTCCTGGAGTGCTACTGCTGATGCAAGTGGATTACCTGATGGCACGGTTACAGTTAGCGCTACAGGTACTACATCGCTTGAAACTAACACGGTTAGTGCGTCAGTTAATAAAGACACAACTGGCCCAACTGTTAGCGTCCCTGCAAATATTACAGTTGACGCTGTGAGCGCAGATGGAACAGCCGCAAGCAATGCAACTATTGCCGCATTCCTTCAGGGGGCAAGCGCGGCTGATGCTACCGATGGTAGCGTCTCAGTTACTAATGATTCGCCAACAGTTTTCCCAGTTGGTTCCACAACAGTGACATTTAGTGCTTCTGATTCTCTTGGTAATGTTGGCTCTAATACAGCAACTGTGACAGTAGAAGATCAGTCTCCTCCGGTTATCACGCCGCCAACATCTACAACGGTTGCCGCTACTGATGCTAACGGAACAGCAAAGACTGATGCTGCGATTGCGGCGTTCCTTGGGTCAGTATCATCTCTAGACAATGTAGATGGTGCTGTTACTGAAGGAATTAGTAATGATGCTCCTGACCTATTCCCGATAGGTGCGACAACGGTTACATTTACTCTTGCCGATAGCTCTGGTCTTACTGGAACTGCAACAGCGGTGCTTACCGTTTCGGATCAGGCGGCGCCAGTCGTGACTGCGCCAGCGGCGGTCACCATAGCCGCAACAGATGCGAATGGAACGGTTGCCAGCAATAGCGCCATTACTACTTTCTTAGCCGGTGCATCAGCAACGGATAATGTGGATGCTAGCGTAACGGTTACTAATGATGGTCTTGCCACGTTCCCATTGGGTGCAACTACTGTTGTATTTACAGCGACTGATGCTGCGGGTAACACTGGCACGGCCTCTGCAGTGGTTACGGTCACAGATCAAGACAAGCCGGTTGTAACAGCTCCAGCAGACATAACTGTAGCGGCGACTGACGCTAACGGAACATCCGCGAGTGATTCAGACATTACGGCATTCCTAGGTGGAGCAACTGTTGCCGATAATGTTGGTGCAGATCTTGCGATTTCCAATAATGCGCCATCGGTATTAGTGTTAGGAGCGACAACCGTCACGTTCACTGCCACAGATGCTGCGGGTAATGTTGGTAATGCGACTGCTGCAATTACTGTTACAGATCAAACGGCACCGGTAATTAATGCGCCAGCTATACTGGTGGTCCTGGGCGATGAAAGCGGGTTGGCCGCTAGCACTCAGGAAATTGTTGACTTCCTCGCTGGAGTGACTGGAACAGATAACGTTGATGGCGATGTCGCTGTCGATAATGATGCGCCGACTGAGACGTATCCATTTGGAACTACAACCGTTACCTTTACTGCGGTTGATGCTGCAGGTAATCAGGCAACAGCGACAACAGTTGTTAATGTTAGCTTAGACCCAATTGCACCAGAGCTCACAATCGCTGATTCGATCAGCATCAATGTTGATATGCCAAACAGTGTCTTAGCCTCTAGCGAGCCTGTTATTGCAGAGTTTATTGACGCGGCTACGGCGACGGACAATAAAGATGATGATTCCTCGTTAATCATTACTAATGATGGCCTTGATGAATACGCGGTCGGAGAGACGGTGGTTACCTTCTCCGTATCTGATGCGGCGGGCAATACAACGACTGAGTCGGCGAGTATTACATTAGTTGTTTTAGATACTGATGGCGATGGTCTGCCGGACTTTTATGAAACGGCTAATGGCTTAGATCCCGAGGATGCTTCTGACGCTTCTGGTGATGCGGATGGCGACGGCATTAGTAATCTCGACGAATACGCCGGTGGTACAGACCCCAATAAGGACGAG
>Ga0257121_1001747_pt1 | contig 16050 bp, 15 predicted proteins | sample SI106_100metaG_FD_190180 | JGI IMG/M metagenome (GOLD analysis project Ga0257121, IMG submission 190180) | Marine microbial communities from Saanich Inlet, British Columbia, Canada - SI106_100 | ecosystem: Environmental > Aquatic > Marine > Inlet | place: Canada: British Columbia | collected... | reverse complement strand
TATCGGTTTTAACGAGTTCTGGTATGACTTTTTCGAGTTCTTGGGCAATTAGGCCAATATCAGGCTCATTGTTATCTTTCCAGCGATAAGATTTACCTTGTAACTTACCTAGGGTAGATAAGGCAGATTTAAGGGGTTTGATGTCCTTTTTAAGGCGGATGTCGCTGCAATTTCCGAATCCACCCCTACCACCCCCGCTGATCATCTCCAACTCAAAATCTGTTAGATCGCCATCTTGTCCTAAAAAGTCAGCGTGTTGGGTGACATCATCTTTAGTGACGGTATAACCATGATTCTTAGCCAATGTGACAATGTTTTCTTCTAAACCTGCGCCATTAGCAGTTGCGGTGTTTACGATGGATATAACCTGTTCCTGTAGGTCTTCGTCTTCTAGAACAGCATCACGGAATGATTGAAAGTCGCTCATGGAAATCTCCTTGGGTTATGGCTCAAGGATACCGCTATCAGGGGGATGGCTCAACTTTTGAATGTGATGGGGGTCACATCTTAGGGGTAAAGAGAGGGTTTAACGTAGGTATACGCTGTAGCGTAGAGAGGCGCTTTATGTACCGTGTGGTTAGAGGCTGATGCGCTATACGCATCTAAGAGCAAAGGATTTGGCAAGGGCATTGGGATAGTTACTGCCAACTATTATTGGACCCACCTTGATGGTCTGCGATAATACTATCCTAGTCAGAGTTCTTTGGGAATTGTTCAATTCATGCAACTAAGTAAGCAGATTCTTGCAGATGGTATTGCCCATCTCTTAGCTAATGAAAAAAGACTCCGTCAATATAAAGTTGAGCTAGAAAGCATTCGACTTAAGAAACGAAAGTTTGAATTCTCAACATTTGTAAGCGTCGTCGTAAACCAACAACTATCAGATAAGGCATCCGATACGATTCGTCGTCGAATCTATGAGCAACTGGATAATCAAATCACCCCAACCGCATTCCTGAACACTAAAGTCACAGATCTAAGAAAGTGCGGAATATCAAACCAGAAGATTCAGCACCTGCGGTCCATCGCAAATGTTGTCCAGTGTGATCCAAAATATTTTTCCAGAATCAAACGACAAGACGTTGAGGAGTGTCGCCAAGAACTGCTGGCACTGAAAGGTATTGGGCCATGGAGCGCCTCAATCATTTCCCTTTTTTACATTGGAAATCCAGACGTCCTTGTTGAAGGTGATGTAACGATCAACAAGGTTTTGGCAAGGCTGTATGACGTTGAGATTGCTGACGTCTCGACACGAATTCACCAACTTACTGAAAACTGGCGCCCTTATAGATCGATAGGTTGCATGCTTTGCTGGCATCTTTACGACAATGGCATGATTTAGTTAGATTGCTAAGACTATTTGGCTTTCTGAATCCTCGGCGTCACCATACGTACCCGTTAACGACTCGACTCATATCGTCTTTTTCTCTATCGCCGTTCGGAATAAATTAATGGCCCCGCGCCTGGCGCAATAACTCCTGGATCAAACATTACTTAAACCTGGGTTGATTGATGAGCACCCATTGTCTGGGTAGAGGGTTGGCAACGGATCATCGTTTGCCGCCAGTGATCAATCCGAAATCATATAGGTGTGTCGCCCCTCAATTAGCCTTCTCCCCCGGGTCTCTTTCTAACTCCTTGTTCATTAACTTTCGAAACTTAGACCCCGCCGGCATCAGTATTGAGTCTATAAGATTCATCGTGATGTCTTGTAAGGCTTGTATGTAGGCATCCGTTGTTTTCATATTGGGGTTGGTTAACTAGGTATCCTGTGGCTCATTCGCCTTATCCAGTATGCTGAGGCCAACTGCACGCGTGGGGTTGGTGTCGTCCATTTGGGGTTCCTTTTGATCAGGGACTGGCGGATACTGACTATCTACACGGCTTATAAGTGTTAGACAGTATCCTCAATAGATTGCCATAAAAAGTAGAGGTATATTGGTAGGATGAAACGCATCCTTATATTGTTGGCTGGTTTGCTTTTGGTGCAAGAGAGTTTTGCTCTTCCTCCATGTTCTAAAGACCAGACTCAACGTTTCCATGACTGTTACGGCACCGCCACAACTCCCAGCGGAGCGAAGTACGCTGGGGAGTGGAAGAACGACAAAAAGCATGGCCAAGGCACCCTCACATCAGCCGATGGAGCCACGTACGTTGGGGGATGGAAAGACGACAAGTTCCACGGCCAAGGCGCCTACACATATGCCGATGGAGCCAAGTACATTGGGGGATGGAAGGACGGCGGCATCCACGGCCAAGGTGCCTACACATATTCCGATGGAGCCAAGTACATTGGGGAATTCAAGGATGACAAAAAGCATGGCCAAGGCACCTACACATGGGTCGATGGCGCCAAGTACATCGGGGAATACAAGGACGGCAAGTTCTATGGCCAAGGTACCTTCACATATGCCGATGGAGCAAAGTACATTGGCGGATGGAAAGACGACAAGATCCATGGCCAAGGTGTCTACACATGGGCCGATGGAAAAAAGTTCGTCGGGGAATTCAAGGATGGCAAGCGACATGGCCAAGGCACCAACACATATGCCGATGGAGATAAGTTCGTCGGCGAATACAAGAACGACAGGTTCGATGGCCAAGGCACCTACATATGGGTCGATGGGCGCAAGTACCTCGGGGAATTCAAGGACGGCAAAAGGAATGGTAAAGGTACCTTCATATATGCCAATGGAGCCAGGTACGTTGGGGAATTCGAGGACGGCAAAAGGCATGGTGACGGCGTCCATACTCTTGTCGATCTCAGAACACTCTTGGGTGAATGGCGGTTTGATAAGCCGTGGAATGCCGTTGTATATGATGCCTCTGGAAAGTTCAGTTCCCGTTATAAAGACGGTGTACTCCAGTAGACCAAAAGTCACATCAGGACGTTGTAACCCTCCGCTAATTTTGAGGAACTGAGATGAGACAACTATTACTGGTCGTGTTGGTAGTAATGGTAGTGCTGTTGGTATTCTTTGGTATAGCAAATTCTTAGATGCCGGTAGACATCAAGGCGCAGTTAAAGGCAGCAGCATTCTACATTCGTGTCACGCTACCCACGGACGTCATGTTTATAGATGTCTTTGAAGTAAAACAAGTCATCGACTCTTGTGATCTTATTTGGTTTTACTTTCAGGTCAAAGCGCCTACTAGTCCTGATGCAGGGTGTGAGATTGGGCTTATTGAAAGCGCGGCCGTTGACGGTGGCATGATGATGTTCGGCTCATTTCCTGCGTCTAAGGCTCTGATTAACGATGGAAGTGGCATTATTTATCAGGGGCTGCGTGTATCCGGGTACTCAGAAGAAGAATTCCCGGCGACCTTTTTAGATGACGAGAAAGTGCGCGGCATTGTGCTTAGACTGCCACTCGGGGATGGGTATTATCCAATTGAGTCGGTTCTGGAAATGGATGAGGAAGAACCACTGCTCGGAGTTCTTTTCATTCCTAATCAGTAATGATTGCATTGTTCTGACATCAAATACCCTCAAACTGCCATCTTTTCTTTAAGACAAATGCGAGTGTTTTAGGTACTATTCATCTGCGCCGATTTGACTTGCTTGCGGGCGCTATATAAATACTGCTAAAAGGGGCGATGGCCCGTTTTTGCGAAAGCAGGAGCGGGTTTTTTATTGCCTGCACACCGCCGGATTTGAGCTTTCAGCTTGCAGGGGCGGTTAAGAAATACCTGGCTAAAGCGAGAGGACCTGCCCTCCATGGCCCTGGGTGATCTCTCTCCTCCAGTTTCAGGGTCAATGGAGAAGATCATGGATCGTCGCCAGTTTTTGATTCGAGCTTTTAGCGCTACGGGTCAACTTGTCCTACCCCGCTTTTTCGATAGGGCGTTCGCGTTCGTTGAGAACCACGGAGAGCCGTTGTTAGAGACCCCAGTGGAGCCAGTGAAGAAGTTGTACGCCGCGTACCAAGAAGAAGGGGTCTACTGGATCATAGATGGCTTAATGCCCAAAAAGATTCCTCCTCCGACAGTTACCTGGCGCGAGTACTTCTTGCTAACAGGGGATAAATTAGTTAGCGGGATGGAAAACTGGCAGTTGGAGGCAGGCCAGCTGGATGAACCAATGGATTATTGGGCCTTTGAGACCTACTGGTTCTATAACTTGTCGCCAAATGCCCTGGCATATAAATATCTTAATGACCTTGATCTTGGGCCTGAGTTCGGCAAGAGCGACAGAGCAGAGGGGGAGATTCGCTTTCAAGATGCCCCGATGATAGCGAGTGACTGCCGATGGGCGGAGGTTGATGACCTCCTGTCCTTAAGTCTGCTGCAAAACCGCCTTAATGAGCTAGGTGAAAACGTTAGTCTGGAGGTCGGTGGTGAGTTCAATTAAGCCCTTAAAGCATCGCAGGGCATGTCCGAAGATGTCGAAGAAACGGCGTGAGGAGCTCTTTCTCGACTACGCGAAGTCAGTTAAGTTTGAGCGGATAAGGGCTGCCTATCCTGCGCCTGGGATGCATGTGAGTTCTGTAATGACTGGCATCTTGGATCACATCAAAGAATGCTTCCAGGAAACAAAACGCCTACCTGAAGGCAAGCAAAAAATCCGTAAACGCGGTTATGGGGGTGGCAGGTGTGATGTGGTGTTTCCGTCCAGGTTTCGCTGGGTAGGAACAGGATATATGTGTCTCATTAACCAGTGAATTAACCAACGACAGTCGAAATAGAAAGGCTTAACTTTAGATATGGGAGATATTGAAATCGTGAAATTTACAGAGCACTTATTGAGCGAAGCTCAGATCAGACGAAGCGCCGGGCCTATGAACTACTCGCGGGACTCGGTCCAAAGGTTGAAGGAGTTGAAACGAAATATGAACGGGAAATGGGATGGAGTTCGGATAGAAGCACCCAAGTCTGAGACCGTTCCAGGGGGTCGCAAAAATGATTCCACATAAGTTATCGTGTGGGCCGGAGTGTGCGCACTTATCGATTAAATTTTGCGAACCAAAAAAACCCCCCCCGCTGTGTGCCATAGATATTCATGTATGTTTCTAAATAAAAAAGGGGGTTGGGGGGGGTCGATATACAGCTAGTAAAAAAATCTCTGAAATAGTCCCTGCCCAAATAAGTGATAAAAATGGGTCAAAAGTGTAACTTTGGCCCATGACTTTTTCGCTTGTTTACATTCTCTGTATTATGCGAACTAAGCCATTCGCGAAAACGCCGGTAAAAATAGACTCCACCGGCCGAGCACTCGGATGGGACGCGTTATTTCGGAACAATTAGCTTCTCAAGACCGAGAGTTCTAGGGAAAAGCGATAATTGTGGGGAATAAGAGAACGCTAATAAATCTCTAGATTCCAGCTGATCAAAGGCCTAAGTAGGCGTGTGGGTGGGGGACAGATATATATATATCTCTATCATTGGTGTTCAGCTGCGATCCTCAATTTCGACTCGATTCTTCTCCCTTTTGTTCCTTCGAGGGTATCTCGACCTTAGCGCATGGTCGAAGCAACTACAGGGTCTGATCAATTTCTAACACTCGGCGTAAACCGGACTTCACGCATCAGGCCATGCCCAATAAATCCGCCACCCCTTATGATTTCGCTCAACCTCGGGCCAATCAGCCGGGTTTGTTGCTCGCCAGCGGTTGATTGCATCATCAATAGCGTCCTTACGACCGGCCACATAGTCAGCTGGAAAGCGGTTTCCGTCGATCTTGACTAGAAGATCGGGTTCATAAGAGATTGGTTTCATAGAATCCTCTTGTTATCTGTCACCACTTAGATGCACCGACTGGCAAGTGGTGACAGAAATAATGTCCTAACTAGTTGATATTAAGTGTATTTTAACATGTCACCACTGTCACCACTTCATACAAACTTACTTCATTTTTTATTATTTATTTCAACTTACAAAACTAGTGGTGACAGTGGTGACAGTGGTGACAGAGTCTTTTAACACTGGAAATAAAGCCTTTTTCTGTCACCACTAGTGTCACCACTAGAATAGGTAGTGGTGACAGATCAGTACTAGAACGGGGTCTCAGCCTTATCCCAGCCTACCTCTTTACTCAGTCCAGTCGATTCCCAATCTTGGGGATGTCCGGTGGCTTTGGCGTAACGCTTACGAAGCTCGGATAAGGGCATCAGTTTCAATACCCGCACCCGAGTTTTCTCATCCACTCGAATTTGGCCTCGACCCATATTGCGTGTCTCATCCGGCGAGAGTTGGAGCATCTGATACAACGTTTCAAAGAATTCTTTTTGGCTAACAGCGTGGCCTCGTTGCGGCCTGATCTGTTCCACATAAGCGGCATAAACCTGGTCTTTGATAATCCCTTCGGACCACCCCCGGTCTTCAGGCGTCACAACCCCCATCACCCACTGGCCATGTATTAATTGTTGCCTCACGCGTACTTCTCCGTCGTCCAGTACCGTCTTCCAGAACGCCTGCTCGTGGCTCATAGACTGCTCCGCAACACTCTGGCTGAAACCACTTCTTGGCCGCACTCTGGGGGAATAGTCGGTGAGGTCCATGTCTAGCAAGTGATGTAGCAGACTAGCCAGGCCGCTATCGTCTCGCCATTGACGAATGGCCTTGAAGTACAGCTCATCCCGAGCATGTTCAGGATTGACTTTAAAGAACACGAATCGTCGGTCATCAGCATCGATATGGACAGGATGACGCTCGTTAGAAGCTAACATCAAGCGGGTGTAGCTCGGCATGGTAATACTGTCGACTCCCTTCTGCTCGAAGGTTTGGGAGGGCTCGGTCACGAATGACTTGAGCTGGCCCAGCATCCGTTTGTCTCCGCCCCACAATGCCTCATTGGCCACCACAAGCAGCTTGTCGGCGGTGCCGAAGTTAAATCGACCGAACAACCGCTCCAGACTGTCGATCTCCACATAGTGTCGCCCCAGCAGCGCACCTATGGTGTCCATGAAGGTGTTCTTGCCAACCCCCTGACCGCCTTGAAAGACCGGTGCAGTCCCCGGCTTGTCCCCTGGTAGCTGGAAGATATGGGCACACCACTTCATTAACCATTCATAAAGCGCCTGATCGCGGTTACAGACCACCTTAAAGACAAAATCAAGAAACTGATTACAATCACCTTCACTCGGCTCCACCGCCCAGCCACGAAAGAGATTGAATCGATCGCCAACATCGGCGCCTGGACTTGCAGTGGGATCGAAGACGACTGAACGGTATTCTCTTCTCGCCGAATGACCGAGCCAGTAACTTCCAAGATCAATTAGCTTCCCCTCACTAGTGACCTTGGGCTTGTTCTTAAAGGTCGTCAAGAAGTTGGCTTTAGACATGAAGGCAACCTGAACCTCGTGGGGCTTGGCCTGGCGCAATATCTCCATCACAGGGTTACCCCCGCCATGACGGACCCAGGCAAAGTCTTCATTAACCTGCAGTATTGGTTTATCAGCGTTAGCGGTCTCAGGTTTCGAGTTGGCTTTCCGTGTCATCCAGGCCAGAGATTTGTAACTGAGGTTATCGGCACGATCCGATCGAGACATTGCATGTTCCCACTTCTGATCGAACTCAGCATCGGTGTGTTTGGGGCTGCCAGCAGACCACTCTCTCGCTATCTCCTTCGCCTCTGGAAGACCGGCAGTGGCGCAGATGGCGAGCACCCGCCACCACTGTTCCTCTGGGTCAGGATCAAGTCCGGATAGCGCCTGACGCAGTTCATCTGCGGTACAGGCTGGCGAATCAGCAGCTACTTTTGATCGGTGGATTAGATGAGAGGGTGAGATGAGGTCTTCCCATACACCCAGCAATGAAGGAGGTACCTCTGGCACAACACGCCAGTCCCCTTTCCACTCATAGGGTTTACCTGTATCGGGATGTCTGGACGGTGGAAGAACGTCTTGGACGGACCCGTCATTGCGATCGGCACAGCGGAATTCGAGAACTGTTTTACCCTCTTGAATAACCTTGTGAGTAAAGCGAGGTCTGTCGATGTGGTAGAGCAGTTTTGCTCGATTCGGGCGGCCACTGTCGATCTGAACGGCATCACCAGCTTGGAGCAGGTCCACCAAGTCAACGCCGCATTCGTTTAACCACGCCTCGGCACCGTGGAAGTCATCAATGTCCAATGTCATCATCGGTGGGTCACAGTGCGCCAACAGCAATCCGGCGGAGCCGTTTAATCGATCTGCCTGCGCGATACCGTGTACGGCGTTTTCTTTCAGGTTCCATGCTTTTTGCGTGGCGACCTTGGTCCTGTGTTTGAGCGGTGTTAGTAGCCAGCCATGCTCAAGGTATTCATTAAATTGCGGTGTGGTCATGGCGAAAAGTACTTGAGCACACCGAGTTTCTCTGCTTTATCCCGCCAGGGCTGCAACTCAAACCAGTGTTTGACACGCTCTGATTCCCGACGCTCAAATTCGCGACTAGCCTCTTCAGACAGTGCTACAAAAGTGGTGATCTGTTTGTCGGACCGCTCACGCTTGCGGGCGGCAGTGTCTACGAATTCCCGGAATGACCGGCCGCAACTTTCATGGTACGCGAGCCCAAAATTGTCAATGTCGCCATCGCAAAACAGGCAACGGTTATAGAGGACAAGGGCGGGATAGGGCTTACCAACTCTATACCACACATGTTCTGTGGTATCATCCGTCGTAGACTTGATACGTTCCCAATAGTCGTTTCGGCGCCCCGTTCCACGCGGGGCGTTTTGTTTAGTAGTCATGGTAATACCTCAGGCTGTCTGACGAGAGGCTTCAACACGCTCTGCTATCCACTGATTCACCTCACTTTCGATAAAGCCAACAGCGCGGTTGCCAAGTTTGATCGGGGCTGGAAATGTTCCGTCCCGGGCGTAGTTCTTAATGGATGAGCGACAGAGTCCTGTTTTTTTCTGGACCTGTGAAAATCGGAGGATATTGAGTTGCGTCATATTTCATTACCTGTTGGTATTGTTGAACATGACTTCGTATTAGATACCACGATCTATGCGAGCCGAAAAGCAGCAGTCTCTGTCAGACTGAAACACTACTATATAAGCGTTAAACGCTTGTCTGTCAGAAGCGTCTGTCAGACTTTGTCAATTTGACCTTTTAGATTACATAAGGAATGGCGGAAACAAGCCGTTTATACGAAAACGTCTGTCAGAGGCTACCCGAATTGCGGTGCTTATCGAATGATGAGGAAGTTATTAGGCACGCAATCATGCCAACAATTCATCGAAGGCGCTGACCGGGGATTACATTGTGCTGATGCGCCTTGATTTGAGCGCCGTTGGAGAATTGTTTGCCGAAATTATGGGAATTCGGTGAAATGATCTGCTAGAACATCCTTGATTAACTGGCATTCACGTGTATTTAATTTATAGGACTCTGCAAGCCAGTCAACAACCTCCTGGATGGTTGGCTTTTGTGAATCGCGCCATTCTGGGTATGCTCCGATTGCTTTACGCGCAACTGATTCAAGATGTGTCCAGGTGGCGTTAGTCGCCAACGCGTCAACAGGCCCTTTCTTCTTGCGCCTTTTTTTAATCAACGCGGTCACTTCCTTCGGAAGATCCCATCCCTCACCAATCGCCCAGTTGGCGAACACTGCCGGCGGTATCATTACCCCCAAGTTGACATTGTCATGGCACTCAAGCGCTAGTTCTGCTGAATTGGCTGCCCTGCTAAGCATTTCATGACGTTTTATGTAGTGGTTTCCAAAAGGTGTGCCAGGTTTGGGGTGTAGGCGCTGTTTTTTTTTCGGGTCAACGCCAAGAGACAAGGAGATCGCCTCTTGCAACGTCAAGTACGGCATCCCTAGCCAATATTGAAAGTCGATCACGCCCTTCGCGTCGGCTACTTTCGTGACCGATGTATCACTAGCAGCAGAGGCGTTCTTTTTCGGTGCTTCCTTCGAACCGTGTTTACTGATCGCCATAGCGCTCCATTTTATGCCACTTGTATGGTGATGCCGCGCCAGGCCGGACAAGGGGATCCGGCTTTTTGCCCTGTCGGGCTAGGTGGTAGCGATCTACTCCGCTAGTCCTTTTGTATAGCAAGGTCACTCACCATGTCGGCCCACGTCTGCATCATCTCTCGACGCTGCTCCATATACTCGGCGCGGTTGTAAGCGGCTCGGGTGCGATCGGCTGGCAGGTGCGCCAGTTGTGTCTCAATAATATCTGGTGGAAAACCATTCTCGTTCAGAGCGGTACTGGCAAGCGTGCGGAACCCGTGGGCCGTGACGTCGAACCCCATCCGGTGCAGCGCGATGCGCAGCGTATTGTCTGAGAGGGGTTTACCAGGTTTGCTTCCCGGGAACACCAGATCCCGAGACACAGGAGAAATCTGGTTGACCACTTCTTTTGCCTGGGCGCTAAGCGGAACTACGTGCTCCCGCCTGGACTTCATCCGCTCAGCAGGGATGCGCCACTCCCCTATTTCGAGATTAAACTCGTCCCACCTAGCGTTTCGTAACTCACCTGGACGCACAAAGGTGAGCAGTAGCAGCCGTAAGGCCAACACGGTAATTGGATTTCCTTGATAAATAGCAAGTTTGGCCTGGAACTCTGGAACCTGATCCATGGCTAGGGCCTTAAAGTGTTGGACCCTAGGTGGCTTCTTTAACGCCTTCCAGCCCGGGATGGGGTTGCCCTGCGCCCTTCCGGCGGCTATCGCGTAGTCAAACACATCACTCATGCGTTGACGTACACGACGCGCCATATCGTACTTCCCGGCAGACTGTATCGGCTCCAGTACATTGAGTAACTGCCTGGTGTCCAAGGTAGCGATGCCAACATTCCCAATTGCAGGCAGCACGTGAATTTCAAGCGAGCGCCAAACCTTGACCGCATGCCGTTCGGTCCATTGTTGTGTGTTGTGCCATTCGCGCGCAGCGGATGCAAACGTATTGGTTACCTTGGAAAGATTCTGCTGTTTCCTTTCGCGGCGATCCTGAACAGGGCATATGCCTTGTCGAACTAGTTCTTTAGCCGCGTCACGCTCACGTCTCGCGCGTCGTATTTTTATAGACGGATAGATTCCTAACGCAAGCGTACGTTGTACGCTACCGAGACGGTAGTTATATCGCCAATACTTTGAACCGTTCGGATGGATGAGGAGGTAAAGCCCGTGACTATCGTATACCTTGTAGGGCTTACCTTTGTGTTCTGCGATTTGCGCTTTGGTATCTGTGAGCAAGAGTTAGTTCGATGTGGGATATAAAAACCATCAGACGGATATACCATAGGAATATACCCTACTTATACCCCCGTATCCACTATTGCCTCTGGATACCTAAGAAATTCGAATAAATGGCTATATTCCGCGGAATATTAAAGCATTCTTTAGCCATCAGTGGCCACAGATAACACAGTGATGGAGGCTGAGGGCGGAATCGAACCGCCGTACACGGCTTTGCAGGCCGCTGCATAACCACTCTGCCACCCAGCCTTGGAATGAAGAAAATATGGAGCGGGAAACGAGACTCGAACTCGCGACCCCAACCTTGGCAAGGTTGTGCTCTACCAACTGAGCTATTCCCGCACGAGGGAACGTGATTCTATCGGTCTGCTTTGGTCTGTCAAGTTTCTGTCCTTTTCGCCTGCTCGGCCAACGTTGGCCAGGCCCCCCGAAGATAGATGAGCATTGACCACAAGGTCAAGGCACCGGCGGCATACAGGAGTCCCTCGCCAATGACCAGAAATACAGGATGGGGCGCACTTTCAGCACCGAGCAGCACGGTGATCGCGATAAACTGGACAGTCGTCTTTACTTTTCCAATCCACCCGACACGGACCACACCGCGCCGACCCAGCTCTGCCATCCACTCCCGCAGCGCAGATATGGTGATTTCCCGTCCGATAATAATCGCCGTGACAACAGTAAACAGAGCTGGACTGATGACTGAACTGACCAGCGTCGCATCTGCCGCCAGCAACACCAGCACAACCGATACCATCAGTTTGTCAGCGACCGGATCAAGAAAAGCACCAAAGGGTGAGGTCTCATTGAGGTGGCGGGCCAGATAACCATCGAGCCAGTCGGTCAGCCCTGCCAGCAGAAAAACAATAGCCACTATGTATCCAGAGAAATCGAGTAGATAAAGCGCTCCGATTACTGGAATCAGGGCGACTCGCAGCAAGGTCAAAAGATTAGGGGTGGTCCAAGGCATGAATTCAATTGACCTGAAAATACTCGACTATGCGTTTTGCGAGTTGCTGGTTGATCCCATCAACTTTCAACAATTCGTCAATCGTGGCATGAGTGATCGGCCGCATTCCTCCAAAGTGGCGCAGTAGCGCCTGACGTTTTTTCGAGCCAATTCCTGAGACGTCCTCAAGCCTTGAGTGAGTCCGTGCCGCATTGCGTTTCTTGCGATGCCCTGTGATTGCGAAGCGATGAGCCTCATCACGCACATGTTGAAGCAGTAATCGGGCGGGTGCATCAACAGGAAGTATAAGAGGCGCCCTTTTCCCCGGCAACAAAAGCCTTTCCCTTCCGCTTTTCCGAGAACGTCCCTTGGCAATTCCAATCACCGCAATATCCTGCAGCAAGTTTTCCTGTAACGCTGAAAACGCCCGATTCACCTGCCCGAGACCACCATCGATAACCAGGAGGTCAGGTTTTTTGCCCTGACCTTCCTGAACCTTAGCCATGCGGCGAGAGACGACCTGCCCAATGGCATCGTAGTCGTCGCCGGCGCTGACACCTCGAATATTGAAACGCCTGTATTCGCTGGGCACCGGACCCGAACTATCAAAGACCACGCATGAAGCTACCGGGGTCTCGCCCAACGTATGGCTAATATCGAAGCATTCGATTCTTTCAATTCGATCAGCGAAGCCCAACACCCGGGACAGATCTTCAATGCGCCCCAGGTTGTCCACTCCAGCCAGTAAGTGCCGATCGAGATAGTCCGTCGCGGTCAGTGTTGCAAGCTCTATCCAGCGCGCACGATGGCTTCGGACTCGACTTTTTACCAAGACTTTGCGTTTGGCTTGGCCTGTCAGAAGGACTTCAAGCACTTTCGATCCATCCACGGTAGGGACGGTGATGACCTCAGCGGGAATGACCTGGTTCTGATAATACTGGACCAGCAGGTTTTGTAGTATTTGCCCCGATCCCAGATTCAGAAGGTTTTTGTGGATAAAATGGCGGCTACCCAGGTTTTGGCCAGAACGAATCTGCATCACCGAAAACAGTACCGACCCTCCTTTCTCTAACAAGCTCGCAACATCTGCGTCCTGGCTTGTACCCAAGACATACTGGCTCTCCTGCATTTTTCGCAAAGCGCCAATTCGGTCTCGAAATATCGCGGCAGATTCAAAATCAAGTGCATCGGCAGCTTTTTCCATCGTCTTCTCAAACAATCCATTTATCTCCCGATTCTTCCCCTGCAAAAGCATGATGACTTGATCCACTTCATGTTGGTAGTCGGCAACGCTGATCAGGCCCACACACGGTGCGGAACAGCGCTTAATTTGATACTGCAAACAGGGTCGGCTACGGTTGCGAAAATAGGTTTCATGGCACTGGCGGATGGGTATTACTTTTTGCAATTCGCCAAGGATGGTTCGGACCGATCCGGTGTTGGCGTAAGGGCCGAAGAAGCGCCCTTTCCCACGCGTACCACCTCGATGCAAAGAAAGCCCGGGGTATTGTTTGTCGGTAGAAAGACGTAGGTAAGGGTAGCTCTTGTCATCACGCAAAAGGATATTAAAACGGGGGCGCAACCGCTTGATTAGGTTGCTTTCGAGCAATAAGGCCTCGATCTCGCTCCGGGTTCGTTGAATGTCGATGTCTGCAAGACTCGCCATCATCAATCGCGTTTTACTATTCTGTCCGGCCTTATTGAAATAACTCGACACGCGATTCTTAAGATTGCCGGCTTTACCCACGTACATTGGTTCGCCATTCGGGTCCCGCATTACATATACACCTGGGCCTTTAGTAAGACTTGCCAGAAATACTTTTTGATCGAAGGACATCAATTAGCTCAGCAGTTCCCTTACCCGCGAAAAAACATCGTTAAACATGGCCTGGGTGAGGCGCCGGGTTTGGGTGTTGTAACGGCTACAGTGATAACTCGACACCAAGGTGCGTTGATCAGTCAATTTCAGTTCTCCCGCATGCCGAAATGGCATTTGACTAAGCGTGAAGCCGAGTGCCCGAACCACACTATCATGCGCCAGGCGGCCAAGTACAAGCACCACACCGTTTACTGGGACGGTTGCCAGTTCTTGAATCAAAAATGACCGGCAGGCATTCACTTCGGCCGCGTTCGGTTTATTTGCCGGAGGCAAGCATTTTACGGCGTTGGTGATCAGGCACCCGTGCAACTCGAGATCGTCACCCTTGAAGGATTCGGGCGAGCTGGAAAACCCGAACTGATAGAGCGTTTGGTAAAGCATAATTCCGGCGTGGTCACCCGTAAAAGGGCGCCCAGTCGCGTTCGCGCCGTGGAGTCCGGGGGCAAGCCCAACGATCAAAAGGGGTGAGTTCCAGAGGCCGAACTGCGAGACCGGCCGACACTCGTAAGTGGGATGTTTCGCCCGAACTTGGTCCAGAAACCCGGCCAGCCGGGGGCATCGAACGCATGTGGGATCGTAATACTTTTTAATCGGGACGCTCTTTGAGCCTCGCGCTACCTTAGATTGGTCCATGCCTCGCCTCCTCGCGGTTGTTGGGGGCCTTGCAAGGTCGTAGAATGCCCACGCTCAAATTCATAAAAAAATGTTAAAACCATGAAAATCTCTGCATCCGATGTTCGCGTGGGGAATCTCCTTGAATACCAAGGGAAACTCTGGCGGGTATTGAAGAAATCTCATGTTAAACCTGGTAAAGGCGGCGCGTTTGCGCAATTGGAAATGAAGGCCATTTCAGATAATACCAAGTTAAACGAACGTTTTCGCTCCGAAGACAAGCTTGAGAAGGCGCACGTCGAACCTCGGCAAATGGAATATCTGTATCCCGAGGGCGACGATTTCGTATTTATGGACCTTGAATCGTTCGAGCAGCTTCAATTGTCCAGCGACGACCTTGTCGGGCAATCAGAGTATCTTCTTCCAAATGAAGAGGTCCAGATAAATTTCTATAACGACCAGCCTATTGGTGTCGAACTTCCCCAAAGCGTGGCCCTGGCGGTAACCGAAACCGAATCCGTGGTGAAAGGTCAGACAGCCGCGGGTTCCGGCAAGCCGGCAATTGTCGAAACCGGCCTACGGGTTATCGTACCTGCATTCATTAATGTTGGTGACCGGATAAAAGTCAGCACCGAGTCCGGCGAGTACATGGAGCGTGCCGATCACTGAGCAGTTCAAAGCTCCGGGTTGATGACCCGCTCTTTCGCATCGATCAGCATCTGCCCGTTCGGACCTGGAATATCTCGCAGCCGCATCTTCTCGATGCGACCCTGGGTCTTCTCGCCCAGAGGTGAAAGATCGATGCTATCCAGAACCAAATCGATCGCGCGCTGATCATTGCACAATAACATCATGTCGCATCCGGCGGCACAGGCCTTGAATACTCGCTCGGCAGGGTCTGCAACTTCGCTTAAGGCTCCCATCATTAGATCATCTGAGAAGATCGCACCGGTGAAATGCAAACGTTCCCGAAGCTCCTGGCGAAGCCATCTGGCCGAGAAGGTGGCAGGCAAATCATCCACCATACTGAAGCCCACGTGGCAAGTCATGATCCCTCCAAACAGATCCGAGTCCAGGCCCTGGTACACCGTGGTGTCGGTTAATTGGATTTCATCTAGCGAGCGGTGATCGCGGGGCAGATCAAGGTGAGGATCCTCGATGACCCCGCTATGGCCAGGAAAATGCTTGGCTACCGCGCGCATCCCGCACCGTTTCATGCCCAAAGCAAGTTGCGAGCCCAGCAACCGGACTATATTGGGCTTTTTATGGAACGCCCTTTCCCCGATGGCCTTGTTAGCGCTGGCCAGATCCAGAACTGGGGCAAAACTAAAATCAACCCCGACTGAGGCGAGTTCGCTAGCGAGGACAGTGCCAACGGCCCGGGCCCAACAACATGCCCGATCAGGATCGCGGTCGTAAAGATCGCCTATTGACCTCAGCGCTGGCAAGCGAGTAAAGCCATCGGTAAAACGCTGCACCCTTCC
>Ga0257121_1001745_pt1 | contig 16063 bp, 6 predicted proteins | sample SI106_100metaG_FD_190180 | JGI IMG/M metagenome (GOLD analysis project Ga0257121, IMG submission 190180) | Marine microbial communities from Saanich Inlet, British Columbia, Canada - SI106_100 | ecosystem: Environmental > Aquatic > Marine > Inlet | place: Canada: British Columbia | collected... | reverse complement strand
GTAATTGTCAAGTTTCGGCTGACACGCTACTTGACAATTACGACTTTCTCGGTGCCACTGATGCATACCTGAAATTGGTGTCGAATGATTTGCGTCAGCTGCGCGACATAAATGACCTGACCGACAAGCGAATGTTGCGCGCGCACCTCGAGATGGTGGCAATGCGTTTATATTCGATAACTCAGTCCATCAGCAATCATGTTTATCTTTTGACGGCTTTCAACGAACTTAACATCAGTGCTGACGATGGCGGAATTTACGAATACGCCTGTTACTTAGCCGACAGCGCTGTCGAGAAGCTTGGCCTCCTCCACCGCTTCGAGTTTGTCGGCCCATTTGATAACGAGCGCGGAATTGCTTTCAGCTCACAACTAACCGTCGAGACTAACCCTGGTAGTGATCAAATTTATAGTGGCAAAGTACGCGATATCAGTTGGCGCACCACTCCAGTCGAATGCGACAACAACGGAACCTTAAACATGGGGCAGCTGCTAAACCCGAATGGTCAAAGTGCGTTGTTGATGCGCACTTGGGTTTACGCGGACAGCTCGCAAAACGCACACGCAGTAATTGGTTTAGACGGCGAGTTAACTGCCTGGTGCAACTCTGATGTAATTTTGCACGCGCCCGGCCGTCACGAACATTCAATTCATAATTTCTCTGCGGCATTATCTCTTAAACCTGGCTGGAACGAACTCGCTTTCAAGCTTGGTAGCCGCGATCATTCTCCTAAAATCAGCGTGCGCTTGGTAAGTGACGACGTGGCGCATACCCCATTGTTACTAGAGCATCGCGCTACTGCTCCTGATGGCATTGAAGTCATGGCTTTGGCGGCAGTCGATAGCACTAAATCCGTTGCTCCGCAGTCGTTGGGTGCGCTTAAGTATTACAGCAAGATTAATGATCACTATCGCTATGGCTTAATGCAAATAGCTTACCGCAATACGCCACGCAGCACTCACCCTGGTCGCGACGAATTGGCTACCGCTGTAGCTGAACAACCTGACAATTTAAACCGCTTGTTCATGTATTCAATGGCGCTGTTTCCGAAAGAACATGAATCTGCCGAAGAGATTGATTTGAATCCGTGGTTGCAGCAGTCGCAACGTATTAGCGAACTAGCTCCTGACCATGTTGGCAACTTAGCCAACCAAATGCGCGCTAGCTCGAAGTACCAGTTCTTAAATCACCGCTCGCTTGAGCTGGCCAAACGAATTGTTGAGATAACCGATTCTTCGCCACCGGCGGTTGTTGCATTGGCGCGTGCTTACGAGCGCCTAGAATACAGCGCTGCTGCACGACTTTGCTGGCAGCAGGTGTTGGATAATCCGCAGAGCTTAAACTTCCCAAAGAGTTACTACTCGGCGCTGCACCTTTATAACGGCAACTCGCAAGAATACATCGCTGGCATGAAAAAGTATTATGCAGACCACGGTTCCAGAGGAGCACTACGTTCTTTAATTGATATCCGCCGTCGTCAGCGCGAACGCTTTGACGTGAAGGCTGAGCTTGAAGATCTTGAGACTTTGCTCGAGATTAATCCATGGAGCACGGACTTACTCTGTGAGACAGCGATGCGCATGCTGACTGCTGGCGAAATTAACATAGCTAACGATTTGCTAGACCGCGCCGAACAAATCAAACCGGAACGCGCGACTATCTGGCATCACAAAGCGCGAGTCGCATTACAATCTGGACATCTCGAAGCTGTGGTAGCAAGTCTCGAGCGCGAACTCGAAATCGATTACAGCGACGAGACGGAACAACGCCTGCTTGAAATGATAAACAGCGCTGCACAACAAGAATCTTTCGAAGCGCCGTATCGCGAAGACTTAGCAGCAATCATTGAGCGCCATCCAGCCGACAGCTCGGCCGACGGTTACAGCCTCGAGACTTTGCTACGTCGCGCAGTGATTAAAGTTAGCCCCGACAGCACAGCCAAACGCTACTACCGCGATGTGGTGCGCATCCTAAATGACGAAGGTGTGCGGCGTATGGCGCGTAAGGGCTTCAACGTGCGCTGGGGGTTGCAAGATTTACGAGTGCTTAGCGCCACCACTCTTCATAGCGACGGCCGAACCACCGATAACCCTACTGGCCGTGGTTATCGCGCGCGCGTGATTGATTTTGCGAATTTAAAAGTTGGTGATGTTATCGATGTCGAATATCGCATCGATGACTTACGTACTTCGTTTTTCGGCACTTACTTCTCATTAAATCATCAGCTCGCACCACTGCCGTCGGTGCCGACGCGCGAATCGTTATTGACACTGATTACCGACGAACAATTGCCTCTCAAATTGCACGAGCAAAACTTAGTGGGCCTTGTCGACAAGAAAACTCATCTCGGCGACAGCGGTAAAACTTATGACTGGGCTGTCAGTGACATAATGCCGCTCAAGCCAGAATCCTTCATGCCTCACGCTACCGAGCTCACTGCAATGATTCAGGCGTCGTCCTATCAAAGCTGGAGTGAATTCGGCGATTGGTGGTGGAATTTAATTAAAGACGGCATCACTGTTTCTGATGAAATGGCTGACAAAGTTGCCGAGCTCACCAACGGGCTTGACACCAAGCAGCAAAAGCTGAAAGCAATTTACGAATTCGTCACCAACGAAATCCGCTATAACGCATGGGAGTTCGGAGTTCACGGCTACCAACCATACACTGCACCAGTAATTTTTAGCCGGCGTTTTGGTGATTGTAAAGACAAAGGGATTCTGCTGCGCGCGATGTTGTCAGAAGCCGATATCGAGGCGCTACCGGTGTTAATCATGCGCAGCGGCACTCAACAGCTTGGTGCGCGCCGCCCTGATCAAGATTTGAGTTTGGCTATGGTCGAACACTTCAACCACTGTATCGCTTACGTGCCTGAGCAAGATGGCTTAGCCGAACAATATATGGACGGCACTGCTAACTTAACTCCGCTTGAGACACTGCCGTTTGATGACCGTGGTGCGCAAGTTGTAGTGATTGGCCCTGATGGCACTGAGCGCAAATTGATACCGTTTAAAAGCGCTGAGTTTAATGTTTCTGAGCATGTTTTATCTGCGCAGCTTAATGCTGATGGTTCTGCCGCTGTTGATTATGTAAATAATTCTTACGGCAGTTACGACTCGCGCACCCGTTCGACATTCGCAGCGGGTCTTGAGCAAAACCAAGAAACGATGCGGCGCATTGCTTCGGCATTGTTTGGCGCATTTGATGGTGAATTAGCAATTAAACTGCCTGATGTTGAAGCGTTGTCCACTACTCCTAGCTTCGGATTTAGTGGCTCGTTCAACAAATGGGCTGCTGTTAATGATAGAGTTATAGAACTAGACGCTTCTCCGTTTAAGGATGATATGTTTAGCAGATACACTAACCTTGCTGAACGTGAAACAGACGTGGTCATGCAACACGCATTAAGCAAACGTCGCCAATACACTTTGACATTACCGCCAGGATACATCGCCGAAGAGTTACAAGCCGTCGAGGTTAACAATGCAACTGGCAGCTATAACTGGCGAATGTTAATTGATGATTCAATAATTACGATTACTGAAGCCGTAGTTATTAACTCACCACGTGTCGCCGTAGCCGATTACTCCGAATTCCGTGAGCTGTGCCGCACGATTGACGACACACAAAATCTTGTCATCCGCATAATAGAGGCCAACTAATGATTTCATTCTTACTAAGCTTTTCTTTACTACTTGCTGGCGCGCAACAAGTTGAGATTTTTGATGCTGAGGTTAGTAATCTCAAGCTGAATCACGAATTGATTTACGGCCACCCAGGATATATTTCTGGCGACTACGATGCTTATACGCTCGACTTGCTGACTGCGATTGAGATTGACCACAAATCTCCTTTGCTCAATGAAGCTGCGTTTATGTTGGTTGCAGCTAACGCTAAAGCTGACCGAATGCTCCCTAGTGCGCGCCTAGCGCGATTGCTCGAATTGCTAAAAGGCGGAATTGCATATGACAGGATATGCATGCTCTTTAACAGCAACTTGTACTATTCACGCTTCCAATTACCAGAACGTTTGCCATTCCGCGAAGATTTATTCTCAACATGGATTACTAATTGGCAAGTGACAATGCCTTTGGGTGATTTAAATTACAGCAATGCACTTGACCAGCCTTTTGAATTGCCATTGCGCGACAATACTAGCCAGTGGCAAACGGTTGAGCGTAGTCCACACGCGCCTACCGCCAATGTGGCAGTCGGCGCACCAACCAAGCTAGGACTCGGCGTTGCTGTCAGCTTTTTTGAATCCATGAGTGGCCCTGCACTGCTGAACTTTAGCTGCGACGAACCAGTGAAACTATGGTTGAACGGTCAATTGATTTTCGATCACTTAAGTTTCGATGTGTTCAGCCGCCCCACGCAAACACTTTACCAAATACCGGTTGCTAGCGGATGGAACGAAATTGTTGTTTGCTATACCCTCGAATCGCGCCCACAAGTAGGTGCGCGCATTCTTGATTTAAATGGTGACCTGCGTGCCGTCAACGAATGGACTGATGCGGAAAGCATGCCGGCGATGCCGGCGCGCGCAGGTTTTAGCGCGGCGCGTGTTGACCTCTACCCAGAGTTGAATGAAGACGGTGCTTTTAATAGCATCCGCAAACTGTCTTTGCTCACTCAGATGCAAGCTATTCCACAAGCTTTGCTAGTTGCCGAGCCACTAGAGATGACTGCGCATCAGCAGTTGGCGTGGTTGCGTTCGTTGTATTTGACTACTTCTGCTGCCAGTCATTTTGATGACAGCATTTTGCGCCAAAGAGTTGATGATGTTTATACTGCGATTGAAGAATCGAATTATTACGTTGACCTAGCGTACAATTCCGAGATTCGCAGATTGCTAAAGGAAGATCAAAAAAATGACGCGCTCGAATTGTGCGAGTCCTTGTTGGCCGACCTGCCCAACAACCGCAATTTACAAATACTCCATGTCTTATGCCGCAGCTACTTCGATTACAGCTTTGCTTTAACTCGCGCCGAACTTGAAGAACTGACGCTTAAGTATCCGCGCAACGCAACAGCATGGAACATTCTGATTCAACAGGCGCAACAAGAGGACAACCAACAGCGCTACATAAATTTACTTGACCAACGCTTGCAATTTCTTGGCACAGGAGTAAATGATTTGATTACTCAACTATTGCTTGGTTCATCACAGCAGCAGCAACGCGCCAAATCAATGATTGACCGTATGCACGATGAGCGCCCTCGTTCTGCTGAGGCGCAAGAATTGCTAATTGAGTGGTGGGAACTCAATAACGATCTCGACGCAATTGCTGCTCATCAACTCAAGCAAAGTGAACGCTATCCGCGCAGCCTGTCAATCATGAATTCTACGGTTTCGCGACTGCATGGCATTGGTGATGATAGTGGTGCGCTTGCTGCACTTGAACATCTTGAACAATTGAGTCCTGGTTATAGCGGAATTATTAGTTGGAAGCGTGAGTTCGGCTTGCCGGTAGCCAGCGATACATTCTTTGAAGAATTTGGCGCTGATGCGGATGCCGCTTTGGCAACGCGCTCGGACGACGTGCTTGGCTCGCAATTTACCACTACCCTACTGTTAGATTCGGCGATGTACTATTTGTACAGCGACAACAGCTTACACGCCATCACCCACACGCTGACGCAGATTAATAACAAGAAGGGTGCGCTTGACAGTGGCACCCAAAGTGTTAGCGGACGCCCTATTCACATGCGAGTAATAAAAGCTGATGGCACAATTTACGAGGCTCATCAAGTTGACGAAAGCTGGGTACTACCCACACTTGAACCTGGCGATGTTATTGACTCTAAGTTTGAATACTTTAGGTCTGGCACAGTTGGCGTGCCCACCGCCATTGGCGAGTTTACTTTGCAAGCATTCAACACTCCATTCGATTTGTCGCGCGCTGCTTACTTTATCGCTGATGGCTGTGAAGGAGAATTCCGAGTTGTGAATTTTGATAACCAACAAATAATTGAAAACCACAAAGGCGGCACGGTGCACATTTTCGAGAGCATCATGGCTCCAGCTTTAATTCCCGAGAACTACATGCCGGCGCAAAACACGATTTTGCCAAAAGTGAGTTACGGCAGCGACTTTGATTTAAGCATAAGCGCTAATCAACTTTATCATTGGCTGCTGAACCTGTCACAATGTCCGGCCGACATTGAAGCTGAACTAGCCATGTGGTTAGACGAACTCAACCCCCAAGGCGATGCTCGCCAACGTGCCGCGACAATCTACTGGGCAGTGCAAGATTTAATTAGCGACTTCGATGGCTTCAATGACATCATTGATACCTTTACTCTTGGCCAAGGCCGTCCGATTGGTTTGCTGGCGAAGCTGTATGAGCTCAATGGCATCACTCACGAATGGGCATTTATCAAACAGCAAGCCGAGCATCTAATTAGCGGCACTCCACTGTTTGAAACTGGCACTAGTTACCAAATTCCGGCGTTGCGATTGCCGCCAATAGTGGCGGGCGGAACTCCGTTGTGGGTGTTCGCTATTGAGCATTACGCTCCTTTAGGTTTGGTTGAAGAAGCGATGTATGGTGCCGAGGCAATGGTGGTTAAGCGCAATTCTTATCGCCTTGAAAAAGTGATGGCGCAAATACCAAGCGACTTGCTAAACAACGACATTGAAATTCACTTTCACGTGCGCGATGATAATAGTGCCGAGGTAAGTGGTGAAATGCACATGCGCGTAATGCAAGGTGCGATGATGCGCAAACAATTGAAACAGATAAGCCCTGACCAATTGTCGCAGGCGCAGCTCTCCTTCGCTGGCAACTTAGTAAAAGGGCTCGACGTTACATCCGGCGAGTTCTTCACTCCTGACCCTAGCAACGACGACCGACTGTTCCATTACAGCTTCACCGGCACTATCCAGAATTTTGTGCAGGCACGTGGCGAACGATTCGGTGGACGCCTGCGCTTTCCGCTATCGTCTGCAATCCATGCACAATTGGGCAAAGCAGATCGTGAATATGATTTTGTGCTACCGATTCGCGAATTCAGCAACATCAAAGTACGTGTGACAACCGAAGGCGGCTATACCATGAATTATGGCCCGGTGTCGAACAGCGAATCGTTTTCTGGCTTCAACTACGACATCAATATCGAAAAATCAGAATCTGAAATCAACTTCGAAGTGAACACGCGCTTCGATGGCTTAAAGATTGCCAAAGGAGATTTCGCAGGTTTCTTGGCGCTACTTCAAGAGATTGAAAAACAAGAAAAACGCATGATTGAGTTTATCCCAGTAGTGGTTGAAGAAACTGTAGCTGAGACTGAGTAGCGCTACTTTGCGCTAAATCCAATAACCGCTGTGCGTAATCGTGCAGCGGTTTTCCATTGGGGGCCAAACCATCTAGCGCGCTTTTATGCGCATTATGCAACGTTGCAACACGTTGTGAGAAAGTCCAATCGGCGGTTAATTCAGAGGCTGACTGCAAGGCACTCGAATTGTAAAACACTGTCTTAACCAGCGCTGCTAAGGCTAGCGACAATTCGTCGCTTACTGCATCAGCACAACGCAATTCAATTTGCGGACGAAAGCGCACCTCTGGAAATGGAGTTGATAAATGCAAACTCCAGTCAGCTTCAGTCGCCTCGCCTGATGCATAATAATCACGAAATGATTTACCGCGCATGTCAACAAACACCCCGTCACGTTCAACAAATAACATCGGCACATCTAGCATGTACTCAATGTAGTCACTGATAGTTGAATTAGGCGCTACTAACGATTCTACAATCCCACAGCGCGCGTTGTCGGTACGCGTCCATACGTGGCCGCGCCAAGATTTAAAACCGTGCTTTGGTGAATTGGCGAACATCGCCTGAATCACCGGTGACAATGCAAATACGGTTCGTAGTTTGAGCATCGCATCATCAGCATCAACATGGTCGAAATTAATTTGCACTCCAGCGGTAGTTTTCATCATGTGAATACCTAACTCGTCCGCCTGTTGTAAATGGGGTTCGAGAATATCGTATCGCGCTTTCGGCAAACGCTCGATCGCCTCAGGTTCGGCCGATGGGTGTGCCCCGGTGCACATAAATTGTAGTCCGGTTTGCTCGGCGACTTGTGTTAACATCTGGCGGTAATCATTAATCTCGGTTTCGAGATCAGCCACTTTGACTTGCGGAGTTGTGCCAAACTCAATCTGCCCGCCCGGCTCAAGAGTAATCGACCGTCCGTCGTTGGCATGCAGCGACATAATGTTCTCGCCCTCATATTTCGCCTTCCAGCCACTAATCACCCGCAACCGCTCAACGATGTCGGCAATGCCATTCACGTCAGAATACTGCACAACCTGGTTGTCAGAGGTCAGGCAAAACCGTTCGCTTTCTATACCCAGGCACTGCTGGTCGGCAGGCCGGTGCCCCTCATCAAAAAAATCGCGCAGGCTGAACGGAGAATTCATCATGAAAATGGCGGGAGTGCATGGGAATCGAACCCACCGAGCATTGGCGTCCAACACTCCATCAGCTTTGAAGACCGAGCACAACACCAGTCATGATCCACTCCCGACGTGAGCTTATTATAGCATGCGTCAATCGAGCAGCTGCGCAGCGGCCAACCGACTCACTGCAGCCAAAGTAGTTTGCGCCGCATTTAGTCCGAGGCGAAAATCGTCGTCGCTGTAAGTGCTAAACATATCACTGACCTGATGCCAATTGGGATTCCAGCCATTACCCACCTGAGTGCCACGTTCGTTTTCACGCAAACTAATGCAGGCGACTTTATCCATAAACGGCACCGAATCAGTGTTGGTCATATGCGCACCGACACTAGCTGGGTAATCAGTCGCATACTTTTCGTTGGCGCGTTGAAATGCCCACGCCAACTTTTGCGAATCTTGATAAAAATCCGAACGCATTTGAAACTCGATATTAACATCGGCTTCGGGGCGTTGCGACTTCGGCAAACTACCATCTTCAAGTGGCATACCATGGTCGAAAAGCATCATGTCGTGTTGAATCATGCCTAACCATTTCGGTTCTGGATACAAACCTGAACCTTCAGGGTTCTCTACACCTTGCAAGGCATAGCGCTGCTCGACATAAGCGTAACTACCATTCAATCCACTCTCTTCATTATTAAACAAAACAAAACGTACCGAACATTCGGTTTGCACATTTGGATCAGCAAATATACGCGCCAACTCTAAAACCAAAGCCGTGCCTGAGCCATCATCATTACACGCTTCGCCGTAGCCGATGCCGTCCATGTGAGCAGCGATGATATACATTTCATTTGGACGAGTACTGCCGATTTTTGTGCAGTAAATTTGTTGGCGTTGGTTGTCGAGCACAGGTCCCATGTTTAACTTTCGCAACTTTAAATTTTTCTGCGCCTTGGGGTCACGGTTGACCGATGTGGGAGCTTGCGCGCCGCGACGCCGTCCACCGCCCACTGCGCCTTCTTTCCCCCATGGTCGCAGTCGTTGTGATTCTGAATGCGGGATATTGGACTTGCTTGGAAAAACGTAATCAAGGCGCTCGACGTTCTGGTAGCCGTAGTCTTGTAGTTGCTGTTCTATCCAATCAAGGGCTTGGCGGTTGCGCTCGGTTCCTTGGCGGCGGTCGCCAAATTGAGTTAAACTTTTAAGGGTGGTTTTATAAGACTCTAGGTTGAGCTCAGAAACTAGTGATTGAATTGGGTCTTGGCTACTCTGCGCACAACAAGCTAATGCAATTAAGGAGATTATTGACATACGAGTATCATAACAGCGTTGAAATGAGGTTCGAGAATTGAAATATGTGTTATTCTTAAACGATGCTGATAACTGCTACTCTAGCCCTTTTTGCGTGTCAACAAGACTCGTTGACCTACCCTGAAGGCGGCAATGTACCGCGCTCGCTTAGCTTCGCTGAAGTGCAATGGCTGCGCCATAACGATTTGCTGCGTCCGGCGGCGGCGACTGCTGCACCAGAAGGACCGATTTCTTGCCTGCCCGAGTACGCACCGATGAGCGGCATGTTAATTGCGTATGAGGGTTCAAGTTCACAGAAAACTGTTTTGGCAAAAATGGCTGCAGCGGCGACTAATTATGGTGATGCAATTGTGTATTGCGTGGTTGATACAACTTCTGAGATTTCGACTGCCACCAGCAAATTACAAAGCGAAGGTGCGGATATGTCGAAGGTCGAGTTTCCGGTAAAGACCACTGATTCAATTTGGATTCGCGATTACGGCCCGCGTTATATTTACCAAAACGGGGTGCGCGCGATTGTTGACCACGACTACAATCGTCCGCGTAATAACGATAACGCGTTCTCAATTTTCTTCGGCAACTACTTACAACAATGTCGCTACGATCACGACATGACTCACGGTGGTGGCAATTTTCATTTGGATGCGCTGGGCGAAGGATACTTAACGCGCTTAATCAACAACGAAAACAGTAATTTAAGCGAAACGCAAATCCGCAACAAGTTTATTGATTATCAAAATTTGAATTTAACTTTATTTGACCCGTTCCCAACAAGCGTCGATTCGACACAGCATTTAGATATGTGGATGATTGTGGTGGATGATAATACTGTAATCATTAGTGAATGGCCGACGCAATCGTCGAGCACTCAAGCGCAGATTTGCGATAGCGCAGCAGTGACGATGACGGCTAAAGGCTTTAATGTAATTCGTATGCCGGCGTTGCGCACTAGTGGGTGGAGTGGCGTGCATTACACCTATGCCAATGCCGTTATCATGAATGATTGCGTAATGGTGCCACAATTTTCAAATAGCGCGGTGAGTAGTTACAACGCGCAAGCTTTAAGCATCTGGCAAGCGGCGTGCCCGGGCAAAACGATTGTGCCGATTAACGCCGACGCAGTAGTTAGCAGTGCGGGAGTTTTGCACTGCATCATGATGCACGTGCCATCGGCGAGTAACGGAGTATTGCCCACTTCTTATTTACGCGCGCCGAATAGTGGCAGTTACGCTATCGGCGATTCGATTGATATAACGTGGTCGAGTGACGACGACGTCGAAGTAGTTAGTGTAGATTTAGATTATTCCATCGACGGCGGCAACAGCTGGATATCAATTGCCAGTGGCTTGAGTCAAAAAGGAGCGCGTGTTTTTAGCGCGCCATCGACTCCTAGTTCACTCGGGCAAATTCGAGTTACCGCTTTTGACGCATTAGGTAACTCCACCTCTGATACTAACGACGACTACCTCAGCTTTGCCGGAGGAAGTAATTCCGCGGCATTGATTAGTTACGGTTCAGGCAAAGCCGGCTCAAACGGAGTGCCGCTGTTAGGCGCTAATGCCAACCCTGTTTTAGGCAATCCGATTCAACTGCAAATAAGCAACGCATTAGCAAACGCCACAGTATATTTGCTATTCGGTGCCGCACCGGCGAATTTAACCTACGACGGCGGTGAGTTACTAGTTAATCACTCCAAGGTTTACAATTTAACCAGCGATACTAACGGCTACTCAAGCTTAAGCGGCACGGTGCCGTCTCGCGCTGCATTAGTTGGTAAGAGCTATTACTGGCAGGCCTGGATAGCAAACGATCCTGCTGCTAGCGGCAATGGTTGGGCTAGCACCAATGGATTGCAGACTTTATTGGGATATTGAATAAAATCCATGCTACAGTGACTTTCATCCTTTTTAACAACGACACCTTTCTCTCATGAACCTTCAAAAATCAATACTTCTCGTTTCAACGCTTTTGCTGTCAGCAACTGCTTCAGCACAGGCGCAGCGTGAGCGTTGTGGAACTCCACCTCGGTCGCTTACCCCGCCAAATACCCTCGCCCCATCTGATTGTGGCTACTCCACGAATAGCCCGCAGTCTCAGTACGATGCAACATTCATCTATGAAATCCCAGTGGTCTTTCATGTAATTCAAAACAGCTCGGGCACCGGATATTTAAGTCCAGCGAAAATTCAAGAGCAAGTTGATATTTTGAATGAAGACTTCCAAGCCATTGCCGGATCAAATGGTGCTCCAGGGTTTAACTCGATGGTTCGCTTTAAGTTAGCCACCACCGACCCAAGTGGGTCCGCGTCATCTGGTATTACCTACACAACAAACAATAGCTGGTTCAATGACAGCGGTAGCTACTGGAACACTCTGGCCTGGGACACAAACAACTACTTAAACATCTACACTAATAGTGCTGGCGGTTATCTTGGATACGTCCCTGACCTTCCTCAAGGTGGCATCGTCGGGCAAAACCTAGACCGTGTGGTCGTTGCGTATGATGCAGTTGGGTATGTCTCTGGTGCTTACGGTTTAGGCCGTACAGCCACGCACGAGGTCGGACATTACCTTGGCTTGTACCACACCTTCGACGGCGGCTGTGGGTCGTCTTCAAATTGCTACGGCACTGGTGACCTCATCTGTGATACCAATTCCCAAAGCAGTCCTACTTACGGATGCCCGGGCAGCTCTAGCTCGTGTGGTAGCCCTAATCCGTTCCATAATTACATGGACTACTCTAACGATAATTGCATGTGGGAGTTCACATCTGAACAATCTAACAGAATGCGCTGCACTCTCGACAACTGGCGCCCTGATCTATGGGAAACACCGATTGGTCAAGAAGTCGTTCGTTTAGGTTCTCCGCCTAACCCTGACGCGTTCCGTCCAGGTCAAACTAGACCGCCCACCGCTGGCTTAGTTTGGGATCCAATGGTGGATCACTCTGCATTCATGTCTTCTGCAGTGACTGACATGATTTGTATTTCTTTAAATAGCGCGAATGTCTACATTGCTCCTTATGGCACTTTGTTGTGCCAGAGACCTTTCTTGCGCACATTTACTAATTCGTCTGCGGGCACTCCATTTAATCTTTCTATTCCTGCTAACACCGGGGGGCTTACGTTTAGTGCTCAGGCCGCTTCAGTAGATGCGTCTGGTCAGTTGAGAGTGACCAATGCCTTGGATTGTGTGATTAGTAACTAGGCCTTAGGGTTTTAGTTGTCTGTATAACTATTAACCTCTGTCTAGATGTATTTCTTGACAGAGGTTTTTTCTGTCTAGCGAGGGTGCTTTAAGCAAAACCTAGGCAAATATAAGGCAAATCACATCTAGCCTTATATCCCCCTCCGCATAAGCCTCTACCCTGCTTCCATTTAAGCTCTCACTGCATCTACGAGAATAATATTTGTAATATTATGTTTGAGAAATACAAATCTCAAAGCAAATCTCTCAAAGAGTCACTTCGAAGCTGCGTAAAGTGGAGGTGTCTCTTGCCGACATGGTTGCTGCATCGAAACTAAGAACGCAGAAATACAGGCTGCGGCCGAGCATAGACACCAAAGCCGGCACTGCCTGGAGGTTCGTAGTTGCATCACCTTGCATGTCCAGAGTCCCCCTTGTATCTGCAAGAATCGGCGGATACCATCCACGCAGCATTGCTCGGAATAGATTGTCGCTAGCGAGCGGGACTTCTAGGCCACCGACTATTGAGGACCCTCCCCCGGTGTATGACATTAAGAAGGCATAAGATTGTCCGGCTTCTGTATCTGGGAAATCTATCTCAAGGGTAATCGGAGCCCCTGCGCTCATGGAAAGATTACGACTATCCATCGTGAGAAACGCGTCTAGACCGACAACCGATACATATCCAGGTCCTCCCGACTGCAGCCAGGCCCCCATCATAATCTCTTCATCACCATCACCATTTATATCACCAGCAAGCGCAACCCTACCCATATGATCGTCGGGAGCGTGGCCGTCCCAACTTTTCATTAAGCTGCCGTCACTACCAGAATAAAGCTCTACATAGCCGCGACCGTTTGAGCCGTATGAATTACCAGCTCCCACTAGAAAATCTTGGAAACCATCCTGATCGACATCCCCGGCACCACAGAGTGATTCGCCAAAAAAATCATTGGCGCTGCGCCCACTGATGTCATGTAAAACATATTGAAAGTGAGTAGCGCCATCGATGATATATGCTCTACCTTGATAACCAGGTCCAGAAGCAGTGGCGCCAACCAAAAGATCGCCGACACCATCGTTGTTTACATCTCCAGGGTTATCAATAGCTACGCCGAGTTGCTGATCAGGACCATGGAATGTAATCGTGAAAGACGTCAATTCTTGATAGCTTGCTCCATCCACCACTTGCACAGCGCCCTCTCGATTAATAATATCATAACCTGGCATACCAAAAGCGAACTCTCCTACGCCGTCGCCGTTGATATCCTCGAGTTCGACAACGTCAGCACCGAAGTTGTCGAATGCGTTACTGCCAAGCCAGCGATGCAACAAAGCGCCGTCCGCACCGCTGCGCAGCTCGACAATTCCGGCGTAGGACATACCGTTCACTGGGACATCAGAACATCCAACTAAAATATCATCAATCTGGTCTTGATTGCGGTCAGCGACTACCGCGAGTGACTCACCGTAGTTAACCGCGTTGGGTAAGGATATCTCATATAGAAGTTGACCAGTCGCTCCTGACCAAGCGTAGACCGTACCAGGGTAAGCGGAACCTATTCCTTCAATGCCGCCAGCAAGAATATCGGCATGGCCATCTCCATCTAGGTCGGTCGCGGCTACCGACCAGCCGAGCAAAGCAGAGGCGTGCGGTCCGGTGAAATGATGAATCAGCGAGCCGTCACTTCCTGAATAGACGAAGACTGAGCCAGCCTCGACCATCCCGCCTGGATCGTCCACTGGTGCACCTATAACTTGATCAGGAATCCCGTCAAAATTGACGTCTACTTGCCCGCAGAGATCTGCTCCATAGTAAGAGCCGGGGGGCAAAAGCTCTTCGTATAGGCGTCGCTCTTCCCAAGCACCCCCGACCATTTGAGCCGACAGGGTCGAAGCAAGGGCACCACTAAGCGCCACGGCTGACCACAAATTAATATGAGACATGCTTTAACTATAGCATATAAAGCCTTTTTTTTGGTGACCTAATCTACGTGCTCTTGGCGTCTAGAGCCTTACCTACAATAAAGTTGAAATAAGCACAGGTTCTCCGGGGAGAAGGTCATTACCTGTTGGGAGACTCAATAAAATTGGCTGTCCATACTCTGGTATGTTTTGATTCATCCAAAGCACTTGGGGCATCTGCTCAAAAACTGGTGCAACAATCTCTAAAGAAGCGGGAAATCTTTTGTTGTCCAAAGAAACAATACTGAACTCTAAATCCAAAATCACTTCTGCAGCAACACGACGCTTAAGCCAGCCAATGGCCTGTGTCGCCTTAGACTTTGTCAGCAGGACAATCGGCTCGCCAGGTAATACACTCTGCCCGGGGTGAGCCAAAATACTGGTTACGATACCCGCCGATTCCGCATGCAGTTGCAAGGCGCGATATTGCGCTGCGAAAATTTCTAATCTCGCGACATGGACATCTACCGCGTCCTTTAATGTTTTAACGCGCGGATCATCTAGTTGTGGAATAGTGACGGGCTGCGTGCTAACAAACTCATCAAGCCGTTTTTGAGCAAGGCTTAACTGCCCTTGATTAGCCACCCCACTCAACTTTAAAGACTCAAGGGTTGTGCTTAAGGTTTCAATTTGTCCAATTGCTAGCCGTAACTCTTGCTCTAAGACAAGTTTTTCATTAACCGTCTCTAGCCATTGCTTCCGGGCACGGTCTGCATCAGCCACAGCGACACTGCCCTGACGAGAAAGTGTCTCTAAGCGTTGCAAGTTATTCTCGGCGACTGTTTCTTTAGACGAAAGCACTGTTAGACGCAAAGAGCAACTTTCTTGAGTGTCTTGTTGGCGGCGTAAATTTGCTTGAATCTTTTTTTCTTGCAAATCTAAATCTAATACTTCAATACGAAGTCGCTGGACATCCACCTGAAATCTTCGTAAATCTGAAGTCCAATCTCCTGAGACTTCGGCGGCAGAAGATTGCAGCTCAGCTTGTGTAGCGCTCACTTGACTTTCAAGTCGAACCAGTTCTTTGCGTGAAGCTTCGAGCTCGGCTAAAAAAACCGTGTCGTCAAGGGATGCTAGCAACTGCCCTGCTTCGACATGCTCATACAACTCTACCCTTACGCTTTTCACTGTGCCTGTAGTTGTTCCGGATACTTCCCAGGAATCAGCAACGACCTGACCTCCGAAGGTCA
>Ga0257121_1001732_pt1 | contig 16148 bp, 12 predicted proteins | sample SI106_100metaG_FD_190180 | JGI IMG/M metagenome (GOLD analysis project Ga0257121, IMG submission 190180) | Marine microbial communities from Saanich Inlet, British Columbia, Canada - SI106_100 | ecosystem: Environmental > Aquatic > Marine > Inlet | place: Canada: British Columbia | collected... | reverse complement strand
TACTTGTACAAGTTCCATTTTCCGTTAAGACCTCCCAATCATAGAAATAGTAATAATAAGAAGAGCTAGATGTTGCTCCGACAATTGACAATACATCATCTAACACATATGGATAGGTTGCAGAATTATTATTTCGATACAGTCCTCCTGACGGAAGATCTGTTCCAACCAGCTCATAATCGTAACCAGCTGGCACAGAGAAATCAAGTTGTATTCGACTCGAACCAGCTGGCACAGTTACAGTGGTAGATTCTAAAACAGTACCATCACTTTCTTGCAGTTCAACCGTTACATTTCCTCCGTTTAATGCATAAACCAGCGTGCTTTCAAGTATGAATGGAACATAAGCATGAAATATATTTCCTTGGCTTGATGTTAGATAGCCACCGCCGCCAATTCCATTTGTGTGTGGTTCAGCATAAAGCGTATTTGTGTAATAATCTGTGTTATTCGCATAATAGGTTGTGTTGTTATTTAATACTCCAGTAGTGTAGTTATTGCCAATAGAAATCAATGTTCCATTGTCATCAAACCATTCGACTTCACCTGATGATGTAGCTTCCAATGTTACAGAATTCCCTGGACAGATTTCAGCATCAGTAACTCCAGGGGTAGAAGGAGTTACACTATTCACTTCATATGGAAGAGAAGTTGCCGTACCACAATAATTCGTCACCGTACATTCGTAAGATCCGAATTGACTTACTGTAATACTTTGGGTAGTTTCTCCTGTGCTCCAAAGGTAATCCGTTCCAGCTGAAGCGGTAAGTTCAATCGATTGGCCTAAACACAAGTTATTAGATTCATTTGAGCTTATTGTGGGAAGGGCTCCTGAATTTTGAGGCAGTTGCATGGTTAGTGTAACTGGAACAGCAGTGTAATTGTTGTCTTCATATTCTTCTTGGAAATAATTGTTTTTATCAACCTCCATGACGATGTAATAATCCCCGTTGCATGTATTTGGTGGGATATTAATCCACATCCCATCTAGCCATTTACCGTAAACATCTGTCCATCCTGAGGAGATACCTTGTTCGACAACAGAACAGTTGTAATTACCGCCTCCTAAATTCCAGTTTGAGAAATTTGAGTTAGCCATGACGTTTCCACCATTATAAACTGTATTGTCATCTCTACAATGTCCATAATATGTACTTCCTGTGCTGCTACCGCATTGTCCATAATCCATTAAACAAAAACCTATTTTGGCACCATCTCCAATAATCGGCCAATTGAGCGGGTGGGGGTCTGAAGTTGGAATGCGCAATGTCATTACTGCCCAATCATCTACATGATTGTGTCCGTGACTTTCGTGATATGTCATGCTTCCAGTCCAGGTGTCTTGATAAGACATGTTGTTTCCATCTTTTATGTAAATTCTTTGGAGTAACATTTGTTTTGGATTGTCAACGCCGTTAGGACAGGTAAATGTTCCACTCGAAGAAACTCCATAGATGGTGTCATTACCGCAAATAAAAGCACGATTCCCATTGGAATCTTGACCTCTTACGGTAAATGACCCGTGCCCGATATTTGGTGTAGAACCAGTAACACGAAGTCGCCCGTCATCTGGACCTTGATTACCATAATTTTGACCAGCGCCTGTCTGGGGGTACTCAGTCCATCCATTATCTGAAATTCCTTTCCAAGATGCCGTAATATCTGGTAAAAGCAAACAATTACTGCTTCCATCTACGCATTCGCATGAGGTGGCATTTGTTGTAGTACATTGAGAAGACACGAGTCCACTAAAAAACAGTGTCGCGAAAAGTGTAAGTATAAATTTCATAGTAAATTAGGTTTGTTCTTAAAATTAAGGAAAACCAAACAGTCCGCATAATTTTTTACTATAAGATTCTATCACATGGACGAAAATAAATTTAATTTTGAAATCATGAAGGGAACCAAACTTTACAGTATTTTTAAATTAAAATGTCCTAAATGTCATGAGGGTAAATTTTTTGAATCTCATTTATATGATTTAAAAAAATTGGGTCATGTATTAGAAGAGTGCCCTTCTTGTAAAACCAACTATGTTCCAGAGCCAGGTTTCTATTTTGGTGCAATGTACGTCTCCTACGGGCTTGGAGTGGCACTTTTTGTTACCATTTGGGCCAGTTCCAATTGGTTTTTTGATAAGGTTTCTGTTGGTTTGCAGATTTCACTAGTTATTGGATCTATATTTGTTTTCGGTCCATTTATTTATGCGTTTTCTAAAATCATTTGGGCAAATATGTTTATTCATTATAAAGAAAATGATGCTAAATGATTACCTTGCTTTTCGATATGTAAATTAATGTTTCAATAATCACTAATTCTCTCTACAAATGATAAACTCTGCTACGTACAAAGTCAAAAAGAACAAATTCGCTTCGCTAATTATATTTAGTCTGTCTGTATTTTTTGTGCATGCTCAAGAAACAATTGTAGATGTAAGTCCAGATGAAGTTATTGTTTCTTCTTCGTCCCCATATTCGATTGATTTCGCAGATGATGGCTCCGTTGAATTTGTTTTTCGCGTTCAGGAAATGAGTGGCGATACCTTATTAGGCGGTCAGCCCTCGACTTATGATGGTGCAAGTGCAATTGTAGAATGCATGAACGGACAGCCAGCAGGAGAAACAGCAAATGGTGTTTTTACTTTAACGAATTTTTCTGAAGGAGAAACGGTCTCTTCATCAAATGAATTTGGAACAGATCCAAGCTACTCTCTTGGGATTAATCTTTTAATTGATGCAGGTATTGGGATATTTCCATACGTATATGGGAGTTTTTTAGGAATGAACAATCAGTTTTTAGGGATTCGTTTTTCTTCGGGTTCGAATACCCACTATGGTTGGGTTGAATTGTCGGTAAGCCCAGGAGCTGACACAGTAATAATTCATTCTTATGGGTATGATGAAACTCCTGAGCAGATGATTGAAGTGGGTGGTTTAGGTGCCATATTTAGTTTTGATAATGATGCTGTGAAAATATGGAGCCAATCGGAAAGTTTTACTATTTCGGTCTCGGATAAATTTATAGGAAAAGATTTTCAAGTCATTTCTATGACTGGAAATGTTGTTTACTCAGGGACTCTTCGGGAATTGAAAACACAAATAGATACCATTCTTTTTCCCGAAGGAATATATAATGTGTTGATTGATAGTTCAACTTCATCTATAATTAGGAAGGTATACAAGCATTAATACACTCTATGCTTTTTTTTTCAGGGCTTTGTTGCCTTTTGATGTCATAAAATCTGACATTTAGACATAATTTAGATACTTCTATTGCTTTTTTGTCATAATTCGACGCCCTATTTTGCTGTGGCATATTAATTGACATTTGTTTGAAAAAAATAATATCATGGGAAAAATAATAGGAATTGACTTAGGAACGACGAATTCATGCGTTTCGGTCATGGAAGGAAACGAACCTGTCGTTATAGCAAATTCAGAAGGAAAAAGAACAACACCTTCAGTAGTAGCTTTTGTTGAGGGTGGAGAGCGTAAAGTAGGAGATCCTGCAAAACGACAAGCCATTACCAACCCGACCAAAACAATATATTCAATCAAACGATTTATGGGGTCTAGTTTTGATGACTGTAAAAAGGAAATCAAAAGAATGCCATATGAAGTAATAAAAGGAGACAATAATACACCTAGAGTTAAAATAGACGACAGGAAATATTCTCCTCAAGAAATTTCAGCAATGATTCTTCAAAAAATGAAGAAGACAGCAGAAGATTATTTAGGACAAGAGGTAAGCGAAGCAGTTGTCACTGTTCCTGCTTATTTCAATGACTCACAAAGACAAGCGACAAAAGAAGCGGGTGAAGTTGCAGGATTGACGATCAAAAGAATTATCAACGAACCAACAGCCGCAGCATTGGCATATGGTCTAGATAAAAAAGGCATTGATCAAAAAATTGTTGTCTTTGATTTTGGAGGAGGAACACACGATGTTTCTATTCTAGAACTAGGAGATGGCGTTTTTGAGGTTTTATCTACAGATGGAGATACTCATTTGGGTGGAGATGATGTGGATGAGACAATTATTGAATGGTTGGTACAAGAGTTTAAAAACGATGAAGGGCTTGACTTAAGAGAGGACCCAATGGCTTTACAACGTTTGAAAGAAGCGGCTGAAAAAGCGAAAATTGAATTGTCTTCAACTACGTCAACAGAAATCAATCTTCCGTATATCATGCCAGTGAATGGTATTCCAAAGCACTTGGTAAGAACGCTACAGAGATCTAAATTTGAACAATTAATTTCAGATATCGTTGAGAAAACAATTGCTCCTTGCCGATCTGCCTTAAAAAATGCAGGTTTATCTGCTGGAGATATTGACGAGGTAATAATCGTTGGTGGTTCTACAAGAATACCAGTTATTCAGGATGCGGTTAAAAACTTTTTTGGGAAAGCGCCATCAAAAGGTGTGAATCCAGATGAGGTGGTAGCCATTGGTGCCGCTATTCAGGGAGGAGTTTTAACGGGTGAAGTTAAAGATGTTCTTTTATTAGATGTAACACCTCTTTCCTTAGGAATAGAAACAATGGGTGGAGTTTTCACTAAGCTTATTGATGCAAATACCACAATACCTGCAAAAAAATCAGAAGTGTTCTCAACAGCAGCAGACAATCAGCCTTCTGTAGATATTCACGTATTACAGGGAGAGCGTTCAATGGCAAGTGACAACAAAACTTTAGGAAAGTTTCAATTGAATGATATTCCACCTGCAAGAAGAGGTGAGCCACAAATTGAAGTGACTTTCGATATCGATGCAAACGGAATCATTAATATTTCAGCAAAAGATAAAGGAACAGGAAAAGAGCAATCGATCAAGGTTGAGGCTTCTTCAGGATTATCAGACGCAGAGATCGAAAAGATGAAAGCTGAAGCCGAGGCAAATGCTGAAGCTGATAAGAAAAAGAAAGAAGAGGTTGAGGTTGTGAATAAAGCGGACTCTACTATTTTTCAAACTGAAAGACAGATGAAAGAATATGGAGATAAAATTCCAGCGGACAAAAAGCAACCTATCGAAGATGCTTTGGCCGAATTGAAAAAAGAATTTGAAGCCAAGAATATTGAAAATCTAGAACCAGCGATGGAAAAGTTGAATAATGTTTTCCAGGCAGCTTCTCAAGAAATGTATAATGCAGCGAATGCTGAAGGAGGAAATCCTGCCGGTGATGCTGGAGCTCAAGAAGGAAATGCTTCTGAAAACCCACAAGATGAGGTGACAGACGTTGACTTTGAAGAGGTTAGTGATAAGAAGTAATCTTTATACTTAATAATAGCTTGAATAAGGCGTCCAATTGGGCGCCTTTTTTTATTTAATAAACATTTTACTATCAGATTGATCTTTAGTGGATTGAATATCCATTAAAAACACTAATAAATACTTCATAGCTTAATTTTCCACCAAGTTAATAAATTCAACAACCTTTAATCCAAAGATTCATCTTTAGATGATTGAAAACCCGATTCATATTTTGATGTGAGGACTTAAAAGAGCGATATTTTCTTGTCTAAAAAAATCGTGGCCGCAATCTATTTCGATCAAGCTATTTGGTTGATTGAGTTTGTTTAAAAAAGATTCGGCTTGTCGTGTCCGAATGACCTGATCGTATTTGCCCATAATAATAACGAACCTCCAGTCATTTCTCGCAATCACCTTTTTAAGCTCATCATTATTGGGTATAATGTTTCTGAAACCTCGCCATGTAATCGATGCCCTTTGAAAAGACTCTTTATTTGAAGCAAATTTTTGAATAAAAGCAAATACTTTTGGACGCACAAAGCCAAGCTTATGTGCAATTCGAGCGCCTCCAATAAATCTTTGTGGTTTGTCTTCCCATGATTTAAATAATTTTCTTGCCCACCTATTTCTTGATGCTTTATTATAAAAACTATTATAATCCATGGCATCAGGTGAAATGAGGTGAACCGATTTTATTTTGTCGTCATGAAATGGGATAAGAGAAAGAACAAATCGTCCTCCTTGAGAAAATGCAACAAAATGAAAATCAGTAATGGATTCAGTATCTAATAGTTGTTTAAAAAGCAGATTGAACTCGTTTGTTGACAGTGGGGCCTTTTCTATTCTTTCAATGGGGAATTTAGAATTTCCGTGATGCGGGAGCACAATTAATATCAGCTTACGGTCGGTGTCATTCAAAAAAATAAAATCATCAACAGTACGCCCATGACCATGCATGCAAATGATATTCTGTGGTCCTGAGCCGCTTGTATAGTACTCAATTTGAATATCACCTTTTGTAATGATTTTAGATTTCATGTAAAACTAAAATAAGACTAAGAATTCATTTTTTAGTGACAAAAAGTGAATAATTAACAATCAATTTTCAATTTGTTAAAAAACAATTCCATTTCTTGGTCCTTGCATACCTCAATTAAACTAAATTTGCATTCGATTTATAATGTGTTTGCACCTTTTTTAAATTGAAAGTTTTATGCCTAAAGATTCATCTTTAAAATCAATACTAATAATAGGATCAGGTCCTATTGTCATCGGTCAGGCTTGTGAATTTGATTATTCCGGTTCTCAGGCTTCAAGATCACTTCGAGAGGAAGGGATTGAAGTCACCTTGATTAATTCTAATCCAGCTACGATAATGACGGACAAGGTTGTTGCGGATAATGTCTATCTAAAACCTTTAGAACCCCAAAGTATTCGTGAAATCTTGGAAAACCACAAAATTGATGCAGTTCTGCCAACAATGGGTGGACAAACGGCATTAAACCTATGCATTAAGTGTGACCAAATAGGGATTTGGGAAGAATTTGGCGTCAAAATTATAGGTGTAGATATTAATGCAATTGAAATTACTGAAAATCGAGAAGCTTTTAGAGATTTAATGATTGAAATAGGTATACCTATGGCCCCTCAAAAAACGGCAAAATCCTTTCTTGAAGGAAAGGAAATAGCTCAAGAGTTCGGATTCCCATTGTGTATTCGTCCTTCATATACTTTAGGTGGATCAGGAGCATCCATACTTCATGACCCTGAACAATTTGATGATTTACTAGAAAGAGGACTTCAATTGTCTCCTATTCATGAGGTGATGATTGATAAAGCGCTTCTTGGTTGGAAAGAATATGAGTTAGAGCTTTTAAGAGATTCGAACGACAATGTTGTCATTATCTGTTCAATTGAAAATTTTGACCCAATGGGCATCCACACTGGAGACTCCATTACTGTAGCTCCAGCAATGACATTGTCAGACACGACTTTTCAGAAAATGAGAGACATGGCGATTCATATGATGCGCTCAATTGGAGAGTTTGCTGGTGGATGTAATGTGCAGTTTGCAGTTTCACCTGATGAAAATGAAGATATAATTGCGATTGAGATCAATCCGCGGGTAAGTAGGTCTTCTGCCTTAGCATCGAAAGCCACAGGGTATCCGATAGCTAAGATCGCTTCAAAATTAGCAATTGGTTACCATTTAGATGAATTGGAAAATCAAATTACCAAAACGACTTCAGCTTTATTTGAACCAACATTAGATTATGTTATTGTTAAAATTCCTAGATGGAACTTCAACAAGTTCCCTGGAACTGATAGAAAACTCGGACTTCAAATGAAGTCTGTAGGTGAGGTTATGGGTATTGGTCGATCTTTCCAAGAGGCTTTACAAAAAGCGTGTCAATCATTAGAAATCAATAGGAACGGTTTAGGTGCTGATGGGAGAGAATTAACCAATCAGGATGCCATATTGAAATCTTTGGAAAACCCAAGCTGGAACAGATTGTTTCATATCTATGACGCGATTAAACTGGGGATTCCATTTAAAACGATAGTTGAAAAAACGAAAATTGATATTTGGTTTTTAAAACAAATTGAAGACTTAATCAATTTGGAAAAACAAATCGAAAAGCTACATATTGATAATATATCTAAAGAGCTCCTTTTTGATGCAAAACAAAAAGGATATGCTGATCGACAAATTGCACATCTTTTGAGATGTCTGGAATCTGAGGTATTCAAAAAGAGAAACGATTTAGGGATTAAGCGTGTATATAAGCTTGTAGATACTTGTGCTGCTGAATTTGAGGCCCAAACGCCCTATTATTATTCGACTTTTGAATTTGAAAATGAAAGTATTGTTAGCGATAAAAAGAAAGTAGTTGTTCTGGGGTCAGGTCCAAATAGGATTGGACAGGGAATTGAATTTGATTATTCTTGTGTACACGGGGTACTTGCGGCGAAAGAATGTGGCTATGAAACCGTAATGATCAATTGTAATCCAGAAACAGTATCAACAGATTTTGACACTTCTGACAAGCTTTATTTTGAACCTGTTTTTTGGGAACATATTTTTGATATTATCCAGCACGAAAAACCCGAAGGAGTCATCGTTCAGCTGGGCGGCCAAACTGCATTAAAATTGGCTGAAAAGCTTGAGCGGTATGGAATTAAAATTTTGGGAACAAGTTTTGATGCTTTGGATTTGGCCGAAGACAGAGGTCGTTTTTCTAAACTTTTAGAGTCAAATGAAATTCCATTCCCGAAATATGGTGTAGTGGAAAGTGCAGAACAAGCCTTGGAACTTGCTGATGATTTAGGATTCCCTTTATTGGTTCGTCCATCCTATGTCCTTGGTGGCCAAAAGATGAAAATTGTTATTAATAATGAGGAACTTGAACATCATGTAGTTGACATCATTAATGAAATGGGCAACAATCAAATTCTATTGGACCATTTCCTTGGAGGAGCGATTGAAGCAGAGGCTGATGCAATATGTGATGGAGAAGATGTCTATATCATTGGGATCATGCAGCATATTGAGCCGGCAGGAATACATTCAGGAGATTCCTATGCAGTGCTTCCACCATACAATTTAGGCGACTTTGTGATGACTCAAATAGAAGATATTACTAATAAAATCGCAGTTGAATTAAAAACTGTGGGCCTAATCAATATTCAGTTTGCCATTAAAGATGATAAGGTATATGTTATAGAGGCAAATCCCCGTGCTTCAAGAACAGTTCCTTTTATTGCCAAAGCATATGACGAACCTTATGTCAATTACGCGGCGAAAGTGATGCTGGGTGAGAAAAAAGTAAAGGACTTTAATTTTGCTCCAAGAAAAAAAGGTTATGCCATTAAAATTCCTGTTTTTTCTTATGAAAAATTCCCTGACGTCAAAAAGGAATTGGGTCCAGAAATGAAGTCAACTGGGGAGGCGATTCGATTTATTGATAATCTTAAAGATCCTTTTTTTACAAAAGTATACTCTGAAAGAAATATGCATTTATCTCGCTAAATCAATTTATCGAATATAGCATGAGTCGTTTTTCTATATTTGTATGATGCATAGTGTTGAAGAGATAATGAAACCTGTTAAAAGCGAATTGAATCAATTTGAATCTCATTTCGAAGATGCTTTAAAGTCAAATGTTCCTCTTTTAGATAAGGTCACCCATTATATTGTAAAGCGGAAGGGAAAACAGATGAGGCCTCTTTTCGTTTTCCTAAGCGCAAAAATGCTGGGTGAAATAAACGAAAAAACATATAGTGCGGCTTCGTTGGTGGAGCTATTACATACGGCAACTCTTGTTCATGATGACGTCGTTGATGATGCCAATGAGCGTCGAGGTTTTTTTTCTGTTAATGCTTTATGGAAAAATAAGATTGCCGTTCTTGTAGGTGATTACATGCTTTCCAAAATATTATTGCTGTCATTAGAAAAAGACAACACAGACCTTTTAGGTGTCGTTGCACGTTCCGTAAAGGAAATGAGTGAAGGTGAATTACTACAGATAGAGAAATCGAGAACTCTCGACATTACTGAAAAGGAGTACTTTGATGTAATTCGAAAAAAAACAGCATCCTTGATTTCTACATGTTGTGAAGCTGGTGCGATTAGCGTTAATGCAGCTGAAGAAAGGGAGTGTCTGAAAATGTTTGGAGAGAAAGTCGGTCTTGCTTTTCAGATTAAGGATGATATTTTTGATTATGGTGCTCCAAATAATATTGGTAAGCCAACAGGAATTGATATTCGAGAACAAAAATTGACCTTGCCGCTTATTTATGTTCTTCGCAATTCACCAGCAAAAATTCAAAAAGAATTAAAAAAAATAATTAAGAATCGAAATGAAGAATCGAAAATGATTAAGCGTGCTACTGATTTAGTTATAGAGCACGGTGGAATCGACTATGCATTTGAACGAATGAATGAATTGGCAGAAGAGGCCAAGAACCTGTTGAATCGTTATCCTGAGAGTGATGCCAAAAGCGCTCTCATTGATTTGGTTAATTATACAATAAATAGAGAGAAATAAATGAAAAACCCTTTGATTTATATTATATTCATATTTATATTTTTCTCTTGCGGAGATAATGTGTCCATTGAGCTTGAGGATAAAGAGGCTGTGTCAATTGACCTTAATGAAAACAGGGGAAATAATTATGTTCAAGCACATCTAAAAGATACCGTAGACTTTAAATGCCAAGAATGGTATCCAGGAAAGAAGCAGATAAAGATTGAAGGTGGATTAGATAGGCAAAATAGGAGGCATGGGACTTGGTATTACTACAATGAAAAAGGTGATGAAATGTCTATGACGACATATACGAATGGTCGTAAACAGGGCTTTTCAATTGTAAAGCATTCGAATGGTACAATATATTACATGGGAGAATATAATGAGGATGAGAAAGTGGGGCTATGGAAATTTTATAATGATAAAGGGGAAAAAGTAAATGAGCTTAACTATACCAATGAATGAGTAAAATCCCTCCACATATTGTTGATCAAATCATGCAAACCGCCATTATTGAAGAGGTTATAGGTGAATTCGTTCAGCTTAAAAGAGCAGGATCAAACCTGAAAGGATTAAGTCCATTTACAGATGAAAAAACTCCATCTTTTGTAGTTTCTCCTGCAAAACAAATCTTTAAGTGTTTTTCAACAGGAACTGGAGGCACTGTGGTTACCTTTTTAATGGAAAAAGAACACTTTTCTTATCCAGAGGCTTTACGTTGGTTGGCTGACAAATATGGTATAGAAATACCAGAAGCTAGAAAACAGACCAAAGAGGAATTGGAGAGTATCTCAGAGAAAGAGAGTCTTTTTGTGATTAATGACTTTGCAAATCAATATTTTCAGAACAATATGCATTCTCGTGAAGAGGGTAAGTCCATTGGTTTGAGCTATTTTGTAGAGCGGGGATATACTTCGGAAACGATAGAAAAATTTCAGCTAGGCTATTGTATTGATAAAAGTGATGATTTTTCTAAATCTGCAATAAAAAAAGGATATAAAAACGAATATCTTTCCAAAGTTGGTTTAATAAAAGTAAAGGACGACCGTACTTTCGATTTTTATAGAGGAAGAGTTATTTTTCCAATTCATAGCATATCTGGTAGGGTACTGGGTTTTGGTGGCAGAACCTTGAAAAGTGACAAAAAGGTTGCTAAATATTACAATTCGCCAGAAAGTCCTATTTACAATAAAAGCGAAATTTTATACGGTCTTTACTTTTCAAAAGGCGAGATTATAAAAAGGGATGAGTGTTTTTTGTGCGAGGGATATACTGACGTGATTTCTTTGTATCAGTCGGGCATTCAAAATGTGGTTTCTTCTTCAGGTACATCTTTAACCAAAGAACAAGTGAGACTTGTCAAGAGATACACTCAAAACTTAACCATATTATATGATGGAGATGCTGCTGGTATCAAAGCATCTTTTCGAGGTATTGATATAATTCTAGAGGAGGGCTTAAATGTGAAAGTTGTCATGTTTCCTGATGGGGAAGACCCGGATTCATTTGCAAAAAAGAGCTCTCTTGAGGAGTTGACTCATATGATTGAGGACAATAAGCAGGATTTCATAACCTTCAAGGCTTCAGTTTTAATGGATGGTATCGACAATGATCCCATAAAGAAGTCAAATTTAATTAGAGATGTATTAGAATCCGTATCACTTATTCCTGATCAAATTACACGAAGTGTTTATGTCCAGGAAATCTCGAAAAAATTTGATATCGAAGAAAGAACTATTGCCAATGAGCTTTTAAAATTGTTGCGTTCAAAGGCTTCTAAATCAAATAACTATCCATCTTATGTCGAACAGTCTCCGAAACCGGAACCGATTCAAAAGAGGTCTGGAGCTAATTTTAATACAGCTAAAAATGATGAATACGAATTAGACTTAATTCGTTTTATGGTTCTTTTTGGTACAAAGGAAATGTTGATTTCTGGTGAAGATGATGATGAAGATAGGTCTTGCTGTGTCATAGAGCTCATCTGTGAGGAGCTATCAAGAGATGATTTGTCTTTTGATAATGATCAGTACAGGTTGATTTATGATATGTTCGAAAAAGGTCTTAAAGAAAATGTTTTGTTAACGGCCTCTTATTTTAAAAAATTAGAGAATCAAAAAATAGTATCGTTTATTTCTAATATAGAAAGTAACGAAATAGAGCTAAGCCATAATTGGATACAGAAATACAATATTTATACAAAGTCAGAAGGTGATAATATTTATAAATCAGTTATGAATTCGGTATATAATTTTAAATATCACAAGGTAGATGAACTTCTGTTAAAGATTAAAAAAGAGATTCAAGAGTCATCAAGTGGTGACGAGGAATTATTAAGTTTGCTTGGAGAGCAAATGAGTTATGAACGAATAAAAAAAATGTTATCCGATAAACTGGGTAGAATAATATTAAAATAATGAATGATTCTCTTTTTAGTTTAGGGCCATTTGATTTAAATATTTGGAATATATTGTTTCTGATTGTTCTGTTCTATTTTTCATATAGAGGTAGAAGAATCGCTTTAGGTATTCTAAATAAATATGTCCGTAAGACGGAAATACGAATACAAGGAAAAAAACTAGCATGGATAAAGCTGCTTAGCCAAAGTATATACTTGTTGGCTTTTTACATTGCAGTATTAAGTCTGCGTGTAAACAATCCTGATGTTGACTTTGATGATATGTTGAACTATCCAATCATCAAATTATCAAAAATTAAAATTGCATTTTATCATATCATTGTAATTATAACTGTTTTGTTTCTTGCAAGATTGGCAGTATTCATTAGTAGATTATATATCGCGAGAAAATTAAAGGACAATCCAAAATATAACGAAGGGAATTTATATATCTACACTCAACTGGCTAAATATGTCATTTATATCTTTTCAATTTTATTTTGTTTTCAAGCATTAGATATACCATTATCTAATCTTTTATTTGGTTCAGCTGCGGTTCTAGTTGGTATTGGTCTTGGTTTACAAGATGCATTTAAGGATTTGATTGCGGGCTTTATTCTTTTGTTGGAGGGAAATCTAAAGGTAGGAGATATCATAAAAATATCTTCCTCTGAAAAAGACATAGAATTAGTCGCCAAAATCAAGAAGATTAATATTCGGACGACACAAATCCAAACTTGGGAAGGGAATGTTCTTGTAATGCCAAATTCCATTTTAACCAGAGATCAGGTTGAAAATTGGAGTCATAGCTCTCGTTTGACCCGATTTAAAATTGTCGTGAGTGTGGCCTATGGCGTAGACACTGACCTCGTAAAGAAGCTACTTGAAACAGCTGCATTATCTCATCCAAAGGTGAAAAGAACACAACAGATATTGGTTCGGCTATCGGACTTTGGGGAAAATGGATTGAATCTTGAACTAATATTCTGGGCAGATCAGCATTGGGATATACAGACCTATAAATCTGAGATTCGTTTTGAAATTGACCGATTATTTAGGGCAAATGATATTCGTATACCATACCCTCAAAGAACAGTACATCTTCCAAAAGATAAATAATTAAAGACAATTTTTATATCGTTTGATGGTATCCTCAATTCCGTAATATAAAGCATCAGAAATCAGTGCATGGCCAATGGAGACCTCTGCAAGTGGTTTTACATGATCCTTGAAATAGCCTAAATTCTCAAGATTTAAATCATGACCTGCGTTAACCAATAGACCAGATTGACCTGCGATAAAGGCAGCCTTAGAATATTTCTGAATAGCAGACTTTGGGTCTTCTGTAAACTCATAAGCAAATGGCCCAGTGTATAGCTCAATACGATCCGCTCCTGTTTTAACAGCATCAACAATACTTTTCTCATCGGCATTGACAAATATTGAAACTCGAGTTCCCATTTCATGTAATTTTTCAATAATTCCTATGAGTCTATCCATTTCTTTTTCTACGTTCCATCCATTATTTGAGGTAAGAACGTTTGGAGGATCTGGTACTAAAGTGGCTTGATGAGGTTTGATTTCTTTAATGATTTTCATGTATCGCTCATCTGGGTATCCTTCAATATTAAATTCTGTATTTATATGCTCAGAAATACTATATACATCTTTTAAAGTGATATGCCTTTCATCCGGTCTAGGATGTACTGTTATTCCGTCGGCTCCATATCTCTGGCAGTCTATTGCAAATTGGGTGACATCAGGTAGATTGCCCCCTCTTGCATTACGAATTGTGGCAATTTTATTAATATTTACACTTAGATGAATCATGGTACAAATTTTGGAGTGATAAAATTACAAACTCTGAAATGATTTTACTACTTTGGAAGCCTTATGATTGCAATTGATTTAATTACATATGAAATACCTCCTCTTGTACATACAGATTCAGGTGAAAAAGCGCTTTCTTGGATGGATGAATTTAAAGTTTCTCATCTCCCTGTATTAAAGAATGGTAATTTTGTCGGTTTGGTTTCTGAGACACATATTTTAGATAAAATGAGCTTCTCAGAAAACCTTGATGTATTGTTTCAGCATCTTCCAAGACCGTTTGTTTTTTCGAATGCACATTTGTTTGAAATACTTTCGAAAATATCGGAATATAAAATCAGTGTCATCCCTATTTTGGATGAAAATGAACAATACTTAGGATGCTCAAGTATTTTTCAGCTCATGACCTCTATTGCAGAGACCTCTAGCATTAAAGAAAAGGGTGGGATTTTAGTTTTGGAAGTAAATCAATTGGATTATTCCATGGCACAAATTGGTCAAATTGTTGAAAGTAATGATGCGAAAATATTGAGTTCTACAATTCTATCTACTGCATCATCTACAAAGCTTGATATCACCCTTAAAATCAATCAAGAGGATTTAACAAGTATCATTCGTACCTTTGAAAGATACGATTATGTAGTAAAAGCCGCTTATCAGAGAGGAGGAGGAGCAGAGGATCTCCAATGGCGTTATGATGTGCTTATGAACTATTTGAATTTTTAAAGATGCAGATTGCTATTTACGGTAGGAAAATCTCGAAACAAAATCTAAAAAGCTTTTATTATGTTTTTGAGCTGATTCAATCTTTTGGTTGGAATTTAATGATCGAGGAAGAATTAGCGAATTCTATTGTTCAAAAAAAGAAAATTGATTTTGTATACAATACGTTTAATTCAGATAAGGATTTAAAGAGCGGTGTAGATTTGGTCATAAGTATGGGGGGGGATGGAACTTTTCTGAAGTGTGTGAGCTATATCAAAAATTCGGGAGTACCTATAATGGGTATTAATATTGGGCGCTTAGGTTTTTTAGCGAATGTTTCTTTGGATCAAATCTCAGAGGCATTTCATGATATTAAAGCGAAAAAATACGTTTTTCAAAAAAGATCCTTGTTAAAAGTGGAGGTAGAAGGCGCTTTGGATGGAGAATATTTTGCCATGAATGAATTGACAATACATAAAAAAGATACCACTTCAATGGTGGCTGTCAATGTGTCCTTGGATGATAATTTTTTAAATACATATTGGTCGGATGGATTAATCGTTTCAACACCTACCGGATCGACAGCGTACAATTTAAGCTGTGGGGGACCAATAATTACTCCAGGTTGTCAGGTCCATATCATTACACCAATTGCGGCACATAATTTGAATGTTCGTCCCGTTGTTGTTCCAGATCATATGCCAATAAAGCTGAGTGTTGAAGGTAGGAATCGTTCATATCTCATGAGTATTGATGGAAAATCAATAAGCATTAAACAAGGTCAAGAAATCAAAATAATGAAAGCGGGTTTCATGATAAATGTCATTAAATTTGAAAACAATAATTTTCTCGATACCATTAGAAATAAAATGTTATGGGGAAGTGATAAACGAAATTAAAATATACAAAATGAAAAAAACAGTAACACTCTTCTTATT
>Ga0257121_1001730_pt1 | contig 16155 bp, 32 predicted proteins | sample SI106_100metaG_FD_190180 | JGI IMG/M metagenome (GOLD analysis project Ga0257121, IMG submission 190180) | Marine microbial communities from Saanich Inlet, British Columbia, Canada - SI106_100 | ecosystem: Environmental > Aquatic > Marine > Inlet | place: Canada: British Columbia | collected... | reverse complement strand
TGAGTAATCGGCACTGGGGTGATGGTTCTTTTTTCCCCGATTTAAATTTTTCTAACTGATGAGGCCAGATAGTTACTGGCCGAAACACTCTTCGGAGTGTCTTAGATAACTAAGCCTGAGGAGGCACAACATGATCACAATCGAAGTAAGTAACGATAGGGCGAGCCGAGACGAAGTAGCCAGATATCTGCCTAACAATTACCGACTGACCCAGTGGGTCACTGAGGATGGAGATTACATCGTTCAGGGTGATGATCACGCAGGGTGGACGGCTGAGGCTTATGTGATCCCTAGACTGCAATCTGGGTGGATATCCGCCAAGGTCGTAGACTGGGATCCAGTAGACGTCAGAGACTGCCCACATTTTGACTGAGTAAACACTGAGAGCGCCTTCAATGAGGGCGTTCAATTGTATTTATTTAATCTAGCCTGAGGAGGCACAACATGAAAAAAGATATAAAAGAAACAATCACGGCTCAAATCATCGACATGATCAAAGACGCCCAAGCGACTGGCTCTGACTTCACTATGCCATTTAAGACACTTGGTGGAAGACCGACCAATGCATCAAGCGGTAAGCACTATCGCGGACTTAATGCACTGTGGCTTGGCTTGCTAGGCTACCGGACTGTTGCTACTTACAAGCAGTGGGCTGATCTTGGCTACCAAGTCCAGAAGGGTAGCAAGTCTGTAGGCATATCAGTGCCGATGATTGGTAAGGATAAGAAAACCGGCGACAGCAAGATGTTTGGTTTCAGGGGCGCTTCAGTGTTCCCTGCGAGTCAAGTGCTACATGCTGAGACTGGCGAGTCATGGTCTGCACCTGAACTGGGTGAGAGAGTTGATCTCACTGAGCGACTGGAAGCTGTTGACCAGTACGTCACTAACCTTGGCTTTGACATACGTCATAGCACGGAGGGTGGCGCTTATTATCAGCCGGCCAATGACTTCATCCATATGCCGGAACGTGATCAGTTCATCGCAACCAAAACATCGACTGCGACTGAGTGTTACTACAGCACGTTACTGCATGAGTCAGCGCACTGTACCGGTCATTCATCACGGCTTGATCGTCTGGATCTAAAGAACAAAAAGGGATACGCATTTGAGGAGTTAGTTGCTGAGTTATCAGCGGCTTTTCTATGTAATCACTTGGATGTCTCTAGCACCCCCAGAGAGGATCACGCTCAGTACCTTAACTCTTGGCTTCAAGCCCTTAGTGGAGACAATGACTATATCTTCAAAGCGGCTAGCGAAGCGCAGAAGGTAATGGATTGGATGGATGTTAAGCAAGAGTCTCTCCCCCTACAAGATGCGGCATAGGGGTGAGGGATTTATTTTCTCCCGCCCAATTTTTCCAACTGATGAGACCAGTTAGTTACTGGTCGAAACACCCTTCGGGGTGTCTTGGAAAACTAACTAAATCCTGAGGAGGATTTCATTATGAGTTATTTTGTAGCAAATCTAACGGGCGATCAGCCCGAAACTTATCGCGTCCTAAAGCGCCTTGGTGACTTTAGGTACGCGAGCTGGGTAATCGAGGGCAGTCACCACGTTGCATTCAAATCTCACGCAGACTTGAGGCGCAACAAAGTCCATGCATTTTACACCGTGCAGAATGGCATTTTGCGGCGTGATAAGTATCGCACCGCGATGCATCAAATAAGGGAGATGTTCAGCTAAAAGTGACAGATCTGAGCAAGACCTGAGGAAAAGCTAGTCAAGGATGACCACTGCCCAGACCTGTCACCCACATCATAACACTGGAGTTGCGTATGCTAAATGCTATTTTTGGAATTATTATCTGTGGTATATTCATGGTTGCATGTTACGGAGCCATTTTAACCGTTGGAGATAAACAGAGGGAATGGAACGCCCGACGCAAGAAGTAAATACCACGAAGCCACCATCATGGTGTCTTCTTAGTGTTAACTTTTGAACACTGAAATAAAATCCTGAGGAGGATGGAATATGGATTATTACGAAACGGATGGAGGCAGGATATGCCGAACATTTAAAGGCGATTGCGTAGTCAGATCAATCAGTGCAGTGCTTCGTAAGCCTTATCAAGAAGTCTTTACTGACTTAATGAATTTAGGGTTGAAGATCGGAGCATACCCAAACCATGACAAAGTTTGGCAAAAGTATTGTGAAGACAATGGGATGGTTAAATGCAAGCCACCAAGAAACGCTCAAGGAAAATACATCAAGTTGCAAGATTGGGACTTTAACGGTAGGGCAGTTGTACGAAACAGCGGTCACTTAACAGCAGTCGATTCAGGTACAGTAATTGACTCATGGGATTGTAGGTACAGGCCGGTAAACAGTTATTGGAAGCTGTAACTAACCGCCCCTAGGAGTAAGCACCACGAAGTCATCTGCGGATGATTTCTTAGTGTTAATTTCGACACTGAAATAAAACCCTGAGGAGGGATTATTATGAACAATAAAACTAAATATACATCTAAAAGCCTAAACGCTATAGAGCAGGAGTTAAGCAGACTCTCCGGTCTTATGGAACAGTTTCAAGGTGACGATCACTTTGAGCATGATGTTAACGGCTTAACTGTCATTGAGAGCCTGATTGACCAAGCTTGCGAGAAGCTGAGAGAAACAATAACAGCACTCGAACTAGAGAAGACGCACAACGACCTTAGTGTCAAATGGTCTGATCTGGGTCTGCCCACCTTTAGCGGAGGGAAGTCATGAGCCAGTCACAAACTGAATACATCGACATGACCCCCACTTGGGAAGAGACCGCTCAAATGTTGCTCGCAATAATTGAAGGCTCTAGTAATGCTGAAGCGTTAGCTTATGCTAAGTCAGAAATTATCCGCATGGGTAAGATCATTGACCAACTTAAGACGGAGGTGGCGTGATGAAAATTCATAGAGTAAATGCAGTGGGTTTGGAGATGATCCGCCAAGAGTTACTTTCTAGATGTAAGCCAAGCGTTTTTGACGGATGGCTCGACGATGATTTGATTGAGAGTAAAAGGTCGCAAGAGATGCTTGGAGCGTGGGCTAGTGAGATTGAGGAGGCTCTTGACGCTGACAATGGCGATTTTGTGGAAGTAAGTTCTTCCGACACAAGGTCAGGTCATGTCGAGCATCTAGAAATAGATGACAGCGGTATTGATGTTAGTTTTGAGGAGTATGAGTAAGCACCACGAAGCCACCGGCAACGGTGGTTTCCTAGTGTTAACTTTAACCAAAATCCTGAGGAGGATAATATGAAAAAAGCACACTTACACCTCATTAAATGGGGTCTAGCAAAAGGTTACAAGATCGAGGTTGATATCGAAGGTGAGTTTGAGTATCGCGGCAGAAGTTACAAGGACGCCAAAGATGCTAGTGAAGCCGGAGATATGGGGTGTATCTATCTCATCACCGGTGACTCTGCCGAAGCCTACTCATGGTTCGGATACATGCATGAGTGGAAACAAAATCCTGACGAAATAATCTACGACTACGGCATCAATGAAGTCTCTGAAGCATGGGCCGCAGATTATGATCAACACTGCTCGGAGGTGGCGTGATGAAAATCATTAAATCAGAGTTAAACCCTGAGCATCTCTGGCACTCTGGAGGAGATACTTTAGTCTTTACTCTCGACAACGGTAACACCTTAACTCTTTACGCCAACGGTGTTGGTGGGTGGGATGAGGCACATACTGTCAAAATCTCAAAGAAAACCCAAGTTTTAGGGATCCTTGAACGGAGGTGGCGTGATGAACTTTAAACTTATCAATCTTCTCTCAACGTCTACGCTCGATGTCATCAGGCTAGACCTTGATGAAACATGTCGAAAAATCAGAAGCGAAATTGAAGCTGAGGAAAAAAAGATATCATTCGCTCGGCTGAAAGATCGCGGCTACTCTCTGGTTTCAATAGCCGAGATGGACTCATCTGTTCGTCGCAACAAAGATTCTTTAGAGAGAATATGCGTTCAGCTTAATTTTATTGAATCAGCACAACAGCGGAGGGTAGCGTGATGCCTTTTACTTTCGAGCGGGGTGGTGATATCTACTTGCCGGAGAGCATGGCGGTAAACCTTGATGGCATTACCTATAAAATGGATGACGAGACAGCCTTTGATATTGTGGATGCCGTTATCACCAAGTACACACGCAACATTGGCGATGCTCCGTACAGCCAGTCAGAGATTGACACGGCATGGGCATTGCTGAGTTGCATTCTAATGGGAGAAGAGTAGTGAAAAACCCTGAACTGATCGCTCTGATAAAAGATCATAAATTAACCAGTAAAGCGATTGCAGAAATGCTTGATGTGTCACCGACCACCGTCACTAACTGGCGGCGTGATGGTGACCCAAAGCATGCACGTAAAATGAGCCGGTCGAACCTCAAACTCTTGAAGTTAAGTCTAGGCGTCTAGCCCCTTCGGGGGCTATTTTTTTTGGTCTAAATTATTTAAACCGGTACTCCATTAACACCTTCCACAAACTCTCAATATCTAGCAGATCATGATGTTTCATGACGCACCTAGAGCCATAGCCAAAGTCCTTTTGGAAATGTGAACCCCCAAACTTCTTACGACTGATCCAACCATTGACTCGCATTACATCAGGGTCACTAGTCTTACCAACCAGTACAGCAATCTTGCTTTTGAATTTATCCATGTTGTCGAAGATCAGGTTGCCAAACTCTGCATTGTTAAACTTCACATCGATGCTCACGCCCTCAAACCAAAGGTCAACACCCCCATCACTCACTACGTTGACGGTAGGCGTCTCTACGCCCAGTAATCGGGCAACAGCGAACTCTGCCTTGAAGCCATAGACGTTTGCCTCTACCCTGCTCTGTCGGTCATTCTCAAGCCTTGGTTTGAAGCCCTGCATCTCGCATAACTTCACCGTGTCGGCACCCATGATTTCTGAGCTATGAACGTCCTGCTTACTTAGCTTTATTAGCATTTTTCCAAAGTACCTTCACGCCGTGCATGATGAATTGTTTGGTGTGTATCGGATCTGCAATCTCAGGTATTGAATTGATTGCCTCTCTCCTTTCTTCCTTAGTCTTGAGCCCTACTATCTGGCTTGGTAAGTAATAGATTAGAGTTGCTCTTGCTAGTGCGTGGAAGTCTTTGTGCATGTTTCCCTCTATGTATTTCAGGCATAGGGGGTATTGAATTTTAGCCGCCGCATTTTTTACGAGGGCCCTGAACCTATCCGGCTTCAAAACGTCAACATCTCGCGCATCAGCATGATTCCAGTTTCATAATCTACCGTAGCCGTCTCATCTTCATAGCCCTTGCCCATTAGGTCAGATAGCCGGAACACGAACTTAATCGGCTGTCGGTCATACTTATAAATCAGCACTGGAATATACTCATCACCGGCTGATGTCATCGTCTGATCCCACCAGTCTTCTTTATGCCAGTGACCTGACGCATAACGCTTGGCTTCAATCATTAGGTTATTGAACTCAATGTCAGCTTTACCCGCTACCTGATATTGATCTAGGTTGCGTTTTAGATGGTCTGCACACTCCCCAAACTCATCATGAAATTTCTTGATGAGCTCACGTTCAAACGCATGACCCTTCGCTCTTCCATTAATCATTTTGAGCCCTCTCAAATGCATCCAAGCAACACTGAAGCGCGTCTTGTGCATTGTCTTGAAATTCACCACGGTAAATCTCTTCCCCATCCTCATCTCTGACGATTGGCAAAAAGCCGTAACCTTCAACACATCGAACAATAAAATCAGTCATTTCGGGGATCATCTCCCATAGAAAATCGGTTGTACCAAATGGACTTCATCTTGTCCTGCTCTGATGAGTTCCCATCCTTGGAACCATTTCGCCACTGATACTTAAAGGATGTTATTTCAGCCCACTCCTCTACCCTCTGCTTACCGTATAACTGAATCATGATGTCAATGCATTCAGCGCCAGTTGCATGCGTGTAGTGAGATGGTGAATAGACGTTCTCCTCCCTCAAGGTTGCGGGATGTTCTTTTCGTTCAACCGGTGGGTGCGCCCTGCGGAGTCGATCCCAGTCTTCGGGTGTTGCCGTATTAATCCCCCCTGATGTTGTCTCTAAGCCACTCTCGAAGATCCTGCTCTTTGCCGTACCGCTCAACGAACTTTGCTTTTGAAGGGTGTCGTGATGTGAATCTTTCATTATCTTCTCCTGCTCTGTGATGGGAGTAGCACAATCCAATCGAATTTAGATGCGCTAGTGGTTTTGTTTTTCCGTCAATGTGATGTATTTCTGCCGGAGAATAGATTCGCATATATTTCTTACAAACTACGCAACCAAATTCTGAGGCCGCTGACATCCATTTTCTTTCTTCAGCGGAAGGCGTTCTACCCTTCATTCAGGCGCTATTTCGTCGTACAGGGTGTGAACCGACACATCAAAATATTCAGCCAGCTTTCTTACCGACTGAAAGCTTGGTGACTTTGTTTGACCGTGTAGAAATCGATTAATCGTTGGCTGGGGAACACCTGTCTGTCGCGATAAATGCGACTGAGAGATGTCTTGATCAAACATTAATTTTCTAAGCGTTTCATTTTTCATTTTTAGTTCCTATGAGTTATAAATTCTGTGTTTTTCGAGGCGTTGATTTGCCATATTGCTTTGCCATTGTTTGAACTCCATCTCTGCCGCTATTAATTCTGTCTTGGCTAAAGCCAGCAATCCCTTTGCTGTCCCACGATCACAGCGAGCTTGGAAAACTGTAAGATCCTCATCTGCCGCTCTAACCTGAGCCGCATTTGTTTTAGCTCCGGCACTTAGCTCTGCCCGAACCATCGTCATAGCAACAATTTTCTTTTCATCAGCGTCAGCCCGACCTAATGCGGCTTCCGCCTTGTAGATAGCTTTCCCAGCCTCTCTAACTGCGTTTGCAAACTGCTCCTGATCGTCCATTAGCTTTCCTTTGAATAGTTGATGTAATATTTTGGCTTGGAACCTTTTCTTTCTTTGTATTGCATGCACTGGGTATCAAATTCAAATCCAACCTTGCCTTCCCACTGGCCGTTTCGGTTCTTGACAACTTCGAGATATGAGTCCCACTGTTTTGTGTATTTATCATCAGCTTCCTCCCCTAACATCTCTGCCTGTGCCATCATTTCGATCTTCTTTTTATTTTTAAAAACTATAAGTGCCCCATCGCACAGGTCGACAATTCCGCCGGAGCCTTTTATGTCATATTTATTTGGAGCTAGATATTCGTTCTCACCTTTTCGAACATGGGTGACTAAAAAAATGGTGACGGGAAAAGCCATCTTGAAATTAACTAACTGCTCAATGAATTTTTGCTGACCTTCGTAATCGTCTTGGCGAACCATGTTCGTTAGTGAGTCAATGACAAACATGTTGATACCGTAACGACGATAGGCGTACTCAAAGCAATCCATTAAATCTTTTGGTTTTGGGGTCAGCTTATCGACAAAGAGCCATAGGTTAGGTGCCAGCCAGTCAAGAATTGATTTGCGGTAAGGCTTCGGGGGTGTTCCTACGCCAGCGGCTTGACGCATCATTCGCCCTAGCGTTGCGCGAGCTGGCATCTCCATTGAGGCAATAAGACATTTCTGGTCTTGCTCAATCGCATTCAGTGCGATCTGCCCCAGCATCAAAGACTTCCCGTGACCGTTTATTCCTCCTACAAGGTATAACTCATGAGGTCTGAACCGAATGTCTTCTTCATCAAGCTTTGCCCACCCTGAACCGAATCCTGCGGTGTCTTCCTCCATACTAAAAAACTGATCAAGGTCATCCTCAAACTCGATCACTGATCTGAGTGTTGATGGATCTTTCCACACTGCTTCGTCATAGGCACACTTCAGTACAAACTGAGCATGCTCATACGCCGCATTTGGACTCTCGCCACTCATCAAAAGCTCATTGATATCTTTGGTCGGTAGGTTAATTCGGAAACAACGATCACCTAGACGACTCATAATTTCTGCGGCGGCTAACTCCCCCTGCTCATCCATATCTGTAGCTATCAAGATTCGCTCAAATCGGGCAAGGTTCTCGTATTCAGCCTCAATCCACTTAGTTTGCTTTGCTCCTTTTCCTCCGCCCATCGGCACTGATAGGGCTGAAAATCCCAGTTCACTACAAGCAATGGCATCCCATTCGCCCTCGGTAATCCAGACTTCCCTAGCATCAGCCGGCAGTGCATGCCACCCGAACAAGATTGGTTTTAAGTCTTTTTGTGTAGAAGGGTTTCCATCATGATCCATGGGCTTGGTCTTAATGAAGACCAGCTCACCAGAGGGATCGTGAAAAGGGAATACAACATCCTTGCCGCCCCTCGCGTCAGTCTCATAAATTTTGTATCGGAAACATATATCCCCTACGTCCTTGAAGCCTCTCTTCTCCATGTATCCGTGGAGGATATTGCTGTTGTCTTGCTCTGGGAGTTTAGGTTTGGAGTAGGTTTTATTTTTTACGCCGCTGAATTTTTTTGCCGGAGCGCCATCTCGTATGTTAAATCGCTTCTTAGCGTAGTCCATAGCCTCCGTGAGAGAGATTCCCTTTGCATGCTGGATAAGATCGAGCATGTCTCCGCCCTCGCCTGTGGCAAAGTCCATGTACTTACCCGCTTGCTCACCATGCAGATAGATCGACATTGACCGGCCCTTTTCACCATCAATCGATCCAACCTTGTAGCACCCTGACTCAATTTTTCCGTCGGGGTACAATTCCTGACAAATACCGGAGGCATGATCACCGAGCTTTCTAGATAGATCGCGAATGTCCATTATTTGACAGCCCCAAGCAGATCATCTTTGCGAGATATGTTTTGGAACTTATGAAGCGTTTGCCACGATGGATCTCCGATGGTGTGCCATTGCCTACTGATCGCAAAGCTAACAACCTCATCGATATCAAATTTCGCCTTAACAAAAATCTCAAAATCTTTAGTCTGTCGAGTGACTGTTGATGCCGCTGGCTGTTTGCCTCTTGATCGCTTGATCTTGTAGTCCCACCATTGAGTCCAAGCCGCTGTACTAACGCCCGAAGGTTTAATATCAAAAACAGACGCTTTCTTCTTTAATAGTATTTCTTTCTCTATCTTTATACTTAGCTCTTCAATTACCACATGTGGTTTAGCCAGATGTGGGTTTTTAAGATCTGGGTTACCAGCTATCTGGTTAGGTGTGTCATAGACTTCCCAGTCCCAGCCTAGAAGCTGACCTTCAAGGTTGCGAGTGATGTGTCGCTTCAGGTATCCAGCTTTCTCAAGCTCTTTACTCACCTTGGTGACCTTGTTCGGGCTCATCTTAAAATGACCTGACAATTGCTTATTCGTGACCTTCCAATCAGCCCTGTGTGACAGTAAATAAACCAAGACACCCACACTCTCAGCAGAAAGAAGATCAGACCTTCGTTCAGACGCTTTATTATTTCCGCGCAAAAGCGCGTTTGGAATTGTCGTAAAAGTTTCTTGAGGGTATGATGCTCGACGAAAAATCATATCTATTCCTTGTTGTTGAGGTCTTCAACCATCTTGTAGTTGTATTTCCATCAAAGATATCATTATTCATTAATTTATACAAATTAGCCACCATTACTTACTTAAATTTGAGCACTGCTCGCGCAATTTAAATTTAAGCCATAGATATCCTTGCCATTTATGCCAAATAATATAGAATATGCACTTGCTAATGACAGTGTCGTCAATTGGCCTTCACTTTTTGGTCGTGAGCAAGGCGCGAATAAAGGAGAATAAAGATGAACCGTAAACGAAAGACAAATGAAGAGTATGACACCAGCCATCGAGCTTTAGTCGTTAACGAGGCTCTCGACAAAGCAGGAGTAATAAGCTGGGGACGAGCCACAACGATAGCTAACGAAGTTTCAGTCTCTCACGCAACGGCAAGCGGATGGCTTTTGGGCTCTTTACCGAGAGACTCTAAAGCTCTGCTTAGATTTTCTGACAAGTATGATATTGATATTCATCATTGGATCAACGGTACCCCGCGTAGCGACGGCTTAAGCCAAGAGAAAATCGAGCGCCTAGCGACTATTCTAAAAAGCTACGAAGCAGAAGCTAACGTCGATCTGTCGCCAGCTCAGTTCTCAAAGCTACTTGTCATGCTGTATCAGGAGGAAGAAAAGACGGAATTTTTGCTGGATAACGTCAAGCTTTTTTTGGTATAGAGCTGGAACTAACGTCAGATTTTAAAGTTGTTGCTAAACAGATCAACTTGGCGTAGTGTATAAACCCCTATACATATTTGTCTAAAGCGGCAAGGGAAACAAAAATAATACACCACTTCTTTCGGAGGGAAGGTTATGAGACATCAATGGTTAGGAAGTTATACGTTTGACGCAGTCAGTAGACTTGGAAATGTCTCAATGGCTATGGTTTGGTGGGCTAGTTGTGATTTCTGCGGGGTTACCTGTCATGGAAAATAAAAATAAAATAATTAAACCCGAAGCCTTGTTCATAAATGATCGCCCTGAGCTCGAATCAAGATCTACGGGTAGCCCCAAGGGCGAGAGCAATAGTCGCACACTAACTATGCTGGAGGCCATTAAAGACGTTGAGGGCTTCTACAATAAACACTTCGGCAAGATCAGCATTTCACACGACAGGATTCTAAGAAAGCACGGCCTTAATTCAGCCTCTAACATCGTTCCGTTGAGGAAGAAATAACAAGTTTAATGATATTTACATTATTTAATTGTTTTTGATGTATTAGATGGGTATAATCTAGTCTTCTAACTTATTTAAGTTGATAGACATGGAAAAGATTACCCGATCTGATATCTGGAAGACCCTCTCCGAAATTGACGTCGAAGAGTTCTGCACTGAAAAAGAAATCCTGAACGAAAAAACAATTCAATACCTCCCTCTCATGAAAGCCCACGAAATTATGATGGGCATGTTTCCTGAGTACTCTTGGGAATTTTCTGAAGATCCTGCTGGCCGAGAAGTACATTACTTTGATGACGGTTCCGCAGAAGTCCGTTGCCGGATGACTATCGGCAATCACACAAACATTACTTACCTTCCCGTTCACCTATTTGGTGAAGCTGTAATCGCGCCAAACGCAATGCAAATACATGTCGCTAAACAGCGAGCAAGAGTCAAGGCGTTGGGTGAGTTTGGGTTGGGCTACAAGATGTGGCTTGGTGGTGTTCCTGCTCCGAAGATGCATGAAGACGTTGTTGCTGAGAAGTTAGCTGAAGTTGCTGACATTGTCTCTCAAGTCGAAGCATTATGGGTCACGACAAAGATTACTGAAGCTACTAACAAGTCCGCCGGAATGAAAATTTATAGGCGCTACTTGGGCGGTCTGGAAAATAGAGGCTGGGATGATCACGAAGAAAATCGATGGGAAAACCTTTGCAAGGCTAAGGGTTGGAGTGCTAACAAGTGAAAGCCTATCTAGCTGTAGCAAAAAGCAAGCATTGGGTGCAGATCGTTACTGCGAAAAATAGCACGGATCTGTTCTGGGCTATCGATGAGTTTTCCGACCCTTACAGCTTTGTTTTTAAGTGCATTAAACAAATTCCCGTCAGTGTTGAAATTCCTTTGAAGTCGAGAAAGGAAGATGAAGGCACCTTTGTATTTAACTGCTATTCGGTGCCAAAAACTAGAGATGTACAGCTTGGCGCTTATCTCCAGCACGAATTAGATGATGTATGTACTGGCATCCCACCGATAGGCTGGAAAGGTTTTGTGAGTCAAGGTGTGGCACAGCCCTACTTAAAGGCGTTGGGCATATGAGTTTAGCCATTCAAGGCAGTCCCGAATGGCATGCCGCCAGAGCTGGAAAGATCAAAGGCTCTGTGTGTGCCGCGTATGAAGGCAAGCATAAATACATGAAGCCGGCGGATCTTGTTAGGCAGGAAGTAAGAGCTTTATCAGGTGCGCCCAGCGAATTCACTATGGTTCCGGCAGTCGCTCATGGTTCTAACATGGAAGAGCATGCTCGCGTCTTCCTTGAGAAGCTTCAGGGTTACACCGTTGAAGAAACTGGACTTGTTGTTCATCCTAAGTATGACTTTCTCGCCGCTAGCCCCGATGGGCTGATAGGTCTTGACGGCTGTGCAGAGTTTAAAGCGCCCTATCCTAAATACACGAAGAGCCCCTACTCTGTTTACGACAAGCCAATGTATCTGATGCAAGTCTATATGCAAATGGAAGTTCTGGATGTCGATTGGTGTGACTTTTTGTGCTATCTAGCGACCTCTCCTACCTCGGAACCTCAGTACATTCTTGAGAGGGTAGAGCGCAAAGAAGACTTTCTAAGTGAGCTGTTATCGCGCAAGTACCTACCCCAAGCAGACAAGGGGACGATCTCTCGACTCGACCTTTATCACGCTTGGTATAGGCATATTCAGTCTCAGTTTGAGCATGAAGAGTCTCGGTTAGAACATTGCGCTTCACTGAAGAAAGATGACTTCGATACCGTGACTAACGATGAAGACCTTAACAACTTATCAAAAGTTCAAGGCAGAATCCTAATGATTAAAGGCCGCATATCGGAGGAGCTTAAAGCTCTCGATGTGCTTGGTAAGTCATCGGATGACCTTAAAAAAATCATCGGGGAAAAATACGAATCCTCTGTTAGCAATGGTCAGACCCTTATAAAAATCATCACAAAGAATCCGCCAATTGACTACAAGGGAGCCTTTGAGTTCCTCGGTGGTGAAGAGGCTGTGTTAGAAAAAGACGCCCAGATGGAATCCTTTAGGAGAACCACAGGCGCTAAACAAATTTCAATCAGGCATGGAGAATAATTATGAGTACTAGTTTTGAAGTTCACGCAGGAAATGGCCGGCTGTACAAGCTGACACCAGAAAAGAAGCAGAAAGAGATGGAGCGTTTAAGGGTGCTTCGCGAAGACAAGGGTCAAGCATGGGCGACTGATGATAAGTGCCATGACTACGACGGCTTTATGCAAATCGGACAATCTTATATCAACTGGTTGCAGGAAGGCTTGAGCCAAGCTGGAACTGAAACTATGCGGATGAACTGGAAAGGTAAGGCGGTCAAAACTGACAATGGTTATGTCCTCCAAATTAAAGACAGTTGGATTGGTAACGGCATGATGGATCTCAAGCAGTTCACTGAATCCGGTGGCAATGTAAATACTCCTGCCTCTACCCCCGTATCTAACTCTGCACCGCAAAAGACAGCGGCTGTAGTGGAAGACTTTCTTGACGATGATCTGCCATTTTAGATTTAAGCCATCACCAACATTAGTCTGAGGGGACAATATGGGAAATAAACAATGGCTTTACGACTTACCCGAAGTGTTGACTCGATTTTATACGGCGGTGAAAACCTTAACCCCATTAACTTGGAGGGATCTTTCGACCACCGGTTGTGGGTTCGGAGGGTCAGAGATCATCGCGGAAATCAGGACGCTCTCGTTAATATCACCTCAAAAGAGGGTGTTAGCGAGCATTTGATGAAGGCTGGTGACGAAGGGATCTGGCTTGCAAATGACATCAACATATCGATGGTCGGTGTCCAGAACTTCTTTATGAGGGCAAAACAATACTGCGATGCTTGTGGGCGCGGTGATGTTGTAAACGAGAAGGTGGTTCCACAGGCACAAATTGCGGTCTCTGCGCCGCGTAAATACGAAATAATTCGCCACGACGCGAGGAAAAAATCATGAGCAATGAAGAGAATCAAGTGATAACTATCGACAACCTTTCTTACAACATCTCAGATCTGTCTGATACATGTAAGGAGAAGCTTGGCGCAACTCAGCAAACCAACCAAGCTATTGGGTTGCTGGTAGCACTGATCAATGCGGCTAAAGCTGGCAATGATGCGGACTTCAAGGAAGCTGTAAAGCTTTTGCCTGACGCTATTGCACCGCAGGAAGAAGTGGAAGGTGAGTTAGCTCACTAGATCCCCTAGGCCAAGGCAACCTCCTCAGTGCCTTTATTGCAAGCTTGGTTCACTTGTGGTCGGCGACGAACCCCTAATCACACACGGAGAAGATGATGGAAATTGAAAAAAATATACCTATGCCAAATCCCCAAATCACGAAAAGGGATAAATATGCGTGGGTCGATGGCGTAGAAAGCGGGGACTCGGTTCTCTTTACAACACGAACTGAGGCCGTTGCCGCTGTTTGCGGAATCATTGCGCGTAACAAAACCAACTCTCGAAGACACCTTCCGAACATTAGATGCGCGAGACGCACACTGCCGACGGGTGGACACCGCGTCTGGTTTTATAAATGACTACCTATAACGCCTCCCGTGGGACTGTATTAGAGATACTTTCCTCCAGCCCTAAACACTCAATACCTTGGTCTACAACGCTTCAAACAATTGATGGTGAGCGAGTTTGTGTACTTGATGTAGAGGCTGGGGTTGATGATGTTTATACCGTCCTCTGCCTTGTGGATTTTGGTCATGAGGTCGGCTCAGACTGGTACACCCCAGAAGGCGAATACACTATAGGAGTGCCGTCAGGAAATTCGTTAAGACCTATTTGAGAGTAATTTTATTATCCATTGGTGTTTTTTTGATCTATACTAAAAACGCTTCTGGGTAGAAAAGTCAGACAAGGAGAATGATTATGACTTTTGAAGAAGCAGTAAATGACTATCTCGACGAACCATGTGAAAAGTCCGGTAACCCGAAAAGCCGACAAGCCATAAGTAGCTTAACGTGGATGATGCAAAAAGTGCCACAGCAGTTGAAAGACCCCGCATCTGGCAAAGTTTACCGGTATACAAGAAAGAAGGCACAGCAGTGTGCAGACTTTGAGGTGTTGTTTGATGAGACCTCTGGCATGTTTGCTGGGCGTAAAATGTCCTCTATATGCATCCGCGACGTTACGAACATGAAGAAGACGTTAAGGAACGCAAAGGGACTGAAGCCCGACGGGATTAATGGTTATCTCATTTATCTTCGGGCGGCGATGAACTACGCTAATTTCGAGCTAGGGGTTAAGTTTGATGATAAGCCTCGAATCAAAACGCTCGCAAAGAGCCCTCGGACGGATCACTTATCGCCGGAGCATGCGCGTAGTTTGATTAAATACCTTGACCCGTTACGGAGTGATATGTTTGAAATGGGTTTAGCGACAGGCCAGCGCAACGCTAACATCCGTTTAATGAAGTGGGATTGGATTACAAGGGGTTTTGAAAAGATGTTAATTCCCCACTCCTACACGAAAAACGGTGAGGGTTTTCTCCTGTACTTGACCAAGGAGGCTAAGGTTGTGCTGGATAGGCGCTGGGACATTAGGGAGGAACTCCTAAAGAAGCATCCAGAGCTGGTTAAAAAGCTACAGTTTGTTTTTGTGCAGACTACCCCGCAACACTTAGGGGATACTTTAGCTGATGGTGTGATGACCAACAAGACATGGAAGAAGGCTGTGCGTCGGGCAGGAATAAAGCCCAATACGGTGTTTCATCATAGCCGCCACACCTTTGCCAGTTGGCATATGAGTAGCGGTACTCAGAACAAAGAGTTGATGGAAGTAGGCAATTGGAAGTCAATTTCGTCCATGTCTTTGTACCAGCATTTGGATGAGGGCCGCAAAAAAGAAGTAGGCAGGAAGTTGGAAGGAAAACTGCTGGAATGACAGAGGATCAGTTCGTTGTTATATTTTTACCGATCCGCTTTATTTACAAGCAGAACCTAGGCAGATCGGTTCGCTGTATGCGTAACGACCTACCTAAGTCCACTTAACCTATTGATATATATAGGTTATTTTGACATTGGAGCGGGAAAGGAGATTCGAACTCCCGACCTGTTCGTTGGCAACGATACGACATTGGTTTCCTTATAAATCAATGACTTACAGAAACTTTTCTACCCAGAAGATTTTTTCAGTATCAGTTCGTTGGAGTAAAATCGGAGTAAAATCATGGAGGCCGCAACCTCTAGCTTTTGGTTGCTCACTTCATTCATATTCGTACCCTAAGTGCATGATTTACATAACAAAAAAGCATTATACACCCCGCATGAAAGCCCTATAATGGCGGATCTTTCCTTTCCCCCCTATTACTTTGAGGCTTTTCCTATGGTCGTTGTGTGTATTTGTGTCGTTTTTGCCCTGCTCTGTGTAGCTAAACAAGATTTACTTTAGCGGGTTGCTGTTGACTCCTAAGGCGGCTAATTTGCCTTGTAACTGGCTTACGTCATTATTGGCTAGCCCTTGCTCGATGAGCTTAATTGCGCTTAG
>Ga0257121_1001725_pt1 | contig 16178 bp, 18 predicted proteins | sample SI106_100metaG_FD_190180 | JGI IMG/M metagenome (GOLD analysis project Ga0257121, IMG submission 190180) | Marine microbial communities from Saanich Inlet, British Columbia, Canada - SI106_100 | ecosystem: Environmental > Aquatic > Marine > Inlet | place: Canada: British Columbia | collected... | reverse complement strand
TATTCCAAGGAAAGGCATTTTAAGGTCTTTAACTGCATGACGAATCGCCTGCTTTTCTTCAACAAGCCAAGGGTATTTGTCTTCCTCCCAAACGTCCATAGAGCCGCCCATAACCCAAAGCCCGTCATAGTCATCTAATTTTGGAATTGGATCTCCAGCATGGAGATCTATTTCATGGAAAGCAATGTTTCGAGTTTCAGCAAAATCCCTGAAAATTCCTGGATTTTGAGAAGCCATATGTTTAAAAACAAGGATATTCTTTTTCAAAATAAGCTTATTCAGATTAAAAAGTATATTCTAATATATTGGGTTTACTGCAAACCGTTATTATTTTATTGAAAAGATTTAAAAAAATTCAATTTAAAAAAATCCTCGCTCTCTAAAAATTATACTTATAAGAGATTTCTGCTGTCTCAGATGAGTCTAAAGAATCTATGTTATAACCCAACTTAAGATCTTTGTACTTCAATCCGATGAAGCTAGATCTTACAATCGCGCTGTTTAACATGTTATTTAAATTAGAGGTGTAAGCATGTTTTAAAGAGAAGCCTAACTTATCATCAATATCCTTTCGATAAGATAAGCCATAAACCATCTGTCTTCCAGCCGACTTCAGATTAATACTTTTATTTCTATAAGAAATACTCCCATCAGATTCAGCTAAATTGGACATTCGAATTGACATTTCACCATCAGTAATTCTATTAGGCTGACTGATTGAAAAAGATAGATAATCGTCCCCTAATATGTTTTGTTGACTTGCGACAAGAGCCAAACTTGATGATTTAACGTTAGTGGCAGAATCAATAAAACTTGACTCGGGTTTCGTCATGTTGGTATTAGCGAGTGTCGCTATTCCAGTTAATGTCAAGTTTTCATTGAAATGACTTTGTGCTTTCAATGCAGTAAAAATGGTATTTGATTCAGCGCCACTCGTTGAAAAAGCGTCGCTTCCTGACAAACCCAACAGGTTATCTTTATTTTTTGTTAAGCCTGACATTAAGGTAAGGTTGGTATCTGATAGATCGCCATATTCCAGAGAGGCAATAAGCGACTGCCTTGATCCAATTGCACCACCTGATTCATGGCTTTGTTTGATGGGGCTTGTTGCACCAATCAATACCCTTGAATTATTAAATTGATAATTTGCACTTAGACCTAAACCACCCTCTTTTGCACCAAGGTAAGGCGTTTCAAAGTTAGACAAATCAACAGCTGAGTCTAAATTTGAACCAAAGAAACTTTGAACAGGGAGTGTATTAGCACCAAGAGTCAGAGTTGTTTCAAGGTTATTAGTTTCAGATAAAGTGGATACTGTTTGACTAAAATCATCTTTTAGAGAAGAATGATTATTTTTAGATAAGGGTGATCCCAACCTTGTCAGCTCTGAGGATAAATTGATGGATGGCTCATAATCATTTGTTAGATTGACTCTAGTCGATATATCATATTTAAATCCGCCATTTAAGGCGTCATAAGCATAGCCAACCTCTCCAATTAAACCCTGAGAAATTGCATTACCAAATGATGGAGATGTAGTAATGTATGACGAAGAGAGAGATGAACTCTCACTGGATTCAATAGACTCTCCAGTATAGAGAGACATTGCTGGGTTTGAGCTACTGGTTATTGGCTTGAGTGCAGCGTAAAAATCTGGTATCCCGTGGCCCCAGGTTGAGTGATAGCCGTGCTTGACTCCATTGCCATGCGTTGTAAAAGTAGTATTGCCCTCTGGGGTAAACCAACTGTTATTTGCTGAGGCCAGAAGCCTGTCAGTTAGTTGCTCAGGGGTATGGTTAGGGAAGGCTTGCGAGAGAAGAGCAATCCCACCAGAAATCATGGGTGCAGCAAGAGAGGATCCTGATTTTTGAGTAGGATAAACACTTGTCCCACTATTAATATATCCGCCAACATTGAGTTGCCATCCATCTGCAACGACGCAGTACTCTTTGGCAGATCCGCATTTATTTCCCTTTAAGCTAAATTCTGACTCACTCGCATTGGAAATATCACTACCCGTAAAGTCAACCATTCCGACCGTGAGCCAAGCCTCTGACAATTGAGAATAGAGTTCTGGCAAAGCCGCAACTGCACTCACATCAGATTCACCAGTGTAGTTTCCTGAAGCGAATACAATCACCCCGTTATTTTGAAAGTTATCTAAGGCAGTTATATATGACTGACTGGCCGTTATAGCATCAGAACTTGAAGAGCCCTCCATTAATGCTGCAAACCCTTGATTGTTAGTTAGACTATTATCAGATATATAATCCTTAAGCTCAGTTATATTCCAAGTTGCATTTGCATTTGAGTCCGTATCATCACCCATTCCCCAGCTATTATTAGAAGCTATAGCCTCATAGCCTCGAGCCACATCTAGGTCAGCAGCAAAATCATCTGTCTTATAACTACCACTTGTATTTGGGATACTTGAAAGTATCAAATCAGCATCCGGTGCAACCCCGCTTATTAGATTTTGCCCTGAGGTATCTCCATCACCAGTGCCGTCTCCTGCGGCCATTGATGCCACTGCTTGGCAATGATAACTACTTGAATTTGCAGCACCAAATGTGCTCTCTCCAGAGCCTCCATCATCAAGATTATGAACCGTTTTATTGAGATAAACTTTGTGATCATCGTCACAGTTAAAGTCTGCAACATGAATGAACTGGCCAACCCCTGTCAAATTATTTGTTCCATCTGAAAACGACTGCGCCTTATGGATATTCATTTGCTCATAAGGATGAACACTACTAGAGCTACCTGAGTAATCGACGTTAGTCCACTGAGTTTCGGATTTAATCGCGTTTTGTGAGGACGAACTACCTTCAGTAAAGGATGTCGACTCAGCTAAAGCATAATTTGTTGATGAGGAGGCTGTACTGACGGTAGTTGAAGAAGAACTACCACCACGACAACCTATTAAAAATAGCAATATTGCAACTATAATTAGTTTTTTAAGAATCACTTATATACCAATTAAAGATTCAAAGTCAATATACCTTAACGCTAATTAATTATTGAATAATTTGAAAAGATGACTTTCAGTAATTGTTATGAGCAATAAGGATATTACAACTATAATTTAAACAATTTTTTCATAAAGACTTATCATTAATGGCATTAAGATCTATAGAAGCAGTACTTCCTCCAGACAATCTTCACTTCGTTGGAGATGGATTCAGAGTTTATGGAATTCTTGGAAGAAGAGAGCCCTTAACAATGAAACGTATGAGCCCTTTTCTTTTGATGGACTATGCTCCAGTTCACTACTTTCCGCCAAATACTGGAACCCCTAGAGGTGTTGGCTCCCATCCTCATAGAGGAATAGAAACCGTCACGATTGCTTACAAAGGAAAAGTTGAGCACAATGACAGTACTGGTGCAGGCGGCGTTATTGAGGAAGGCGGCGTACAGTGGATGACCTCCGGCAAGGGGATACTTCACAAGGAGTATCACGAGAAAAATTTCAGTAAAAAAGGCGGCGAGATGCAGATGGTTCAGCTCTGGGTGAACCTACCTGCGAAAGATAAAATGACAGAGCCAAAGTACCAAAACATTGAAAAAAAAGATTTAGCTAAAGTTGATCTTGGTAATGGGATTGGATCCATCGATATTATTGCTGGTGAATTTGAAAATAGTAAAGGCCCTGCCTCATCCTTTACCCCGTTAAGTCTCTTTAATGTAAAGCTTAAGAAAGGAAAAGGAACCAGTTTAAGTTTTAAAGAAAGCCACAATACTGGACTTTTAATCATCAAAGGAAACGTCACCATCAATAATTCAGAGAAGGTGCCAACGAATCACTTTGTGCTTTTCAATAACAAGGGATCAGAATTTACAATAAAAGCCGACGACGAAGCAGAAATACTTGTACTCAGCGGCGAGCCTATTGATGAGCCAATAGCTTCGTACGGTCCATTTGTAATGAACACGAATGATGAAATCAGACAAACTATCGATGACTTTAATAGTGGTAAATTTGGTTACTTAGACTAACTATTCAGAGTCATTAGTCCTCAACCGAAGCTTCTAGTTTTGGGTACTTATAGCCCAATGTCACTCCTCTTGCAATTGAAAAGATAATGAGTGACGCCCAAAGTCCATGGTTCTCATATCTTGGTAACAGAACTGCCAACGCTATCAAATAAATACAAAATGAAATAAACATCATGTTGCGCATATCGGCTGTTCTCGTTGCCCCAATAAAAATGCCGTCCAGCATCCAAGCCGCAGCGCCAACAAGAGGTGCAAGAACCATCCAAGGTAAATACTCATAACTTACTGCTCTGACGTCCTCAGCAGTCGTCATAACATTAATAATGCTGCTCCCGAAAACATAAAATGCAATCGCCATCACAACTACGGACCCAAAGCCCCACTGACTCGTCATAACCGCAGACCTTCGAAACAATAACCTATTTTTAGCACCCAAAGCCTGGCCAACGAGCGCTTCTGCTGCAAAAGCAAAGCCGTCCATTGCGTAAGCAGTGATATTTAAAAATTGAACCAAAACCTGGTTAGCCGCCAAAGTTGCATCATCAAAACTTGAGCCTAAAAATAAAAAACTAACAAAACCAATCTCTAGTAGAACAGACCGAATCAGTATGTCACTATTCACTCTGGCCATTTGCACAAGCCTTGCACGGTCAAATATCTGAACCCAGTTTTTCCAGTAACCGTTATTAAATCCCTCTCTCGCAAGCCATAGGCCATAAAAAAGACCTAGCCACTCAGCAATAAGCGTTGCAAAGGCAACTCCCTCAACGCCCCACCCTAGCTTTAGAACAAAAATAAAATCTAAAGTAATGTTGATACTGTTTATAAGCAACATAAGCATTAGAACAGATCGAGTCCTTTCTTTAGCAATAAGCCAGCCAGTAATACCAAAGATTGCAATCGCCGCCGGCGCGCTAAAAACCCTAATTTTCAAATATTCATTTGCAAGCCCCTCTACCTCTTGGGAGGCAGGTGCTAACCCGAGTGCACCACTGAACAGGGGGATTTGAATAACGATTAATATGAGGCCTGCAACGAGACCAATAATAATTCCTCTGACTAAAAGTGCTGAAGTCTCTAGATGATTATTTGAACCGATGGCCTGAGCAGTCAGTCCAGTCGTTCCCATCCTGAGAAAACCAAAAAGCCAGTAAATTGCTGAAATGATAATGGCGCCAATTCCAACCGCACCAATTGGAGCAGCCAGTCCCATTTGACCAACAACTCCTGTATCAACCGCCCCAAGGATGGGGATGGTCACATTCGCCAAAACAATTGGAATAGCAACTCCTAATACTCTTTTATTAGTAAGCTTAGTTGAATTCGGATTCATTGATATAAATCTAGAGTCTAGCTAGACAGGGTTCGATTGAAAATTTTGAATCGCCAATAAAGAATGAACGCAAGAAAGGCATACAAAACCTTAGCAAGCGTAAAGAGGATTGGAAGACCAACAAACTTTGCAAGCCAACCGTAGCCCTTAGTATTGCTCCAAACATAGATAAAAGCATCAACGCCTTTGATTTCACGTCCATCTATAAACTCGACATAAAGGGCCTTGAGGTACTTATCACCCTTCTGACTAGAATTTTCATATTGGAGCTGAGATCGCTTTTTATAGTGATTTATTTCGAAGTTACAAATACTGCACTCTTCGTTAAATAAAACCTTTCCATTTGGCTCATTTTTCATAGTGGAACATTATATATTATTAAGAATTAAACAAATCAGATTGGATTAGTTGAATCAATAATTCATTTTGAACTATAATCATCCTTTTGTTAAAATTAAATTTTATGGATTTTCATAATCAAAAAGACTTATTTAATACTCACAGACATCAGGCAATCAGAAATTTATTCATTGAAAAGAGAAAACTACTAGGCATGTCTACCCAACAACTCGCAGTTGCAATGAAAACCGATGTCTCAAAGATAGAGCATATTGAATCTTATCCTGGAAATTTAAAATTCTCTGATATAAAGCTATTTAGTGATGCTTTAAAAATTTCAATAAACGAGCTAGAATATTTACTCAAATAATCCCTTTACATCAGATTTATTTTAAATTGAGATATTATATATCTATATTACTAGTTATATAGTTTTTTCTGTATAATATACAATTATGAATGAAATTGAATTAGTAAAAATATTGGGTGAACTTGGTCATAAAACCAGACTTTCTGTCTATAAACTCATTATGAAATATGGAAGTGATGGAATTACGATTGGCGAAATTGGTCGTCAATTATCTATTGCGCCTTCAACGTTAAATTTTCACCTCAATAGATTAGTTGATGCAGGAATCATTAACCAGAAAAAGAATGGAAGAGAAGTCAATTGTTCCGCAAATATTGGTAACTTGAATAAAGCAATTAATCTTTTAACTTCAGAGTGCTGTTCTGAGACTAATCAAAATGGCTACCCACCTTTAAATGAACAAGGAGTATCAAATGAAAAGAATGCACATTCATCTATCCGTAGATGACCTTGATAAGAATATCAAGTTCTATTCAACAATGTTTGGCGCCGAACCAAATATTCAGCACAGTGATTACGCTAAATGGCGTTTAGAGGACCCATCGGTAAACTTTGCAATCTCAGATAAAGGCCGTGAAAATGGTCTTAATCACCTTGGTCTTGAACTAGACTCTGATACAGAACTAAAAATGGTTCACCAAAGAATAGATAAAAATAATCTAGAGGGACTTGAAGAGCAAGGCGCTCAATGCTGCTATTCTGAGTCAGATAAATATTGGGTTTTAGATCCTCAAGGCATTCCATGGGAAAATTTTCACACCCTCAGAGATGTACCAATTTACGGAGTCAATTCAAGTAAAGATGTTGTTGAATCAATGAGCAGTTGCGGTGTTCCAGATTCCATGACTAAATCTAAGACAAACTGTTGCTAAATATTGAGTAGTATCTAATTTCAACTATGAATGCATAGGGGAAAACTAACCATTATGGTCAATATAATTCGATTTTTTAGATTACAAAACTCACAAACTAAAGCAATCATTTTAAATATTTTGTCTATAGTTTGTTTTTCAATAATGGTTATTTTTATTAGGAAAGCATCAGAAAACTTACACATTCTTGAAGTTGTTTTTTTCAGAAACCTTTTAGCCTTTATTGTAATGCTGCCAATATTACATTCCACTGGTCTAGCTGCAATAAAAATGAATAATACGAAGTTATTTTTTATAAGAGGTTTTTTTGGTGCAATTGGAATGCTTGCAGGCTTTACCTGCTTAACTCTAATACCACTTGCCCAAGCCACTGCAATTAGCTTCTCGAAACCAATTTTTATAACTATTGGAGCTACTATTTTTTTAGGTGAAATCATTAAGGCTCGAAGAATTGCCGCCATTATTATTGGTATGATTGGAATGCTCATCATTGTTCAACCTGGTGTTAACAGCCTTTCATTTGGAATAATGCTTGCAATTATTGCAGCCTTAGCTCACTCAGCAAATGGCTTAATTGTCAAAAAACTCACTCTTACTGATACGCCTCAAGCAATTATTACGTGGATGGTAATAATCCTTATTCCAGTTACTTTCATTCCAGCTATTCCGGTTTGGCAGTGGCCAAATTTTGAAACCTGGTTGTATCTATGGGGAATTGCAATTTTAGGCACGCTTGCCCATTTTGCATGGACTAAATCCTACTCAATGGCTGAAATTACTAGCCTTGAGTCAATTGAATTTATAAAACTACCAATTATGGCTCTTTTAGGATGGATGATTTTTTCAGAAATACCTGGTACTTGGACTTGGATTGGGGGCTTAATAATATTTATGTCAACAGTATATATAAGTAATCGAGAGGCAAAAGCTACAAACTCACTTAAGCCAAATGAAGGCATCCAAGAACCAAAACTTTAACGGTCAGGACGAGAGGATTTGAACCTCTGACCACTTGACCCCCAAAGTGCAATACTAGATAGCTTTAGCCCATTGCTTGTAGTTTAAATGGTGTTCTGACAACACCCATCTCTTCAGCAATTTTTTTAGCTTCGTCTGAGTTAAACATTGCCATCATGCCTGCTGGATCAAAGACATCTACGACAACAATAGCAGTATGGTCATCTACTTTACCTACTTTGGCATTTCTTGAGAATTGTGCTCTCATATCAGCCAAGTCATCAAAACCTTTTTTCCAATCATCAAACGTTCCATTATTAATTTCAATCATTACCATTGTGTTCATTATTTTTTCTCCTAAGTTTTCTAAAGACCTAATATAATTTAGCTCAGCTTCGAGCGTGACCAAAAAGTTACCACAGCAACTGTACCTGTCGCAATCATTGGAGGTACGTTTAGAGGGGTGTCGTGAAATAATGGTAGAGAAATAATGGTAGCGCACATTACAGCAAAGGCAGCACCAACCCCCAATAGAATTGCTTTTTGATTATCCGCATCGGTAACATTTCTAGTTTGGAACGTAATACAAACGACCATAAATATCATAGCAGCCATAACGTATCGATAATATATTCCCACATCCAAAGCTAGCCCTTCCGCGCCAGGAAATGTTCCCAAAACAAAAAACTTAGGCGCAGCAGCAAAAGCCAGAGCGAAAATAAAACCTACAACCGCGGCAACAGTTATCATAGTTTTATAAGGCATATCTACTCCTTTTTTGATTAAAGTTAAAATATATTATATTGAAATATATACTACAACATGTCAATATTTATTTTAAACAGTATTGGTCGGGACGGCAAGATTTGAACTTGCGACCACTTGACCCCCAGTCAAGTGCGCTACCAGGCTGCGCTACGCCCCGCTTCAATTATGGAAGAAACTATCTAAATTTACCGTAAAGGTAACCTGCAATAATTGCAATCAACCCAAAAGGTATTGCAACTGAAAACCAAGGTGTTAGGTTATCAATACTTGGATTCATGGCAAAAGGCTGAATATAAAAAGAAGTTGAAACAAAAAGACTCCAAGCAAGAAAGGTTCTTGCATAGAAGTTAGGTTTACTCCAAATTTCAGGTTTTGGCTTTACTACCCTAAAAAACAAATATCCAAAACCGACCGAAACAAGAGTACTGATAAAAATTAACATTATTGAAACTCCAAAAAATAACTATTGTACTTATTGATTAATTTAAGTTACAAACTGGGCACTTTAAATCTTTGCCAATCTTAACCTTTCTAAAGCTTAAGTCAAGGGCATCAACTAAAAGCAGAGAGCCACACAACTGATCTCCCAAGTTTAATATAACCTTAATCGCTTGCAAGGCCTGAATCGTTCCAACGAGTCCAGCAACAGGTGCCAATACCCCATTATCAATACAGCTTTCATTTTCTTCACCTTCAACACTATATAAGCACTGGTAGCAAGGCAAATCTTTTTCATAGCCCTTAAATACTGAAACTTGGCCTTCAAACCTGACCACTGCAGCGGAGACAAGTGGCTTTTGATGTTCTACACAGATCTGATTAATTTCAAAGCGGCTATCAAAGTTGTCAGTTCCATCTAAAACAATGTCGACCCCTTTGATCAACTCAGGAAGGTTACCAGTATGAATAATCTCATTGGCAATCGTGATTTTGATATTTGGGTTTAGCTCAGTCAACTTGTTCTTTGCTGAGTTCACCTTGTCATCACCAATGTCCTTAGTCTGATGAATAATTTGTCGCTGTAAATTCGATAATTCAACTTGATCAAAGTCAGCAATAATAAGATGTCCTACACCAGCAGCTGCTAGATAAAGAGCAGTCGGTGATCCGAGACCCCCCATTCCAATGATTAATATTGTGGAGTCCATGATTTTCTGCTGCCCTTCAATATCAATCTGAGGCAACATAATTTGCTTAGAGTATCTGAGTAATTCTTGATCTTCCATAAATCTATCTAAAGTACTTATTGATTTTTGGCAAAATTACCATTTGACAGTATGACTGATTTAAATTGCTATTAAAGTAGTTTTGGTGATAACCTTCAGCTGGATAAAAAACATCAAGCTCTGTAATCTCTGTAACAGCGCCTTTTATATTTTCGATGACTGAAGTTGCTATTTGTTTTTGTAAATCATTTGTATAGAAGACTGCTGAGCGATACTGAGTTCCCTTATCAGCGCCCTGCTGATTAAGGCTTGTTGGGTCATGCGTTTCCACAAAGACTTCTAATAACGCTTCAAAGGTTAATTCACTTTCATCGAAGTCTATTCTTAGAACTTCTGCGTGCCCTGTCTGGCCAGTACATATAGATTCATAGGATGGGTTTGGCTGCGTTCCGTTGCAGTATCCACTTTCCACTTCTTTGACGCCTTTGACACGCTGAAATATAGCTTCTACGCACCAAAAGCAACCTCCTGCAAGATAAGCTGTTTGCATGTATTCTTGTTTAATATTTAAAACAATATAGTATACTTTATCTCTCAAAGAAGAGATAACTACAAGGAGTCAATGTGGCAGAAAGTGTCAACAATCGTCATGGTAATGGTCTAGTATTAATTCTTCTGGCTCTGTCCATTCTTGCTATAGTCTGGCTATTTACTCCCTTCATCGCCTATCTTTTCTTATCCCTTTTGATTTGTATATCTACTTTTAGTAGTTTTGATAGGCTCGCACATAAGCAGTCCAAAAATAGGGCTGCCCTTATGATGACACTGCTTGTCACGGTGCTTCTGATACTCCCTCTTGGTTACATTTTGTTAGTCAGTGGTATCGAGACTACCGCGCTTATTAGCAGACTTCAGAGTGACTTTCAGCTGAGCGAAATTAGTAGAATTACAGATGAAATCATCATGGGCCTTCCTTTATCTGACTCTATTCGTGAGTTTTTAGATAGCTCTCTTAGAAACAATCTTGAGAGCATTGCTATCACAATTAAAGACTTCTCTATTATTATCCTTAAGAGCATCACTAAGCTCTCGAGTCAGTTCGTCTTTTTTGTGATTATTACCATTTTCTCTCTATACTATTTTTATATTGATGGCCCATCATTCATTGAAAAGTTAAGAAAGGTCTCGCCGCTCGATAATAAGATTAACGACTTGCTTCTTAATCAGTTTTCAGGACTCTCTCTGACCTTAGTAGGAAGCGTTTTTTTAGTCGCCTTAACGCAAGGCATTGCTTTTGCAATTGGGGTTATGATCGTTGGCTTGCCTGCGTTATTTTTTGGCGTTGCGATGGCCCTTGCTAGCTTTATTCCGGTTTTGGGAGGCGTTTTAGTATGGCTCCCACTATCCATCTATTTGTTTGCCATTGGTGAGACAGGGGGTGCTTTTATTATTATTATTTTTGGTGCAATTATAGCGGGCACACTCATTGATAACTTTTTGAGGCCAGTTATTATCATGAAGCTTTCGAGTTCAATGAAGCATCAGAGCCCACTCAACCACACTCTGATTACTGTTCTTTCAACGCTTGCAGGAATCATTAAGTTTGGTATTTTGGGTCTTTTCATTGGCCCAATTATTGCTGCAATGTCGATTACTATTTTCGACATTTATCAAATTCAATTTGGTAAACCCAAGTAATTCTTTGTTAAAATTCTCAACTTCATTATTAAACCAATTTACACATGCTTAAAGAGCTAATTGAATATATAAAAGAGTACGAGGGTGACAACGAGCTGGGTGACTATCTTGATACGCGTTACATTAGGCTGACCGATCAGCATTATGATCAAATTGTAAGCGCTATGTCTGAAGGTGAACTAGAGATAAAAAAATCGTCAAGCTGTCCTGCTGAGCGCTTCTTTCTTCACTTTAACGAGACGATTCTATTCGTCAATAAACAGACCAAAAACCCTAGCGCGACCTATGACATCGAGATGGTTGAGAACCAGGGAGAGTCAGATGACTCTACGGAGCTATTATTTGCCTCATTTTCAGTGAATGATGATTATGCTCCATCGCTCAAAAAAAGAGTTTCGAGCGGAAGAACTGAAGACGAAAATCATCAGCAACTTGTGATGCTCTCTGTGATACCAATATTAAAGGGTTTTATGGTTGCAATAACCGATTAGACTACTTTTTGCCGTTTTGGGTTGCAAGTTTAAGCTTGGGGCCAGCCTTAAAGGTGACCACCTTTCTAGCACTAATCATGACCTCTTCGCCAGTCTTAGGGTTCCTTCCTGGTCGGGGTGATTTTTCACGAACAACAAAATTTCCAAAACTAGATAGCTTAATTTCCTCGCCTGACTTAAGGGTTTCAATGATCTGATCAAAAAATTGATTTGTTAGAGCTAACGCTTGAGTTTGAGTAAGCTCTGTTTTTTTGACGAGGGTGTTTGCGATATCTTGTTTTGTAAGGGACATAATTTATCTTAATTTAGCTGAAAATTTTGTTTCTAAGTGAGCCACTATTTTACTAACTTTTTCAGCCAACTGTTCATCAGTTAACGTAGCTTCTCTCGATTGATATGTTAAATTTAAGGCTACACTTTTTTTGCCTTGTTCGATATGTTCTCCTTCATAGACATCAAACAAGTTGACATCAATAAGATCGGCTTGCTTTAAAGATCTGATTGAATCGATTAACTCATCAGTACTAAGCTCTTTTGATAAGACAATCGCAATATCTCTTTGTGAGGCCTGAAAAGATGAGAAAGACCCGTAACTTGGCGTTTCACCTTGTTCAACTTCCGACTGAACGAGTTCGAAAAGGAAGGCCGTTGGCATCGATAACTTCTTCTGAAGTTTAGGTGATAATGCTCCCACCCAACCTATATGCTTTTTCCCTTTCATTATTTTTGCTGTCTGACCCATCTGCAGTGCAGGGTGCTCAGCGGCTTTGAACGAATAGTCTTTTTTGCTCAGAGCCAACAACGCTTCGACGTCTGATTTAATATCAAAGAAATCAACCTCGCGGTCACTACTTCCCCACTGGGAGTCATAACGATTCCCTGAAATAATGCCAGCAATTTTTTGAACCTGATCTTCAACTGAAATTCCAGAAAAGCAAAGCCCTAGCTCGAAGAAGCGCGAGTTAAGGTGACCCCTTCTAATATTCGATTTAGCAGATTGAATTAAACCAGCCCATAGACTTGAGCGCATTACTGCCATGTCATCTGAGATTGGATTTTGAAGCAAAATTTTCTTTGCCTTTGGATCCACTAAATCATGCATCTCGTTTGAGATAAAGCTATAAGTAATAACCTCTTTATAGCCTCTATTAACGAGAGTTCCTGATAGCGCATTTGAGGTAATTTGAGCTTGCGAGCCGTTTGATATATTGGCATCTATAGAGAGCCTCTTAACAGGAATCTTGTCATATCCATATAGCCTAGCGAGCTCCTCAATAATATCTGCAGGAATTCGAATGTCGAAACGAAAGCTTGGCGGTGTAATCGTCCAAGAGTGATCTTTATTGGTCATAAAATCGAACTCAAGAAACTTAAACTTGGATTCAATCCATGAAGATTCAAGCTCAAAACCCAAAACCTTTGAAATTTTTTCTTTTGAGATTTCAATGGGATCTAATTGAGGCAATGAATCTGAATCAGTGCACTCATTAATTTCTGATGCTACTCCACCGCAAATCTCAAGAACCAGTTCCGTTGCCCTCTCCATGGCTTGGCTCGTAATGTTAAAGTCAACACCCCTCTCAAATCTTAGAGATGCTTCTGTATGGAGGCCATAAGACCTTGCCATACCTGAAATTGCAACGGGCTCAAAAAAAGCACTCTCTAGTAAAATCTCAGTTGAATCATCTAGGGTGGCCGATCCCATACCACCAATAACTCCTGCTATTGCGATTGCAGAATTCTCATCTGCAATGACGAGTGTGCTCTCAGAGAGCTTGACAGTTTGTCCATTTAAAAGCTCAAGAGGCTCATTTTTTTTGGCTGACCTAACATTAATATCACCATTAATTTTTGATAAATCAAAAGCATGCATCGGCTGACCCAGCTCTAAAAGAACATAATTTGTAATATCAACGATAGGTGAATGAAGCTGCTGAGAGGCGCGTAGTAATTTTTGAGCCATCCATTTTGGCGTTTGAGCGGTATTATCAACGCCGCTTATAACGCGCGTTAAATATTTTGGGCACTCTTTCAGGTTACTGACTGTCGAGGTGAACGATTTTTTTCCTTTCTGCTCAGCCTTAAAATCAAGAGCTGGCATTGACAGATCGTAATTAACGCAAACCTCTCTAGCGACTCCTAAAACACTGAAACAGTCACCACGGTTTGGGGTAATATCAAGCTCTATGATTTGATCATCAAGATCTAGAACAGATCGAACATTCTCACCTATCTGAGACCCTGAATCAAGCTCAATGATGCCCTCATGACTATCAGAAATGCCCATCTCAGACTCCGAGCAAAGCATTCCATTGGACTCAACACCTCTCAATTTAGCGCGTTTGATTTTGAGTTTACTAGGAAGAACCGATCCGACCATTGCAACAGCCACCTTTAAATCCTTTCTGACATTGTGTGCGCCGCAAATAATTTGAAGATTCTCTTTGCCACCAACGTCCACTTCACACAGACTTAATTTGTCTGCGTTCGGGTGCTTGCCACAGCTGACAACATGCCCAACTACTAAACCATCAAATGGCGGTGCAACTGGGGCAATCTGATCAACTTCTAAACCGGCCATGGTTAATTTCTCAGAGAGCTCTATATCGCTCACATCTGGACTAACCCATTCTCTTAACCATCTAGTTGAAATATTCATAGCTGATACCCTTGCACTAGAATTGATTTAAAAAGCGAACATCATTCTCAAAAAATAATCTGAGGTCATTGACGCTATATCTGAGCATCGCGAGTCTCTCAACACCCATTCCAAAAGCGAGCCCTGAATACTCTTCAGAATCAATATTAACGGCATTCAAAACGTTCGGATGAACAACGCCGCAGCCCAAAACCTCAAGCCAGCCTGATTTCTTACAGACTCGACAACCCTCTCCGCCGCAAATCACGCATTCAATATCAGCCTCAGCTGATGGCTCTGTAAACGGGAAGTATGATGGACGGAAGCGAACCTTCAGGTCATCTTTCTCAAAATAAGCTCTCAAGAAGTCAATGAGTAGACCTTTAAGCTGAGAGAATGAAGCCTCTTTGTCGACAATGAGTCCTTCAACTTGGTGAAACATGGGCGTATGCGTGACATCAGAGTCGCACCTGTAAACCTTGCCAGGAACAATCACCCTGACTGGTGGCTGTTGTCTCTCTAGCGTTCTAATTTGAACGGGAGATGTGTGTGTTCTTAATACGGTATTCGAGTCGAAATAGAACGTGTCATGCATCGCTCTTGCAGGATGATGCTCAGGAATATTGAGCGCACTAAAGTTATGAAAATCATCCTCAATCTCAGGTCCAATTTCTATCTCAAAACCAGCCTTAGTAAAAATGTTTTGTATGTGGTTGAGCGTTTGTGTAATCGGATGAAGGCTACCTTTTTCAGAATTTCTTCCAGGAAGGGTTACGTCAATTTTTTCATCAAGTAGTCTTTGATTCAGCGCAATTTCTTCGAGCTCCTCTTTTCGAGTCTCGATCAGTTTTTGAATCTTAACCTTTGCCTCATTGATCGCCTCACCCATCACTGGACGCTCTTCTTTTGAGAGCTTTCCTAGGCCTTTAAGGAGGTCAGTCAATTCACCTTTTTTGCCCAGATACTGCACTCTTGAATCATCAAGAGCTTTTAAATCCATAGCACTGGATATAGCTTTTGAGGCGTCGGTGATAATTTTATCAATCAAAATGCTTACTTTTATTTATTTAAAAGACTGCAACCTATGTTACAGTCTTTTCGTAAGATTTTACTACTGTGCTAATCCAGCTTTTGCTTGATCAGCAATTTTAGCAAAGGCATCTTTATCAAAGATGGCAATATCTGATAGAACTTTACGATCAATCTCAACACCAGCTTTGTTTAAACCATTGATAAATTGTGAGTAGCTTAAGCCATTATTTCTCGCCTCAGCGTTGATACGTACAATCCATAATCTACGGAATTGACGACGACGTTGACGACGGTCACGATAGGCGTATTGCCCTGCTTTGATTACCGCCTGCTTAGCAACGCGATAGACTTTAGAGCGAGCGCCATAGTAACCTTTGGCTTTCTTTAATATTTTTTTGTGTTTTGCGTGCGCTTGCACACCTCTTGAAACTCTTGCCATAGTAATACTCCTTTAACTGTACGGTAACATTCTTTTAACCATTGGTACATCGACCTTCTCAATGGTATCAGGTGAACGC
>Ga0257121_1001720_pt1 | contig 16190 bp, 16 predicted proteins | sample SI106_100metaG_FD_190180 | JGI IMG/M metagenome (GOLD analysis project Ga0257121, IMG submission 190180) | Marine microbial communities from Saanich Inlet, British Columbia, Canada - SI106_100 | ecosystem: Environmental > Aquatic > Marine > Inlet | place: Canada: British Columbia | collected... | reverse complement strand
TGCTATGCAGCAATACTTATCTACTAAAGAAGAGCTAGATGAAGCATCAAAAGTAATGTTTGAAAAAATTAGTTCTGGGAAAGTAAAAATAAAAATATTTAAAAAATATAAATTAGATGAAGCAGTTCGAGCTCACCAGGATTTAGAGGGAAGAAAAATTTTAGGGCCTGCAGTTATAATTCCTAATTAACATCAACATCCATATCAGCCATATGCAGCTTAAGTGCATTAGTTGAGATATGAATTTCTCTAATAAAAAAAAGAATTGAAATGATCATGGATAAACAACATGAGCCAAAAATTAATCTTGCAATAAATATTTCATTTAAATAGAGACCCAATACAGTCATCATATTGAACAAAAATCCAAAAGCAGCAAACATAATAGTCCATCTCAAAAGAGTAATCCGTCCACTTAAGTTTATGAATTGTTTTTTCCACTCATGAGGAATATGGTTTTCGTAAACGTGTTCATCATGAAGTTCTCTAATAAGCTTACTAAGTGAATGAAATCTATTACTATAGATGCTCATTAGCAAAGGAATAGCTGGAAACATTAGTGCTGTGACTGTGTAATCTATATTCATACGAATCAATTTGATTATGAAACTAGCCTTTGTTATTTACAAGTAAATTATGAACCAAATAAAGCTATTTATTGAGCTCACAAGATTAGGAAGGCCTATTGGTTTTATGCTTTTGTTTTGGCCATGTCTTTGGGGGCTTACAATAGTTTATGATTTTAATTTAGATCTATTAAATTATTTTTTTTATTCTACACTTTTTCTTTCAGGCTCAATATTAATGCGTTCAGCTGGATGTATAGTAAACGATATAACAGATAAAAATTTTGATAAAAAAGTTGAAAGAACTAAAAATAGACCCATTGCATCTGGTAAAGTTTCTATAAAGCTTGCATCAGTATATGCTTTATTTTTATGTGGTGCTGCTTTTTTAGTATTAATCAATTTTAATAATTTCACGATCTTGATGGCTTTGATATCTATGCCATTGGCTTTTACATATCCGTTAATGAAAAGAATTACTTATTGGCCACAATTATTTTTAGGAATTACATTTAATTATGGGTTAATTTTAGCCTGGATTTCAATTTCAAACGAAATTTCCATAGTTCCGATTATATTTTATCTTGGAGCCATATTTTGGACACTAGGCTACGACACAATTTATGGGTTTCAAGATATTAAGGATGACGAGATAATAGGAGTAAAATCAACTTCAATAAAGTTTAAAAATGATCCAAAAAAATTTTTGTTTATTTCATACTCTTTATTTATCTTATCCTTGTTTTTAGTTGGGATATTAATGCAATTTAAGATCTATTATTTTTTATTTATGATAATTCCAATTATACACTTATTAGTATTTCAAGTTAAAAAATTAAATACAGCTTTATCTAAAGATTGTTTAACTAAATTTAAAAGTAATAATTTGTTAGGGTTAATAATTTTTATCAATATTATTATTGGAAAAATAATATAAACAAAATGACAAAATCAAAAATATTCAAAAGACTCTATCAAGACTATACAAAAAAATTTATTAGTAAAATTTTGTTAGCTGCTCTTTTTTCAATAATAGTTGCTTTAAGTACTTCAGCAACAGCATGGCTTTTAGATCCAGCAATAGAAAAAATATTCATTAACAAAGATCAAACTTTAATTATCTTAATTCCACTTGCAATTATTATTGCCTTTAGTGCAAAAGGTATTTCTCTTTATTTTGCAAAACTGCTCATGATTAATGTATCTGAGGAAATTAAAAAAATTTTACAAACAGATATGTTAAAATCTTTTATTAAGGCTGATACTGAAATTATTGAAAGTAAACACTCTGGTAAATATATTTCAAATTTAAATTTTGATGTAAATCAAATCACAAGAATGTTAGCGGAAGCATTTCTAACTATTTTTAAAGATGGTCTTACATTAATAGGATTACTTTGTGTAATGTTTTTGCAAAACTGGAAGCTTTCCTTAATTGCAATTATCATGATTCCACTTGCTTCTATCACTGCAAAAATCTTAGGAAAAAGAATGAGTAAAATTTCAACTCAGGCACAAGAAAAATCTGGAGATTTAAATAGATATTTGATTGACCTTTTTAAAAATCATAAAATTATTAAGATTTTTCAAAGAGAAAATTATGAAGAAAATAGATCTGAATCATTTGTTAATGATTTGAAAGAAAAATCTGCAAAAATTTCAGCTGTATATATTAGATCAGCACCAGTGATGGAAATATTAACAGGTATAATGATTGCAATTTTGATATTTTATTCGGGAAAATTAATTATTAGCGGTGAGATTGCAATAAATAATTTTTTTTCATTCCTTGCAGCAATGATGCTAGCATATCAGCCTGTAAAATCACTTACAAAAGTTAATGTTGCTATTGCACAAGGTTTTGCTGCTGCAGAAAGAATTCTTCCAATTATAGATATTAATAATGAAATCAATTTAAATGAGGACAAAGATAAATTAAATATTTCAGAGGGAGATATAGTTTTTGAAGAAGTTAACTTTACCTACAAATCTAATTTAGCAAATAAGGTTCTACAAAATATTTCTGCAAACTTTGCTGGTGGTAAAATGACAGCTCTAGTGGGCCATAGTGGATCAGGTAAATCAACATTATTAAATATGATACCAAGAATTTATGCTCCAACTTCAGGAAGTATACGTTTAGACAATCAAGATATATCAAAATTTAATTTAGCATCCTTAAGAAGCGAAATATCCATAGTAGATCAAAACACAACATTATTTGACGATACAGTTTTAAACAACATTAAGTACGCTAGACCTGAAGCAAACAACGAGGAAGTTTATGAGGCTGCAAAACAATCTATGTGTAAAGAATTTATTGATAATTTAGAGAATGGCTTTGAAACTATGATTGGTGAAAATGGAGTAAAATTATCTGGTGGAGAAAAACAGAGACTTTCAATAGCTAGAGCTTTCTTAAAGAAAAGTAAAATAATATTATTAGATGAGGCGACTTCATCATTAGACTCTGAAACCGAAGAAAAAATTCAAAAAGCATTAAGTCAGTTAATTTTAAATAAAACTACTATTGTAATTGCACACAGACTATCAACAATACTTAATTCAGATAACATATATGTAGTCGATAATGGTAAAATTATCAACTCAGGAAAACATGATGAACTTTTAACTCAATCAAAAGTTTATAAAAATTTTTATGAACGGCAAATTAAAGAAAGTTAATGTATTTTTTTTACAACATAGTTGCAAACTTAATAATTATAATATCACCTGTAATCATTTTTTTTCGAGTAATAAAGGGTAAGGAAGATATAAAAAGAGTACAAGAGAAATTTGGTATATATTCTCAAAAAAAAAATAAAAAAAAAATTTGGTTACATGCAGCAAGTGTTGGAGAGCTAATGAGTATAGTTCCAATTATTAGAAAATTAGAAAAAAATAGAAAAATAAATAATATTTTATTAACAACATCCACAACTAGTTCTGCAAAAATTTTTAAAAAACTTAGATTAAAAAAAACATCACATGTATATTTTCCATTAGATAATAATTATATAGTAAAGAAGTTTATTAAATACTGGCAACCAGAATTAGCGATTTTTATAGATTCAGAAATATGGCCAAATATGATCAAAAATTTACATTTGAAAAATATTCCAATCATAATTATGAATGCTAGAATTACAGAGCGTAGTTTTAACAGGTGGCAAATTTTTCCAAATTTTGCAAACCAAGTATTTAATAAAATATCATTAGCATTACCTCAAAATTTAGAGACCTTAAAATATCTCAAATTGTTAAAAGTTAAAAATATAGAGGTTGCAGGTAATTTAAAATATTTTGGTGAAAAAAATAATCAAGATCATGCTAACAAACTATTAAAAGTTAAGTTCAAAAACGTTAAGGTATGGTGTGCTGCTAGTACACACAATACTGAAGAGATATTGGTAGGCAAATTACATAAAAATTTAAAAAAAAAGGAAAAAAAATTAATCACCATTATAATTCCAAGACATATTAATAGAGCTGATAAAATAATAGATGAATTGAATATTCTTGGTCTTAAAACTATCGCTCATTCTTCTAAGAAAGAAATACAAAAAGACACTGATATATATTTAGTTGATAGCTACGGTGAGTCATCTAAGTTTTATGATTTAACAAATGTAACTTTTGTTGGCGGTTCAGTAGTAAAACATGGTGGTCAAAATCCCCTTGAACCTGCAAGATTGGGGAATTACATACTAAATGGACCCAATGTAAAAAACTTCAGAGAAATATATGCTTTTTTGAATAAGCTTAAAATGTCATCGCCAACCTCTAATATTTCAACAATGGAAAAAATAATATTAAAAAAATTAGATACCAAAAATACCAATCAAAATATAGAAAAAATTATTAAGATAGGAAATGATATACTTGAAAAAAATTTATTTTATATAAATAAATATTTAATATGAAACTAATCAAACCAAATTTTTGGCAAACAAAAAATTTTATTTCATTTATACTTTACCCTTTGTCTCTAGTTACATATTTAATTAATATTTCAAAAATACTTTTTATTAAGAAAAAATTTGCAATTAAGACTATATGCATTGGTAATATTTTTATAGGTGGCACAGGCAAAACATCCTTGGCAATTGAAATAAATGAATTACTTAATAAAAAATTTAAGACAATATTTATTAAAAAAAAATATAAAAATCAGTTAGACGAAATAAATTTGTTAAGAAATAAAGGAAAAATTATATCATCAGATAATAGAGAGAATGCACTATTAACAGCTACAAAAAAAAATTATGAAGTAGCAATACTAGATGATGGATTACAACAAAAAAACATTAATTATGATATTAAAATTGTATGCTTTAATTCAGAAGATGCTCTTGGAAATGAATTTGTGCTTCCTGCTGGGCCTTTAAGAGAGAATATAAATGCAATTAATAAATATGATTTAATCTTCATAAATGGAGAAAGAAAAAATTATAAACTTTTATCTAAGTTAAAATCTATCAATAAAAAATTAAGAATATTTGAGGGGAAATACAAACCATTAAATTTAAAAAAATTTAATTTAAATAAGAAATATTTAATGTTTTGTGGTATTGGAAATCCACATGAATTTGAAAAAACTTTACTTAAATATAAATTCAATATTTGTGAAAAAATAATTTTTCCTGATCACTATAAACTTACAAAAATTGAATTAAAAGAAATAAAAGATAAAGCTAAAAAAGAAAATTTTACAATAGTTACAACTGAAAAAGATTTTTTTCGATTAACTAAGATTGAAAGAAAAAATATAAAATTTTTGAAAATTAAGTTAGAAATTAATGATAAAAAAAATTTTAAGAAAACTTTGATATCAAAATTATGAAAAAATTAGTTTACTTTATGGAATTTATTTTAATTAAAATTTTGTTTATTTTATTTAAATTAATTGGTTATAGATTTTCATCGAATTTGGGTTTTTTTATTGGAAAAACAATAGGTCCAATATTTAGATCAAAAAATTTAATTATTCAAAATTTAAGGAAGGCTAATATTAAAAACCATGATGCTCCTGATAAAATTGCCTCAAATGTTCTGGGTAACTATGGAAGAATTTTTGCTGAATATGTCTATTTAAAAAAATTTAGAAACAATGAATTAAAAAAATATATCTCAATAGAAGGCTTGGAACATTTGGAATATTTAAAAAAAAATAACAAAAAAGCTGTATTTATTTCAGGTCATTTTAATAATTTTGAACTTATGGCAATGGAAATAGAAAAAGCAGGGATTGAACTGGCTACTATCTATAGACCTTTAAATAATATTTTTTTGAATAAAACAATGGAAAAAATTAGAAAAGAAAATATTTGTAAAAATCAGATTAAAAAAGGAAGAGCTGGCACTCGTGAGATAATCAAAAATTTGATCGAGGGTAAATCAATAGCTTTAATGATAGATCAGCGAGTAAGGGAGGGTGAAAAAGTAAATTTTTTTAACAATTTAGCTACTACCACAACTATTCCTGCTCAATTAGTAAAAAAATACAATTGTGAACTAATGCCTATTTATATTGAACGAAAAAAATCAAATTATTTTAAAATTTATATCTCTAAACCAATCAAAGTAAGTAAAACAAAGTCGAACTTAGAAATTACTGAGTTTCTCAATCAAGTTCTTGAAAAGATGATTTTAAAAAATATTGATCAGTGGATTTGGACACATGATCGATGGAAAAACTAATTATCTTCCTTTTCTCTTTCAACTGAGGACTCAACATACGAAAAATAAGCTTCTTGTTTGTCAACATTCCAATAATTTAAATTTTCTAAAGGTATTATTTTTTTCGAGATAGCACAAATAACATGGTCTCCCTCTTCAATAATTTGAAAGTTATTAGGCATATATTTTAATTTAGCTAATTTATTTTTCATCTATAATATATATAAATATTAATATGAAAATTGCAATTATAGGTAGCGGTGGTAGAGAACACTCATTAGCGTTTACAATATCTAAATCCTCTACTGTAAATGAAATTTTTTGTATTCCTGGAAATGCTGGAACTTCAGAAATTGCAACTAATGTTCAGCTTGATATTAATGAATTTGATAAAGTGCTCAAATTTATTAACGACAATTCAATAGATTTAGTTGTTGTAGGTCCTGAACAGCCTTTGGTGAGTGGAATTGTAGACTATTTAGAAAAATTTAACATAAAAGTATTTGGTCCTAACAAAATTGCTTCTCAGCTTGAGGGTTCTAAAATTTTTACTAAAAAACTTTGTCAAGAATATAGCATCCCTACTGCTAACTTTGGTATTTTTGAAAATGAAATTGATGCAAAAAAATTTTTAGACAATGCAAAATATCCAAATGTAATTAAAGCAGATAACCTAGCTGCAGGCAAAGGAGTTTATATTTGCAATAATAAAAAAGAAAGTTTCAGGGCAGTCGAAGAAATATTTGATGGAAAATTTGGAGAAGCTAAAAATATTCTTATAGAAGAATTTCTTAAAGGTGAAGAAATGAGCTATTTTATAATTAGTGATGGAACTACTATTAAGAGTTTTGAAACTGCACAAGATCATAAAAGAGTTCTTGAAGGAGACAATGGCAAAAACACTGGTGGGATGGGAGCCTATTCACCTTCCCGACTAATAAATGATGATTTAGAAGATAAAATTTTAAGTAAAATTATTAAACCTACACTTAAAGGGCTCTCAAATCTTGGGACTGAATATAAGGGTTTTTTATATGCTGGTTTAATGATTGTTGAAAATGAACCTTATCTAATCGAATACAATGTCCGAATGGGCGATCCTGAGTGTCAAACCATTCTTCCAAAATTAAAAACTGATTTAGTAGAAATACTTGAGGCTTGTTGTAATAAAAAACTTGCAAATGTAAATATTGAATGGACTAATAAAAAAAGTTTATGTGTTGTTTTATGTTCAAAAGGATATCCAGATACCTATCAAAAGAATATCTTGATAAATAATCTTGAAAATTACACTCAAAGTGAGAACAATTTTATATTTCATGCAGGAACTAAAAATGAAAATGATAAAATATATGCGACTGGTGGACGTGTCCTGAACTTTATTTCACTCTCAGATAATTTTTTACGAGCTAGGGATGAAGTACATCGATGTATAAAAAAATTAGATTGGGATGGTGGATTTTATAGAAGAGATATTGGTTTTAAAGTTATTGATTAATGAGAGTCATTGGAGGCAAATTTAAGGGAAAAAAACTACTTGAACCTAATGACAAAGAAACTAGGCCTTTAAAAGATCTTACAAAAGAATCTATATTTAACATAATTAATCATTCAAATAAGTTTTCAATCGATATAAAAAAAGCATGCGTTTTGGACCTATTTTCTGGAGTAGGTTCTTTTGGTATTGAATGTCTTTCTCAAGGTGCCAGTCATGTAACATTTATAGAAAAATATAAAGGAGTTTTGCCTATTCTCAAAAACAATCTAAATAATTTAAAATCAGAAATTAATTATGAAATTATTGAGTCAGACATTTTAAATAAATTTGAATTTAAAAGTTTAAAATTAAGATATGATGTAATTTTTTTAGATCCTCCCTATAAAGAAAAGGCTTTAGAAAATATTCTAAACACAATAATTAAAAATAAAATTCTTAAAGAAAATGGTATAATTATTATTCATAGACATAAAAAAGAAATTGATATGTTTCCAAAAAATTTTCAATTAATTGATGAAAAAAAATATGGAATTTCAAAAATTATATTTGGAACTTACTTTTAGAGTAGAATTTTCTTAGTTTCTTTTTTTATAAGTTCTACAGCTGGTTGATCATACGGATTAATCTTTAGAACTTTGCCAATTAATATTGTTTCAAGAATAAAAAAGCAAAAAAGTTCTCCTAGTGTTTTTTCGTCTCTTTTTTTAATTTCAAAACTTCTAAAAGGAATATTTTTCTTTTTAAAAACAATTTCTGTAGCTTTTTTTTGAGCATACATAATTTGGTCAATGTCCTTATTTTTTAAATACTTTTGCTCTAACAAAACTGAGTCATTATTTATTTTTAAAGAGTTATTTTCGTGTGAGTAAAAAAAAGTAAAAAAATTATTCTTAAAACCGTCAAGGTATAATTGCATTACACTATGATTATCTTTTGGCATAACAGAAATAATAGGAAGAATGCCTTTTTTTTCTTTACCAAGACTTTCGGCTACTAATTGCTGATACCAATTAAATAAATTAGTTGATTGCACATCGTAATTGACAACAACTGAATTAAATTTTTTTGATTTTAAAAAAAAAATTGTAGCTTCTACATTTGAAACTAACGCATTCATAAAAAATTTGTTTTTTACTAAATTATTTAATTGTCTGAAGTTTTTATAATTTAATCCCATTAATTCTGCAGGTAACATTCCAACTTCTGACAAAACAGAATACCTTCCTCCTATGTAATCATTATGATCAACAACTTCTGCCTTTAGTTTTTTTGCAAGTAAACTTAAATAGCTTTCTTTTTTTTCTGTTAAAAATAAATTTTTATCTTTTTTTTTAATCAAAATATTCGCATTTACAATAGTTTCAGTTGTATTTCCTGATTTTGATATAATTAAATTATTAAAATTTTTTTTTGATTTTTTATTTTCAAAAGCATTTAAATTATCAACAAATAAAAAATTTTTTTTTACTTTTTTTTTTAAAAAATCATAAATTGCTTGAGCCCCAAGGGTAGATCCTCCCATTCCTATAACTTGATAGTCAAATTTTTTATTAAAATGTTTTGTAATTTTTTTACTAAAGCTATCTTTATAAGATTTTGAAAGTGAACGAATTACTTGATTTTTGTCATTTAAAATAAAGTTTAAGTTTTTTTTTACAATTATTTTTTTTTTTTTAAAAAGTTTTTAAAACTTATATTTTGAGTAAACATTAATTATTTTTAACTTTATCAAGTATTGACTGCTCAAAATCTCTATCTGACTCAACAGTTTCTAATTTTTCTTTATTATTTTTTTCAGTAATTAGTGACTCAATATTATTAATTTGACTTTCTTTATCTACCTTTTCATTTGATGGGATTGGCAACTCTTTAAAATCTGGTGGCATTGATAGTGGAGGTTTTTTTTCAACTAGAAACTCCTCTGAGCTATTTTTTCTTTGTGGATCAAAAGCTTTTTTAACAGTACTACAACCAGAAATAAATAAGCTTACTGCCCCAATTAAAATTAAAAATTTATATTTTTTTAAGATCATCATTTTTATTGTTATCAATTAATTCCATAATAATCATACCAATTACTCCAATAGATATAAATATATCTGATATATTAAATATAAACCAATGGAAATTTCCAACATGAAAATCTATAAAATCTGGTACTGCATTAAAAAAAATTCTGTCGTGTAGATTACCTAATGCCCCACCAACTATCATTAGCAATGAATATCTTTTAAAACCGTGACTTTTTAGTGACATAATAACTAATATGCCAACTATTATCAAAATTATTAGACTTAAAATATTATATAGGCGTGATTCATTAAATGAGAATAAGCCAAACGCAATTCCTTTGTTCCAAATTAATACAATGTTTAAATAAGTAGAATTAAAGATATCCAATCCAAGATTGTTTTTATCTAGTTGAATTACGTATATTTTTGTTAGCCTATCTAAAAAATATATTAAAGCCACTATTGAAAAACTAATGTAAAAATTTTTGCTTAAAAACTTAAATATCATTCAGGATTTTTTGGGCAAGTTTTTCTTGAACATGCATCATTAGTAATTTTCCAACATACTTGACATTTTGAACCTTCTGCCTTGGTAGTTTGAACTTTTGTTTCAGAATTTTCTAAATAAGAAACTTCTGCACTTGAAGTAATACATAGTTCTGAAAAATCTACATCTTTTGAAATATCATTTAGTTTTTTATCTAAATTAATTTTTAAGCTTGCCTCTAAACTTGATCCAATTTCTTTACTAGCTCTTTTTTCCTCAATACTAATATTGCAAACATTCCTAATTTTAATAAGCTCTAACCATTTTTGATATAAATTTTCATTTTTGAAGCTTATTGGGAACTTAACAAATTTTGTTAAATGAATGCTTTTATTATCATTCATTATTAATCTATATATCTCTTCTGTAGTAAAAGATAAAATTGGCGCAAACCATTTTAATAATGAATTAAGAATAACATTTAGTAAAATAATTGTAGATTGTCTTTTTTTAGAATCTTTAGAATCACAGTATAAAGAATCTTTTCGGATATCAAAATAAAATGCTGATAGATCTACAGTACAAAAATTTAATAGTTCTTTATAAAGATTATGAAAATCATAATTATTAAAATAATTTTTAAAGTTTTCATTTAAAGAATAAATTTTATGAAGCATAAATTGTTCCAATTCTGGCAATTCAGATAAATTTATTTTTTCTAAGTCAATTTCTTCAAAATCATCATTAAGATTTCCAAGCAAATATCTAAATGTATTTCTTATTTTTCTATAAGAGTCAGCATGCTGATCTAGAATTGAGTGATCAATTCTTAAATCCTCTGCATAGTTGGATGAAGCTACCCAAATTCTTAAAATATCAGCGCCATATTTTTTTAAAATATCTTCAGGAGCAATTACATTTCCAAGGGATTTTGACATTTTTAATCCTTTTCCATCAACAACAAAACCATGTGATAAAATTGACTCAAATGGAGCTTTGCCCCTTGTTCCACAAGACTCGAGAAGTGATGAATGAAACCATCCTCTGTGCTGATCTGAACCTTCAAGGTACATGGATGCTGGCCATTTTAAATCTTCTCTTTTTTCTAAAACAAACGAATGAGTAGATCCACTATCAAACCATACTTCAACAATATCACTCAACTTTTCATAATCTTCTGACTTATATTTTTCACCTAAAAATCTTTGTGGGTTGTCTGAAAACCAACAATCAGAGCCTTCTTTTTCATAAATATTTGCTATATTTTCATTAATTTCATCATCAACTAGGATCTGTTTAGTTTTTTTATTAACAAAAATTGGAAGAGGAACCCCCCAAACTCTTTGTCTTGAAACACACCAGTCAGGTCTAGTTTCAATCATGGCTCTTAATCTTTCTTTTCCTTTACTTGGATAAAACGTAGTTTCATCAAGAGCCTTTAAAGCTGTCTCTCTCAATTTATGACTTTCCATTGATATGAACCATTGGGGTGTTGCTCTATGTACCAATGGAGCCTTAGATCTCCATGAATGAGGATAAGAATGTGTCAGCTCACCATTTGCTAGTAATTTTTTTTGTTCTTTAAGTTTTTCAATAACAACTGGATTGGCTTTAAAAATATGATTACCTTCAAATAAATGAACATTCTTAGTATATTTTCCATCACCATCAACTGTTTCAATAGCTTTGATTCCATGATTCAAACATAAATTAAAATCATCAGGTCCATGACTTGGTGCACAATGAACGATACCTGTTCCCTGCTCTGTTGTTACAAATCTTGCTTCTAACATTGGGATATCAAATTCATATCCCAAATCGAAAAAAGGGTGATTGCAGATTGTATCTTTTAAATCCTTACCTTTAAATTTTTTAATCTCTTTAAAATCTTTTATTTCACAATCTTTAATGATAGAGTTCAACAAAGCTTCTGCTACAACTATTTTTCGATTTTTAAAATCACCTTCATCATTTAATTGTATCAACACATAATCAAGGGCCTCATTATACGCTAAAGCTTTGTTAGCAGGTATTGTCCATGGAGTTGTTGTCCAAATAACAATCTCACTTCCCTCGAGCTCATTGATGTTAGATGATTTAACAGGGAAAGATGTATAGATAGTATCAGATTTATGATCTTGGTATTCAACTTCTGCATCTGCAAGTGCAGTTTTTTCAACTGTAGACCACAAAACAGGTTTAAATCCTCTGTATAAACTTCCCTCTTTTAGAAATTTTCCTAATTCTCTTACAATTTGAGCTTCTGCATCGAAACTCATTGTAGAATAATAATTTTCCCAGTCGCCTATAACACCTAGTCGTTTAAATTGTCCTTTGTGAACTTCAATCCACTTTTCTGCAAATGATCTGCATTCCTTTCTAAACTCAACTATTGGAACTTCATTTTTATTTTTTTTATTTTTTTTATACTGCTCTTCTATTTTCCACTCGATTGGTAAACCATGACAATCCCATCCTGGAACATATATCGAGTCTTTTCCATCCATTTGATGAAATTTCACTATAATGTCTTTTAAAATTTTATTTAAAGCAGTACCCATGTGTATATTGCCATTTGCGTATGGAGGGCCATCATGTAAGACAAATTTTTCTTTTCCTTTACTGGACCGTCTAAGCTCTTGATATAAATTAATTTTTTTCCAATATTCTAAGATTTCTGGCTCTCTTACTGGTAAATTAGCCTTCATAGAAAAAGCTGTCTTTGGAAGATTGATTTGTGAATTGCTCATTATGCTTTCTTTGCTACTTTTAAATCTAATTTAATTTGAGATCTCAACTTATTAATATTTTTAAATTTTTTCTCTTTTCTTATAAATTTTAAAAACTCAACTGATAAGTACTTATTATAAAGATTTCCAGAAAAATTAAACAAATGAACCTCTAGTAGGATTTTTTTTTGATTAAATGTTGGTCTATAACCAAGATTTGCTATTCCTTTTAAAATTTTAAGATTATTTTTTCTTAAAACTCTTACCGCATACACTCCTGGTTTTGCTAGAACATAATCTTTAATATCTATATTGCATGTTGGAAAACCAACTTTTTTTCCAACTTGTCTACCTTTTTGAACGATCCCTTCAATAGACCACTTTTTATTTAATAATTTGTTAGCTCTTTCTAGGAAACCTTTTTCCAAATAACCTCTAATTAGAGAAGATGAAACTATTTTTTTATTTATCAAAAGAGGTTTTGGTTTTATGACTTGGTAATTATACTTTTCTTCATTTTGAATTAAAAATCCTACATCTCCCTCTCTTTTATTTCCAAACCTAAAATTATTACTAACAAATATAAATCTTGCTTTTAATTTATTTGATAAAATATTTTTTATAAAATTGATCGATTTTGTTTTTGAAAAAGTTTTATCAAATTTTTTTGTTACAATAAAATCAATACCAAGATTATTTAATAAATTTAATTTTTGATTAATACTAGATAATCTAAAATTTTTTAAAGATTTATTAAAAAACATTTTTGGCATTGGATCAAAATTGATCACACCAATTTTTAATTTGTACTTTTTTTTATATAATTTAGCTAATTTAAATAATTTTTGATGACCTAAATGCACTCCATCAAAGTTACCAATTAAAATTATTGATCGTTTATGATTTTTATTAATATCAAAATTTTTATATAATTTTACCATGTTAAATCTGACTGCATAAAGTTTACAATTGACTCGTATTGTTTTGATATTTTTTCTATTCCGTTATCTTTTATTTCATCTTTATGTACTCCATTAGAAATTAATAAAGAGTCATAGTTTAAAAGATTTGCACCCTTAATATCAGTATTTAGGTTATCTCCAATTGATAAAATTTTTTTATCTTTATTGTCTATTGATTGATTATAAACTTCTGGATAGGGTTTTCCAAAGTACACAACCTCTCCTCCCAATTTTTCAAATACCATTGCAACAGATCCAGCACATAATTCTCTTCTATTTCCTTTATCAACTATTAAATCAGGATTTGTACAAATCATCTTTTTGTCAATGTGGTTTTCTAATAAATTTTTATAATAATTCAAATCTTGATCATAATCATCAAACAAACCTGTACATAAAAAATATTGGCATTTATCAATTTCTTTGGATTTATTGCTTCTAAAATCATTAAATAAATCAAAATCTCTAGGTGGACCAATATGATAAAATCTTTTTAAAGAATAAAATTTCTTTAGGTAATTTAGTGCCGCTTCACCTGAAGTAAAAACTTTATCTCTAAATTTTTCATCCAATCCCATTTTTTTTAAAAATTCTTTAACTGGCCAGATGGGTCTTGGTGCGTTCGTTAATAAAACAAAATTTTTATTAATCTCTAATAATTTTTTAAGGGTATAAATTGCACCTTCATGAAGTTTAATGCCATTATGAATTACTCCCCATAGATCTATATAAAAGAGATCATAATTTTCAGCAATTGACTGCAAGCCTTCTGAATCTAAATTTTTAGTCATATTTTAAGGTATAAACCATAAAATCCTTAATTTCCTAGGATTTTTCACAACTTATTTCTCATATTATCTTGAAAAAGTTTTGTCAGTATCTATATGAAGCTCATATTTAATAAGGAGAATTTATGAAGTTTAAACCGTTACATGACAGAGTATTAATCGAAGTTTTAGATAGTAGTGAAAAAACTGCTGGTGGAATAATTATCCCAGATACAGCTCAAGAAAAACCTCAAGAAGGTAAAGTTGTTGCTGTTGGTGGTGGAGCTAAAACAGAAGATGGAAAATTAATTCCAATGGATGTTAAAGTTGGGGACAAAGTTTTATTTGGCAAGTGGTCAGGAACTGAAGTCAAAATTGATGGCAAAGAATACAGCATAATGAAAGAGTCAGACATTATGGGTATTTCAGGAAAATAATTTAATTTAAAGGAGAAAGTATAATGGCAAAAATAATTAAATTTGACGCTGAGGCAAGAGCGGCAATGATGAGAGGTGTCAATATTTTAGCTGATACCGTTAAAGTTACTTTGGGTCCAAAAGGCAGAAATGTTGTAATGGATAAATCTTACGGTGCACCAAGAATTACTAAAGATGGTGTTTCTGTTGCTAAAGAAATTGATCTTGAAGATAAATTTGAGAACATGGGTGCGCAGATGGTTAAAGAAGTTGCTAGCAAAACTAATGAGGAAGCTGGTGATGGTACAACTACTGCTACTATTTTAGCTCAAGCAATTGTTAAAGAGGGAATTAAATACGTCACTGCAGGCATGAATCCAATGGATGTTAAAAGAGGAATTGATGCAGCTGTTGAAAATGTAAAAGAAAACTTAATCTCTTCAGCAAAAAAAGTAAAAGATAGTGATGAAATTGCTCAAGTTGGAACAATTTCTGCAAATGGTGATAAAGAAATTGGAACAATGATTGCTAAAGCAATGCAAAAAGTTGGTAACGAAGGTGTTATTACTGTTGAAGAAGCTAAAGGAATTGAAACTGAATTAGATGTTGTTGAGGGTATGCAATTTGATAGAGGATATCTATCTCCATACTTCATCACTAATAGTGATAAAATGACGACTGAGTTAGACAATCCTTACATCTTATTACATGAAAGTAAATTAACTAACTTACAACCAATGGTTCCATTATTAGAAGCTGTTGTACAATCAGGCAGACCATTAATGATTATCTCTGAAGATGTTGAGGGAGAAGCTTTAGCTACTTTAGTTGTAAACAAACTTAGAGGTGGACTAAAAGTTGTAGCTGTTAAAGCTCCAGGGTTTGGTGATAGAAGAAAAGCGATGCTTGAAGATATCGCTATACTAACTGGTGGCCAAGTAATTTCTCAAGACCTAGGAATTAAACTTGAAAATGTTAAACTTGAAGACCTTGGATCTTGTAAAAAGATTAAAGTTGATAAAGATAACAGTACAATCGTTAGTGGTAGTGGTAAAAAATCAGATATCGCTGCTA
>Ga0257121_1001719_pt1 | contig 16193 bp, 13 predicted proteins | sample SI106_100metaG_FD_190180 | JGI IMG/M metagenome (GOLD analysis project Ga0257121, IMG submission 190180) | Marine microbial communities from Saanich Inlet, British Columbia, Canada - SI106_100 | ecosystem: Environmental > Aquatic > Marine > Inlet | place: Canada: British Columbia | collected... | reverse complement strand
GGTAAATCACTCGCCTCCGTCGGTGGAATCCACTCTCCAAAACATCTTGGCCAATCTGGACATCCCATTCCACTGCCTGTTATTCGAACAAAACTCCCGGCAATTACAACCAAATAAATAAGGATTAAAGCTGCCCAATTAAAATAAAGAAAACGACTGGAAAAGTTCATCTCTGCAAAATTACCGAAACATATCAATCTTAACGACTCGATTTACGAAATGTTTATGTTAAATCACGAATGTTATTGAAATACGAAAGATAGAATTATCTTTGTGCTTTAGTAAAACATCATGAATTACACACCACTTACAGCCATTTCTCCCATAGATGGCAGATACCATTCAAAAACCAAAGCGATACAACCCTATTATTCTGAATACGGGCTTATTCGATACCGAGTTTTGGTAGAAGTAGAATATTTTATTGCACTTACGGCAATTCCTCTGCCCTCATTAAAGGACTTTCCAAATGAATGCATTGAACCACTGAGAGACTTGTATCAAAATTTTACTGAAGAGGATGCTTTATGGATCAAGGAAACGGAGAAAACAACCAATCACGACGTAAAAGCAGTGGAATATTTTCTCAAAGAAAAGATGACACAAATGGGATTGGAAAGGTACTTGGAGTTTATTCATTTTGGTCTTACCTCTCAAGACATCAATAACACGGCAATTCCTCTTTCATTGAAAGACGGTATTGAGCAGGTGTATACACCGATGCTTGACGAATTAATTGGCAAAATAAAAGAGCTCGAAAACAAATGGAAAGACATTCCCATGCTTGCCAGAACACACGGTCAAGCGGCCTCTCCTACCCGATTGGGTAAAGAGCTCAAGGTTTTTCGTGAGCGCTTAGAAATCCAAAAGAACACCCTAATAAGTGTTCCATTTTCTGCCAAATTTGGTGGCGCTACCGGGAATTTCAATGCTCATCATGTAGCCTACCCTGATATTGATTGGATACATTTTTCGAATCAATTTGTAAATGAAACACTTGGTCTTCATAGAAGCCAAACCACAACCCAAATTGAGCACTACGATCATACAGCAGGACTTTTTGATGCATTAAAACGAATCAACACGATACTTCTAGACCTTGATCGAGATATCTGGACATATGTTTCTATGGATTATTTCAAGCAGAAGCTAAAGGCGGGTGAAATTGGATCTTCCGCTATGCCGCACAAGGTAAATCCTATTGACTTTGAAAATTCGGAAGGAAACTTAGGTATCGCTAATGCGGTATTTGAGCACTTAGCAAGCAAACTTCCTCTCTCAAGGCTTCAGAGAGACTTAACGGACTCCACTGTACTCAGAACCATAGGAGTTCCTCTAGCACATACATTAATTGCATTTCAATCCACGTTAAAGGGATTAGACAAGTTGGTGTTGAATGAAGCTGCAATCTCTCAAGAGCTTGATAACAATTGGGCTGTTGTTGCAGAAGCCATTCAAACTGTTCTTAGACGAGAAGGTTTTGAAAAACCTTATGAAGCACTTAAAGGATTGACAAGAACCCATGACAAAGTAACTCAAGCATCAGTACACGAGTTCATTGAGAGCCTTACTATTTCAAAAGATTTAAAAGAAGAATTGAAAAACATCAACCCTTCTAACTATCTTGGCATACAAATGGTAGAGTAACCTATAAAAGTATGTTTCGATCTCTTCTGATATTTATATTATTTCTTGGCTATTCCACTTTTGGTCATGCCCAAGAAGACCCTTGGAAATCAAATGAGGAAAATTTCGATCTGTATTGGGGAGAACTTGAAAGGTCATCCGGGTCATTATTAGACATTTTACCTAGAAAAAGCACATCATTTTACACATTGAGATGGTCTGGGGGAAGAAACATTGGAAGCTATCGAATTACAAATCACGAAGATTTTAGACTCAAGGATCAAGCCCGAATAAAACAAGTTGCCCAAACGGGAATCGCTAATTTCGAAACTGCCAAGCTCGTTGATAATCAGCTCTTTATTTTTCTTTCGGACAAAGCAAATGGCGAGATGCTGCTCTATGCACAACCCTATGATGAAGATATGAACATTTATCTTGAGTCTAAATTAATTGCTTCATATACCAATAACAGAATTGGAGCCAAACCTAATTTTAGCATTGAATGTTCCGAAAACAAAAAGTTTTTTGCTGTCTTTTGGCAAACCCAAGGTAGGGATGAGCTACAGGATGGCTATGGATATGTGATTCTTGATGCAAAATTACAAGTTCTTCAAAGCGGATCTTATTTTCTTCCATTCGATGGAAACTTGAGTACCATAAACCAACACCACATTACAGATAATGGTGATTATTTCATCAGTGTAACCGAACACAATACGCCAAATGATAGGCTCTTCTATAATCGATCCTTTGAGAATTTTAAAGCCATTCATGTGTACAACATAAAAAACAATGAACTCAATGAGTTTTCATTGGACCTCAATCGAAAGCGAGTTGACGATATGGAAATGTCTTCAAAAAACAATGTTTTCACTTTATCTGGGATCTATGGATCCGGTCGCGATGGGAAGATTGATGGGGTTTTTATTTTGAGGTATGACACCCAAACGGATTCAGTTCTCTTTAAAGGGTTAGTGCCTTTTGACCCTAATTTAATTGATCAAAACTGGGCGCCTTCAAATGCCCGTAAGTCTCGATATACAAATCGTAATAATGGACAGATCACGTATCGTTTTAAAACAAGAGATTTCTTTAGCCTAAATGACGGAACCATCTGCGGATCATTGGAGAAATACTTCATCTCGGAAAGAACAAATTACGACAGTAGAACAGGCTTATCAACTACGATTTATCAGTATTATTACGATGACATTTATGCCTTTAAAATTGGCAAAGACGGAAGGTTTGACTGGCAGATAGAAATTCCAAAATCTCAGGTCTCCACAAATGATGGAGGTCCCTTTTCTTCATATAGTTCATTTACTGATGGCGATAACATGTACTTAATTTTTAATGATAATCTTAAAAATTATGATGATTTCGGCCATTATTCACGAGGTAATAATCCTTGCCATTCTTTTAATCTTTCGAGAAGAAAAAATACTGCTGCGATCTGTTCAGTCAATCTAAAAAATGGGAACATCGAACGCAAAATATTATTTACCCGAAAAGACTTAAATTCTATCGTTGTGCCAAAAATGTTCAAACTTGACCTACTGAACAAAGAGTTATTATTATACGCATTAATGAGTGGTAAAGAAAAATTTGGAATCTTAAACTATGGTCAAAAATAATATGAAATTGATTTTCAAATTAAGCCTTTTGGCATTACTCATTGTATCGTGTTCAAATTCAGAGTCAGAAACCAAGCTTCAAAAACGGATTCCCGTAAAGAACCATTCGTTTTCGAATATTGAAGAAATTAACACAACACATCTACACCTTGACTTAAGCGTTGATTTCATCAATAAGAAGTTGAGTGGAGTAGCCAGACATAAAATGTCCAATCATGGATCGAATAAAGCCATTTTCGACATCAAGGGATTAAAAATACATAAAGTCACGACAGGCCATTCAGAAAATGAGAAAGCAAGAGATTATAAAATTGGACCAGGTTCAAAAAACCCCATGTTGGGACATCCCTTGATTGTGAATATTGATAAAAATACATCATTTGTCAACATTTATTATGAAACCACTGAAGAGTCCGAAGCTTTGGATTGGCTGGACTCCGCCCTCACTAGTTCAAAAAATAAACCCTTTTTATACACTCAGGGACAGGCCATTCTGACCCGCACTTGGATTCCTATTCAAGATGCGCCGTCAAATAGAATTACATACAGTGCAGATTTGAAAGTTCCTTCAGACCTTCTCGCTGTCATGAGTGCCTCTAACCCTAAAGAAAAAAACAACAAGGGGAATTATCATTTTGACATGAAGCAACCAATACCATGCTACCTGATCGCACTGGCTGTTGGTGATCTGGTCTATGGTGATTTAGGAAACCAGACTGGAGTCTATTGTGAGCCAGAACTTTTAGATGCAAGCATGTATGAGTTTGAAGATTTACCAAATATGATGAAAGCTGCAGAAAAGCTCTATGGTAAATATGCTTGGGATCAGTATGACCTTCTTATACTTCCCTATTCATTCCCATTCGGAGGCATGGAAAACCCAAGGTTAACATTTGCCAATCCCACTCTACTTGCTGGAGATCGGAGTTTGGTGTCAGTCATTGCTCATGAGTTGGCACATTCATGGTCTGGAAACCTTGTCACAAACGAGACCTGGAATGATTTCTGGCTCAATGAAGGGTTTACGGTATATTTTGAAAATAGAATCATGGAAGAAATTATCGGCAAAAGCGGAGCTGATAATTTGGCACTTATCGAATTCTTTGAGCTTCAAGAAGAGCTGGAAAGAATAGAGAATAGTGGACATCCTGAAGATGCCCATCTCTTCCTGGATCTTGATGGTAGAGACCCAGATGATGGCATGACCGATGTTGCATATGTAAAGGGAGCCTTTTTTCTTAAAACATTAGAATCCAATGTGGGAAGAGATAAAATGGATGTCTTTTTAAACAGCTACTTTAATCATTTTAAGTTTACCTCTGTCAATACAGAAAAATTTGTGAGCTACCTAGAAAAAGAGTTATTGCAGAAGTACAGCATCGATTTTAATTATAAAGAATGGATCTATCAACCCGGAATACCTCAAAGCTGCGTTGATCTCAAATCGGACGGCTTTGAAAATGTGAAAGAAATGGCTTTCGCTTTCGCAAATGATAGCACCTTCGTAAAGTGGGAGAATGTCCCTTTCAATAAAAGAAGTAATTATTCTGTTCAGGAATGGCTTACCTTTATTAGGCACCTGCCCTCTGATATCGATAATGAAAGGATGAACATACTTGATGAAAATCTGTCTTTTTCAGAATGGACGAATGCTGAAATTCAATTTGAATGGTTTATGAAATCAATTTCTTCAAATTATACTGCCGCATATCCTTATCTAAAATCATTTTTAGAAAAAATTGGAAGAAGGAAATTCATATTACCCTTGTACGAAGCATTGTATGAAAATGAAAATACACGACAAAAAGCTTTGGATTGGTTCAATCAATTTAAGAAGAATTATCACGCTGTTTCAAGCAATTCTATAGCTGAGGCTCTTAAACTGTAATATCAATTGGCTACTTCACTCATGTATCTAATCCGCATGAGTCTCAGTTCTTCTTCTGTATATAAGCCATCAAATTCTTTGTATGCCTCAATGATATCATCTGTTTCAGCTTCATTGAAATAGTCAAAAACCTCATCCTGACTGTCTTGATCGAGAACATCATTGATGTAATAATTGAGATTCACACGCGTTCCAGAGGAAACTACAGTTTCTATTTCAAGTAATAAATCCTCAAACGATTTGCCTTGAGACTTTGCGATATCCTCCAAGGATAGTTTACGATCAATATTCTGGATAAGCTGTACTTTAAGTTGAGACTTATTGACCAGGGTTTTGACCATAATATCTTGTGGTCTTTCAATATCCTTTCGCTCCACATAATCAGCAATCAATGCAATGAAAGGCGCACCATAACGATCTGCCTTACCATTTCCAACTCCTTGAATATTGATGAGATCCTCTTTAGAAATGGGATATTGAAAACACATATCCTTAAGTGATGGCTCTTGAAAAATAACAAAAGGAGGAATGTTTCTCTCTTTTGATAATGATTTTCTTAGATCAAGTAACATCTGATACAACTCATTGTCAAAAACCGCTTCTTTTGAATTGGATTGAATGATCGAATCTTCATCATCTGTGTTTGAGAAGTCGTGTTCTTTTAAAAGGATAAATGAGCTTGGATTTTCAATGAATTCTTTTCCTTCATCAGTAATACTCAATACTCCAAATGATTCGATATCCTTGCTCAACAAACCGAAAACGGTTGCTTGCCTTAATACAGCATTCCAAAAATGCTCGTCTTTTTCCTTCCCAATACCAAATTCAGGTAATATATCATGCTTATAAGACTTCATGTCAGCCGTATTAGAGCCCGACATAAATGAACATATGTGCTTCGCTTTTTGAGTTTCATCGAGGGCTAAAATCGCATTTAAGAGCATTTGCACATAATGCTTGCCTTCTATTTTTTCTCTAGGATTTTTACAATTATCGCATTTTTCGTTGCAATTCTTCTCGTTGAACCTTTCTCCAAAATAATGTAAAATGAATTTTCGTCTACAAACAGAAGTTTCTGAATAAGACACTATTTCGTTCAATAACTGCCTACCAATCTCTTGTTCCGTAACTGGTTTTCCCTGAAGGAATTTCTCAAGTTTTTCGATATCCTTATAGCTATAAAAAGCCAAGCATTCACCTACGCCCCCATCACGCCCTGCCCTGCCCGTTTCTTGATAATAGCTTTCAAGAGATTTAGAAATATCATGATGAATTACATAACGAACATCTGGTTTATCTATACCCATTCCAAAAGCGATCGTTGCAACAATAACATCTGATTCCTCCATTAAAAACATGTCTTGATGTCTTGCTCGAACTGAAGTTTCTAGACCAGCATGATAGGGTAAAGCATTGATTCCATTTATTTGCAATAATTTGGCAACTTCCTCAACTTTTTTTCTACTCAAACAGTAAATAATACCGCTCTCGCCCATCCTTTGCTTTATGTATTTTATGATTTGTTTTTCGACCTCTCTTTTGGGTCTGATTTCATAAAATAAATTATCTCTGTTAAAAGATGATTTAAATACAATGGCATCCAGCATATTGAGATTCTTCTGAATATCATACTGAACTTTAGGAGTAGCCGTTGCTGTAAGTGCGATAATTGGCACTTTAGAGATTTCCTCAAAAATCTGTCTTAACCTACGGTATTCTGGTCTGAAATCATGCCCCCACTCTGAAATACAATGGGCCTCATCAATTGCGAAAAAAGAGATGTTCACTGATGTGAGAAATTCAATATTTTCTTTTTTGGTCAGGGATTCAGGTGCCACATACAACATCTTTGTTTTCCCTTCCCTTATATCTGCTTTAACTTGTTGAATTTCAGCTTTACTTAAAGAAGAATTCATGAAATGAGCCACGCTCTCGTCATTCGAAAGGCTACGAATGGCATCAACTTGATTTTTCATTAAGGCAATGAGTGGTGAGACTATTATTGAAACACCTGGCAATAAAAATGATGGGAGCTGATAGCATAAGGACTTGCCGCCTCCTGTAGGCATAATCACAAAGGTATTGTTACCCTTTAATAAATTATTAATGATTTCTTCTTGGCTGCCTTTGAACTGATCAAATCCAAAATACTGCCTTAGTGCACCCTTTAAATCAACGGATTCTATAGTTAATCGATTACTCAAACCTCATCCGTTTAAAATAACGTAAGTCATATATTAAATATACGAATTATTCTTAGTAATGAAATATCAAATTACAAACAGTTTACATAGGAGGGTTAAGCGCGATCACCTCTTTAACTTCAGGGATATGTTGTTTGAGTAATGTTTCTATGCCTCCCTTAAGTGTAGCCGTTGATGATGGGCACCCAGCACATGAACCTTTCATCAAAACAGTTACTTGGCCTTCTTTATATCCAACATAATCAATAGCACCACCGTCATTTTCCACTGCAGGACGAACATATTCATCAAGAAGAGCAGCAATTTTATGATCAAATTCACTTTTATCAAAATTCAAATTATTGATGTCGATATTTGCAATTGTCGGCTCGTCGTATTCCTGACTCTTTAATAATATTTCCTTTCCTTCAGAAATCCACTCACGAATAAATTCACGAAGCTGCATGGTAATAAAGTCCCAAGAAACATTATCAGTTTTTGTAATGGTTACAAAATTAGAAGCCATAAAAACACCATCAACAAAAGGCAATTGAAACAATTCTTCTGCCAGTGGTGAAAAACCTATCGTATCTTTTTTTGATGTGAAATTGGCCGATTCACCAGTCGGTAAGATATACTTGTTCGCAACAAATTTCATTGTAGACGGATTCGGTGTGATTTCGGAATATATGGTTACTGGAATTTTCATTGTTACAAAATTAATAGTAAATCAACAAGGGACTCTTATTTGTTCAAAAAATCTAATGCATTGGTTGATGATTTGGATCTAAAAGATCCAAAACCGTTTTTACTGGAGTAAATGTTTCAATAGGAATTTCTACAAAGAGCGTATTCCATTTATACATTGCTCCATTCCATAAACCAGGAAGCTCAATAAATGAAATTTCTGTACCCTCATACTTTTTGCTTACAACAAAGTAATTGTCATCATTTCGGTATTCTTTCAAGTCATGCTTAATGCCATCAAAATCATAAAGATCCAATACCATCATTACAGGATTAAAATGAGTGCTTTCTGAAAGTATTTTTTGCTGGTTGTTCTCTTTAGAAATTTGCACAGCTTCAATAATCTGTTTTGTAATACTTCCCTCCCTGTCTTTAACAAAAAAAGGACCCCCGCCGGCTTTTCCTTCATTATGAACCATACCACAAATCCTCAAAGGACGATTGATCAAATCACGTATGCTTTCTGCATCATCATTTATATTCAACTGCATGGATGTATACAATTGATATACCTTATTAAATTCTAACAAGCCCACTAATGAGGGGTCAGCATAAAGACGATTCAATTCCTCTTTGACCTTCATTAATAAACCACAAAGTGTTTTCCATACCTCAAGAGATCGATTTGAAGAATGAAGATGTTGTACGTTGTCTATGTTTTTAACCAATACAATTTGTTGGTCTAATTTATTTAAATTTTCTATGAGGGCTCCATGCCCTGCTGGACGTTTTAACAAATGACCATCCTTTAGCTTTACAGGGTTTAACGAATCATCAAAAGCAAATGCATCAGTTGACGGTTTCTGAAAAGAAAAATCGACATGATATTCTTTATTAAAAGATGTTTTTAAATTTTCTAGTGACGACAAAAATTCATGCTTGAATGATTCCTGAATGGTACAATGATACCGTACATTTTCAGTTCCGAGCATTAAACCTTGAATGATGTGCTCCTGAAAACCGTTTAAAACACGCCCATCAACATGATGAAATGGAATCAAACCCTTTGGTGATTTGGAAAACCCTTTTCCTTGTTCACCTATAATTAGCTCAACCAATTCCCGAGAGCTTAAGGCCCCGCTTTTCCAATCGGAATGAGCTTTTCTTAAGTTTTCATCATAAAAAGCAAATTTCTCTAGTTCATTTAAAAAATGTAAGACTTTGGTGTCATTTTCAAAAATCTCATCTGAAGCTGTAGAAGTCAAAAAATCAAACATTCTGGAACCCGAACCAGACGCTGGAATAAAAAACATAAGCTCTTTTTCCTTACGATCAAATAGCTCAATCAATTCGACTTGCTCCTCAGCATTAACAGCAATTATACCATCATGTAAAATACATGGGGCAATTATTTCTATTTTTGGACTTCCCAATTGAATCTGATTTTTTTGAGAATCGATTTGATGATTTAGGTCCATAGTTGGCATAAAATATTTAAAATATGAATATCGTCTTCGAATATATCAAATATCGCCTTAATGCAAAATATTTACATGGGATTCATTCACCTTTTGTCTATAAATTCATGAGTGAAGGCATGAATATTCAAATAAAAAAAGAACAGCAAACTGAAATTCAGAAATTTATTGAATCAAGCAAAAGTAACAACAAAGAGATTCAGGTAAAAGACTATGGTGCAAAATCTAAAAAACTCAAAAGCCAACGAACGGTAAGTCAAATCTTCAAGACCAGCTCTTCATTTGGGAAAAATGCACTTTTATTATACCGTTTAAGTAACTATTTCAAGCCCAAGCATATATTGGAACTTGGAACGTCTATTGGAGTCGGCACATTACACCTTCACTTAGGCCATCCAGAATCCAAAATCGTTTCTATTGAAGGATGTCCCCAAACTCATGATCTATCGAGACAAAATCTACAACGAGAAAACATAAAGCTTATCAACAAGACCTTTTATGATCATATCAAAAGTTTAAATCATGAACTGTTTGATCTTATTTTTATCGATGGTCATCACGACGGAGAGGCTTTAAAATATTACCTGCAATTGTTGAAAAAGCACACTCACAATGATACTATCATTGTTTTAGATGATATTCGCTGGAGTGATTCAATGCTTGACGCATGGAAAGAGCTTATAAAAGAAAAAGATTTTCATTTAAGTATGGATTTTTTCAGAATGGGAATCCTAGTTAAAAGGCAGCAGCAGGAAAAAGAGCATTTCATCTTGAAACTTAAAAAGTAACAAACAAATCCTCTAAGAGCTCAAGGTCTTCACCGATTGGTTCAATAATGAACTTATCCTCAATTCCACCAGCCCTATCAAGCCCAGAGATTGCCATGGCCGTGGGAGAAGGCACGGATGGGGATTCAAGTAAAATACCCTCATCGAAAAAGCTATCCTCTTCAACATCACCAATCATTTCAGCTGTAATCAAATCACTCGACATGATTTCAGTATCCATTGTGACGATTTCTCTCGAGCCGTTTTCAACAAGAACAGTGCTTTCATTTGATTCCGTTAAAAGCTCTTCAGCTGTTGTTTCCATTTCTATTTCCGTTTTGTTATCAGAGACCTCTTTCAGCTTCTCTTGACCTTCATTTTCCTCAACTTCATTTTGAGAATAAAGCTGCTTAGGCTTGTTATCAATAGACATGTTATTCAGAGAATAATAGAGTGTAAAAACAAAAACCAAAAGGAAAGCAATTTGCAAACCGGGTTTAGCATATAGGGGCTTGATTGGGGGAAATAAAAAGCTGAATAAGCGGAACCCCCCTTCATTGGCATGTATTTCTTTGAATTCCTGATCCAATTGTCTTTTAACAGAATCAGAATTAAGTCTAAACGTTTCATTGCTAAGCGTCTCCATACCGGAATACAAGTGTTTTACACTTTCAAATTCCTCTTCATTTGAACATAACTCTGAAATGAAGCTTTTTTCTTCATTTGTGAGCTCCTGAAAGCTCGACTTACTAAAAATTTGTATATATTTCTCTTCCATAATTATTGATTATAAATCGGATTAAATTCTTTCAATTCACTTGCCAGTGTTTTCGTTGCATAAAACAATCTTGACTTCACTGTTCCTTCATTAATTTGCAGTGTTTCAGCAATTTCCTTCATTGAAAATCCTTCAAAATGCCTCAATGCAAATACACTTTTATGCTTCTCATCAAGAGAATTAAGTGCTTCATAAAAAGAATCACTAAACGTGCTCTCGTGTACCTTCTTTAAGGTGTCGGAGTCAGATTGAATGGACTTCGTTGGTTCAAAATCATTTGACACATGTTTACGAACTGACATTCTTTTATATTCATTTTTGCACATATTACAGGCCACTGAAAAAACCCAGGTTCTAAATGATCTATTTACGTCAAAGTAATCTGGTTTTCGGATAATCTTCGCAAAAAGATCATGAACCATATCTTCACATTTTTCTTTGTCTCTAGCAAGCATTTTCATGAAATACCCAAATAATATTTCCGAATATCTCACATAGATTTCATCAAAAGCCTTTTGGTTTCCCTTGGACAGCATTTTCATCAGCTCTTCATCTGAAAGCTGCTTCACTTGCTTTTGAAAAATTTTCATTCTAATGAATCTTATCTAATTTCCCTTCTTATTTACTTTCTTACTTTTTTGACCACTACTTTTCATGTAATGATTGCTTTTATTGGAATCATGAAATTCTTCGAGAATAACTTTCGTTGGTCTATAATTCTTTGCATAATTCCTGCTTTCTGCAGATGTAAACTCAGTCAAATTCTTTTTATTAAACTCATTGTTCCATAGAGACTCCAGATCACTTGCACACAATGGTTTTTGATTTCCAGTTCTCAATACCAATCCATAGGGTACCAGCTTAGATGCAATTGGCTTCAAATATGCCAATGGAAGAGTCATTGAAATAGAAACCCCTTTATTTCGATTTAGATTGCACAGTTCAGTAAAAAACTGAATATCCACAACCTCCCTTTTGGGAACCTTGAAACCTTTTGCTCTGATTAATTCTCGATAAGAAGAGCTCTTCATTAAATCCAAAGAAATAATACAAATAGAACCAAATGCTAAACCATCAATGAGCTGATTATAAATTGCTCCATAAGAATCATTGGTGCCATGTGTAATTAAAATGTCGTTGCCATTAGCTGACTTAAGTACGTCCTCTGTGTAGGAAATCGTCTCTTTACTTAGGGTGCCATTTTTCACCAATTTAACAAGACCTTTTTTCGTAGCAGATTCATCCCCAGTTACGATTGAATTTGCCACCATTAAGCGCTGTACTTCTTTATTATTACCATCAATGGACGCTGCATTGAATAACGACTCTTGCCTAGAAACATCATAATTACCTGAAACGTAGTTATATAAATGATACTCAAAGGATTCATCGTCAATGGTTCGTAATTGCTCAACTTCGGAGTCCATGACCTTCTGACTTTCTACAGACGGCGTGCGGCTAAAGCTTTGGTATTTCACTTTTTTAGATTCCGACTCCAGTAACTGTGATGATTGTGCTTTGTAAAAAACTGATGATCTCGGTTTTGTTTGAATTCTACCTGAGGCTTTGTCTTTCTTTATGTCGCGTGATTCTTGTTTATTTCGAATGGGGACACTATCCATTCTAACATCAATAGATTCTGTTTCTTCCTCTTGATAAATTCCTTGGTTTGAAATCGTGGTATTTGAATTTGAATTCTCTGGCGGTTGACCAAAGCCATTTATCGCTAAAAATGAGACAATAAATAATAAAATAAACTTCATAATCATAATGTTATCTAAAAGCTGATACAACCAAAATTTACATTGGTTCATTATTTAAAGAATTAATTGCTTTAAATTCATCATAAATTGAGTTTAAAACAAATATTCCAACGGAAATATCGTTATTTGCCTATGCGAAAACAAGTATCTCTTTTCTTAATGATTTTTTTCATTGGAACTCTGATGTTCAGTAGCGGTTGTAAAAAAAACAATTTTACAAGTACTGGCCATCTTGAGTTTTCATTAGACACTCTGGTTTTCGATACTGTTTTTACAACTATCGGTTCGACTACTGAACAATTTAAAATCTACAACAACAATTCTAAAACCATAATCATTGATGAAGTTCAATTGATGGGGGGAACAAATTCTCCTTTTAGAATCAATTTAGATGGGGTATCTGATATTGCCCATGAAGACATAGAACTTGAGAGCAATGATAGTTTATTCATGTTTGTCGAGGTTACCTTAGATCTAAATAGTCAAAACACTCCAATGGTTATCGAAGATTCGATAAGATTTAAAACCAATGGGCTTGACCAATATATTAAGCTCGCCGTATGGGGGCAAGATGCGTATTTTTACTACAATGAAACCGTTCAAGGTTCTTGGACTTCAGAAAAACCACATGTTATATATGGTTATGCTTTAGTAGATTCCGCTCAAACTTTAAATATTGAGGCTGGCACCAATGTACACCTGCATAAAAATGCGCTATTATATGTGAATAAAGGGAGTTTAAATATAAATGGGTTCCTAGATAACGAAGTCGTTTTTCAAGGAGATCGACTTGAATCACTTTATGACGATGTTCCTGGTCAATACTACGGGATCTATTTTAATCAAGCCAAAGCATCTGTTATTGACTATGCAATCATTAAAAATGGCACTGCTGGGATCCATGTATTCTCGAGTGGTACCGGACCACTGAGCTACGCTCTTACGATTAGGAATACAAAATTATTCAACCATGCAAGATATGGTCTGTTCTTGTACGACGGCGCTTCAGTTAAAGGTGAGAATATCATTTCAAGTAGAAATGGATTTCATTCCTTATTGGTTCTAAATGATTCTAAATTCAATTTCAATCATTGTGATTTTTTAGGCTTTGGCTCAGCTCAATCACCTGCTGTAGGCATCAGAAACTATCTCAACGACCCAAATGAAACAGCAAGTATTTCAGAGGGTGTTATACACAACAGTATTATTTGCGGGAATCTAGAAACTGAAATAATATTAGATACCATTATTGATTTTCCTGGTCAGCTCAATCTAGATTTTCGGAATTGTTTTATTCAATCTGAGGAAGAATATACTGATGCTTTTTATCAAAATAATGTTTGGAGAATAGAATTGGATAATTTAACCGATCCTGAATTCAATTCGATATCAGAAATGGACTACGGATTTTCTGCCAACTCAATTTTGAACGCAAATGGATTTGCCACTTCGGTCACAACAGATATTTTAGGCAATTTCAGAAATAATCCTCCTGATATTGGAGCTATAGAACAGAATTAAATAAAAAAGGCGCCCAAAAGACGCCTTCGATTCTAATTACTGTGAGATTAAACGCTTGCGTTCATATTATCTAAAACACCCATTACACTTCTAACAGCCTCAACTGATTCAGCCAAAAGCTCTTTTTCTGCGTCGTTTAATTTAAGCTCAATTATTTTTTCAATTCCATTTTTACCTAAAACAACAGGAACACCTAAATAAATATCACTTAGATTATATTCTCCTTGAAGCCAAGCACAGACTGGAAATATCCTTTTTTGATCTCTTACAATTGCTTCAACCATTTGAGCAGCAGAAGCACCTGGAGCATACCATGCAGAAGTACCTAACAATTTTACGATTTCTCCACCACCAAACTTCGTCCGTTCGATAATTTCATTCAATTTATCTTCCTCAATAAGCTCAGTCACGGGAATACCACCAACAGTTGTGTATCTTGGAAGTGGAACCATGGTGTCTCCATGACCTCCCATTAATACCGCTTGAATGTCTTTTGGTGAAACATTTAATTCAGACGCTAAAAACGCTCTATACCTTGCGGTGTCCAATACACCTGCCATACCAAATACCTTACTTGAATCGAAATTCGCACTTAAATATGCACAATATGTCATTACATCAAGTGGATTTGAGACTACAATGATTTTCGCATTAGGAGAGTACTTTACAATATTCTCAGTTACGGATTTAACGATCCCGGCATTTGTAGCAATTAAATCATCTCTAGACATTCCTGGTTTTCTTGGAAGTCCTGATGTAATTACTACAACTTCAGAGTCTTTTGTCATTTCGTAGTTACTTGTTGATCCAATGGTTCTTGAATCGTATAAATTTACAGGTGAAGTCTGCCAAATGTCTAAAGCTTTTCCTTCTGCAAACCCCTCTTTAATATCAAGTAAAACGATTTCATTGGCGATTTCTCTTTGTGCTAAAACATCGGCACACGTAGCGCCAACATTTCCTGCACCTACTACAGTTACTTTCATCTATATTATAATTAAATTACAGTTATATCCACGAAATTAATACATTTAATACAATTTCGTTTTATTTCCTCTATTAATAATTTACTTTTGAAGGCAACTTGCATAAAAACGATGCGTTATAAATCTAAATAACATTGAAAGACATTGAAAAATTAAAGGAAATTGTGAATGGTTGTCTAAACGATGACAGACGTTCTCAAGAAGCTTTGTTTAAAATGTTTTATGGTAAAATGCTCGCGGTTTGTTCAAGATACATTTCAGATCCTGATACAGCTCAAGAGGTTTTACAACAAGGTTTTATAAAGGTCTTTGATAAATTGGAAGTTTTTGATTTCAAAGGTTCTTTTGAGGGTTGGGTAAGAAGAATCATAGTAAATACTGCTATTGATTCTATTCGAAAATCAAAAAGAGCACCTATTTTGAAAGATAAAGACACTGACTTTAAAATGGATTCTACGGATGAATTAGAAGAAAGTGAGGCTTTAGAGCTTACTGAGTTAAAAGCCAGTATTGCCCTAAAAGCAATTGAAAAACTATCACCTGGTTATCGAACAGTATTTAATTTGTTTGTGATAGAAGATTATTCACACAAGGAAATCGCAGAAATACTAAATATCAGTGAAGGAACTTCCAAATCAAATTTATCGAAGGCTAAGATGAATTTAAAGAAAATATTAACTGAAGAATTCAGTAATTTAGAAGAATAATGAAAAAATTAGAAGATTTATTTAAATCTGCATTAAAGGATCAAGAGCTTCCATACAACAAAGGGGCTTGGAACCAAATGAGCAAAAAATTGGATGCACGCAGCAGTGGAGCATCAGGAAATTCAAATTGGATTTTAGGTGCTGCAGGTGCAGTAGTAGTAGTAGTAACAGTTGG
>Ga0257121_1001717_pt1 | contig 16205 bp, 17 predicted proteins | sample SI106_100metaG_FD_190180 | JGI IMG/M metagenome (GOLD analysis project Ga0257121, IMG submission 190180) | Marine microbial communities from Saanich Inlet, British Columbia, Canada - SI106_100 | ecosystem: Environmental > Aquatic > Marine > Inlet | place: Canada: British Columbia | collected... | reverse complement strand
CTAGAAGATGATGATCTTCAGGAACAGGTTATATCTATCGTCAATACAGCAACTGCTAACGGCTCTGGTTTAGGCGATGGCATCGCCACATTAGCCAAAAACCACGGATATACCATCACATCAGATGAAGTGTATGCCCATGCAGACTTCCTTGGACAAGATGGTGACCTGACTGACTTTGAGTTGGAGATGATTAGTGGTGGTCGGAACGGCGGAAAGAGGTTGGCCTGTTAACCCCATTCATCCCAACCTCAGTAGGACAATTCAATGACCGACTTTAATTCCTTCCGTAATGCCGTACTAGAAGACGAAAACCTTCAGGAACAAGTTATATCCATCGTCAACACAGCAACCACCAATGGGTCAGGTCTGGGTGATGGTATTGCAACCCTTGCTAAGACTCACGGTTACACCATTACTTCAGATGAGGTCTATGCCCATCAGGACTTTCTAGGACAAGATGGTGATTTGACTGACTTTGAGTTAGAGATGATCAGTGGGGGTGGTAGTGGTGGTGGTGGCGATAGTTAACCCCCGCATTCATCCCAATCAGACTAGGACAATTTAATGACTGACTTCCAGAACTTCCGCACAGCGGTCCTAGAAGATGATGATCTTCAGGAACAAGTCATATCCATCGTAAACACAGCAACTGCCAATGGGTCAGGTCTGGGTGATGGTATTGCAACGCTTGCCAAAACTCACGGTTACACGATTACCTCAGATGAGGTCTATGCTCATGCAGATTTCTTGGGTCAAGATGGTGATCTGACTGACTTTGAACTGGAGATGATTAGTGGGGGCGCTAGAAAACGGGGAAGAACCTGTTAACCCCATTCATCCCAATAGAGTGAAAACCTAATGTCTGACTTTCAATCATTCCGTGATGCTGTTCTAGAAGATGAAGACCTACAAGAACAAGTTATCTCCATCGTAAACACCGCTACTTCCAATGGGTCTGGTTTAGGCGATGGCATTGCTACCTTGGCCAAAACTCACGGTTACACGATTACCTCAGATGAGGTCTATGCCCATGCTGACTTTCTAGGACAAGATGGTGACCTTACAGACTTTGAGTTGGAGATGATTAGTGGGGGTAAGAAGGGTGATACCTGTTGATGAACCCCATTCAACCCAGCCTCAGGAGGACAATTCAATGACCGACTTCCAATCCTTCCGTAACGCTGTCCTTGAAAACGATGACCTTCAAGACGAAGTCATGTCGATCATCAACACAGCAACGATTAATGGCTCTGGGTTAGGTGATGGTATCGCCACCCTTGCTAAGACTCATGGCTACACCATCACATCAGAAGAGGTGTACGCCCATCAGGACTTCCTTGGACAAGATGGTGATCTGACTGACTTTGAACTGGAGATGATTAGTGGGGGTGGGAAGGGAAATAACTCTTGATGAACCCAATACCCGGATGCTCAAAATCCCCCCCATTCATCCCAACCTCTGAACCAAATCCTCCGCCCTTAAGTGCGTATAGCGCATCAGCACACGCGGCAACTAAAACAGTGGCGGAAGGCGGTTATGGGGTAGCACCGGGGTTTAGACATAGGTCATAGGTAGCCCCCTTCTAACTTATGTCGGATAGATGCACGTTTTGCTTCGATTGGGATATCGCCCGATGGAGGTTTATCCCTCCCCTGCCCGGCTGCGTTACAGCCAGCAACAGTGGATCGGTGTGCTGAAACTGTGCTGAAACTGTGCTGATTTCTGACCACTCAGGGCTAATCAGGAAACTTTGCGTGGAGTTGATGCCTGATTATTAAAGGGTTTTTGGGGTTTTATTTCAGAGAGCACTGCCTTCACACGGCAGGGGTCGCAAGTTCGAACCTTGCCGCGCCCACCATTTCCTGTGTTTGTTTTCAATGAACTAGCGATGTACTAGCTCGGATGCTGTCCCAGATTCTCCTTTGCTGCCACAAATCAGTCACAGTGAGGAGTAAGCGATGGCAACGATTCGCAAGCGAAATGGCCGCTACCAGGTCCAGATTCGCAAAGATCAGTGCCCTCTCGTTACTAAGACATTCAGCCGACTTGTCGATGCCAAGCGGCGGGCGATTGTCTAGAGAATTGGGGGCGATTCAGGTATTGTAACGATGGCGAAGAATCAGGGTTATACCGTCACCCGAGATGATTAGACCCGACACGCCAGACTTTCTGGGGCAAGATGGTGATCTGGCAGACTTTGAGTTGGAGATGATTAGTGGCGGTACGCTTGGAGGGGCGGGCACTTTTAACCCCCCCCTCATTCATCCTAACCTTCCCTTATAAATCTCACTTCAACAATAGCTCGATGAATTTTCTGTTTTCATTCCTGGAGAAATGGGGCAATGCACTGATTTCCAATAATGATTTTGGAATAAGCACATTCTTCAAAGGTTACGATGAGTTAAAGGCCAGAAGTTCCTTTCAAGCGCGATTGGTGATGGTGATATATGCGATGTGCATCTGCGCCATTACTGCGACACTTTTTGTAGGCTCCATCCAAGTCTATGGTTGGTTGATTGAACATAGAATAATCGCGCCAAAATAAATCGCTGGCGCGTGTGCGCCATGTCCGGCGCTAGGCCGACCCGGGGATTATTGGCGTATGGTGTCGCTCGATCAACGCGTTGAGCATCCATGTTTGCGTGCAACATCATGTCAAGACGGGCACCGCGGGACGCGTATTCATTGCTAAACGGGGTTGAACCCCCTTGCATCACAGGCTAGTGGTTCTCAGCCCAACCGAAGACGCGATACAGGCAAGCGCTTACAATCTCGGTCTAACGCCTTATTATTGAAAGTGAATCTTATGTCCAATCCAGTCGCTATGGAGCTTGCGCCCACCGGCACTTTACGCGCCGCCATCAACGTCGCGAACTTTCTTCTGGTAACAGGCAAAAAACCCAATGGAGACCCTGATGGGGTAGCGCCCGATTTGGCCGCTGCCATCGCAGATGACCTGGGGGTCGGTATCGAGTACGTGCCTTTCGCCACGCCGGGGGAGTTGGCCGATGCGGTCAATGACGGCGCCTGGGACATCGGGCTGATTGGCGCAGAACCTGCTCGGGCCGAGCATATTAAATTTACCGCCGCGTACGTCGAGATCGAAGCCACCTACCTTGTCCTCGAGGACTCGCCTTTAAAACAACTTGAAGACATCGATCGACCGGGGATTCAGATTGCCGTCTCTGCCCGGAGCGCCTACGACTTATACCTTACGCGTCATCTGAAGCACGCCAAACTGGTCCGCGCTGAGGGACTCGATGCGTCATATGAGCTTTTCGTTCGAGAAGGTCTCGACGCTCTGGCTGGGCTCAAACCACGTTTGTTGTCTGATGTCGAAACCCTTGGGCAGGCGCGGCTACTCGAAGGCCAATTTACTGCGGTTCAACAAGCCGTTGGTACCCCTGCCGATCGTAAGGATGGCGCAGCTTATCTTCGATCATTTATCGAGACCGCCAAAACCTCGGGGTTAATAGCGCAATTAATTTCTCATCACCGGGTAAAAGGGCTATCCGTCGCTCCAGAGGCCTAACAAACACCTGTCGTAGACCACCCGCCACTTACGCCCAAAACCTCTATGCGTTTTATGGATGTGCTGGGTAAGGAGCCCTTTTCACGCAGGTTAGCCTGGCCGTTGCTAAGGGGTTACATATATACCGTTGTTGTTGTAAATAGACACAAGCGCACGCTGGGCGCTCGTACTAAAAACAAGCGCCTCGGCCACTTTGCCTCGTGTCTGATGGTTCTGGCACTGCGGCCGCATGATTGCAAACAAAATACCAATGAGCGCTACTACGATGATTAGCTCGACCAGAGTAATCCGTGTTCTTTTTTGTTCATCACCCACTCCCTTCTAGGGTCGTTATTTCTTTTCCTTGGCCTCGGTCGGAAAACCCTGTTTCTTCCACTGTGCGTAGCCCCCTGCCATGTGACAGACTGGACTCAAACCCATGGCCTGAACCGACTGGGCGGCTAACGCCGAGCGCATCGCGCCAGCGCAAAAAAAGACAAATCGCTTACCCGACTGGAACACATCACGCGCGTAGGGACTGTCTGGATCGACCCAGAATTCCAGCATGCCGCGCGGCGCATGGATAGCGCCGGGTATGGCTCCGTCACGCCACAGTTCACGAATATCACGAATATCGACGAGGACGACATCATCGTCTTCCAGATGAGAATGCACTTGATCAAGAGACCAGGTTTCCACTTCTTTCTCGGCTTCGGCGCACAACGCTTTAATGCCTTTAGTAATCATCTCGTTTTCTCCATAACTTCGTACCGCTTTACCTTAATTAAGCACCTGGGCTGTGCTTAGGCCGCTTTTGCCTGACCGGTGATACCCGTAGTGGGAATAGCATCCCACTTTACAAGTTATCAATCAAATAAAGATCCGCAGTCTACATATAGGATGCCGCCTGGTAGCACTGCCGCACAAATTTCAGGGATTGTGCCAGCGCCCACCGAGCACCCTTGCATAACCGGTTAGCTGCGTATTACCTGTACGGGTGAGGCCTTGTACATCGGTGAACTCGAAATTGCCTTCATTTAGATGCAAAACAGTCGCATCGCCCGGACTGCCCGGCGTTAAAGACCCCAACTCGGGTCGGCCGATGGCAGTTGCCGGACCACTGGTACTGGCTGCGATGACATCATTTAAAGAAACCCCGAGTGCAAGAAACTTTGATAGTGTATTGAGCTGACTCTGCGCACTGCCATCTATGCTCAACACATGCACATCACTTGAAATGCACTCGGGCAAAAAACCAGCACTGATCATCGCTTCTGCCGTGACAAATCCGAACGACCCCTGCCCGTGTCCGATATCGAATATGACACCCCGCTCCCTTGCTGCAATGATTTCTTCGCGAACAGCGCCATCTCGCATTCTGGCAGGGGCGTTAGGAAACGGGCGAAAACAATGAGTCAGAATATCGCCTTTACGCAAGCGGGAGACGACTTCCAAACGGCTGGGAGGTGGGTTGTCGAGATGGCACATCACGGGCAGGCCCAACTCGTCTGCCACTTCCAACGCCAGATCCAGCGGCGCTGGGCCTTGTCCGTCGCTTGCCGTCATACCCACCCGAACTTTTATTCCTACAATGTCGTCGGGATAAAGCGACGCAATGTTTAGACATGCGGCAGGATTCAACAGCCGTAGATCGCCGCACTCTCCGACCATGACCTCCTTACTGAACGCAAATATGCCCGGGAATGAAATATTAAGAAATGCAAGAATCCGCGTTTCGGCAGGTTCGATGACATGCTTTAGAAAGCCGGTAAAGTTCCCCGGGCCGGCAGTTCCCGCATCGATCAATGTGCTTAAACCGGATGCCTTTGCATAACTATCGGGCTCAATACCGATTGCTGCACCGCCCCAATAAACATGCGTGTGCAGGTCAATCAATCCTGGTACAACCAGGCAACCGGTCAGATCGTGACTCTCTAGCGCCGCGCTGGCAGGAATAGTATCCTGAATAATGGCAACAGAACTGCCCTTAAAAGCAATATCACAGACCTTATCAAGACCTGCCTGAGGATCGATCACGCGTGCCTGTTTTAAAACCAGATCGTACATCGATGAGTCTCCCTGCCCGGGTGGGCCGTTCTGTCAATCACTTTGCTCATTCTGACGCGATTTGGCCAACACCGTCTTTTCTAATTTGCTTGGATCGACTGAAATCCAGCCAAGCCCGGCACTCTAGAGGTCGACTATTTGAGAGTTACGGAACTTACGTTAACGATTCAATAATTTAGCAACCAGTTCGAGCCTTTTTGGGCACAACATATTGGGTCACGCCTATGAAAAAGATCAGATCAAAGGGTGGTCTGATCTAGATCCGATTGCAACGCTGCCGCAGCTTTGTTATCCAGGGGAGTCAGAGGGGGACGAAGCCGCAGCCAGGCGTCATCACCGGATGACCAGGCGGCGTGCTGTTTAAGAGCGGAAACCAGGGGGTGTCGGCCAAATACTTCGCGGATGGCAAAGGCTTGCTCCTGCAGGGCAGGCGCTGATGAATCGCCACTAAGGCAACTGTCAAATATTTTCCGAATACCCTGAGGGTTGGCATTGGCTGTCGCTGAGATACAGCCTGCACAACCATTTTCCAGGGTCGCGAGAAGATGTGTCTCGTTGCCCGGGAAGATAGCAATCTGCGGAAACCGAGAAGCGAGCTTGAGGGTATGTTCAAGATCACTGGAGCTGTCTTTAACCCCGGCAATGGTTTCTGGGAAATGCTCACAAAGCATGGCTATTAAGTCTGCGGAGATCGGCGTCTGGGACACAGCCGGAAAGTGGTAAAGGTAGAGCTCGAGCTCGTCGCTGGCCGTTCGATCAATGACTTGGGCGAAACTGCGAAAAAGGCCATCGTCTGTGACATTCTTATAATAAAACGGTGGCAACGCCAGTATCTTATTGACACCGTGCTCGATCGCGTGCCGAGTTAGAGAAACGGTATCAGTGAGCGCGCAGCACCCCGTGCCGACCATCAGAGTGTTAGGTGATAGGCCATCGCCAAGTAGCGACTCGAGGGCGGCCATTCTCTCCGCTACAGAAAATGCATTGGCCTCCCCCGTAGTGCCGAAAAGCCCGATGCCATGACAACCGTTGTTAAGGAGGAATCTCGCATGTTGCGCCAGGCGGGCACAATCGACTGAAAGATCGGCCTGCAGTGGCGTGAGCGCCGCGCACCAGATTCCGCTAGAGGGAAGTTGATCAAGATGATGCTTAATATCGTGTTCCATAAAATGATTGTCCGAATTTAGTTGTCAGCGTGCACTGCTGGTTTATTGATCAGATTGATGATACACCGGCCGTGCTCGGTTCAGAAAGTGAAAAGGCTCGACTGCAAACAAAAAGTGATTGATGAGAAGCCTGGCTGGATGGGCATATTCATTCGACATTCATTCAACATTCATTCGATAATGCGTTATTTACTTACATCAGTGTCAGCCAGACCATAACCGGTAGTCACTTTGGGCAGCAGTGAACCCAACGACTCTGGGCTGTATCCCGCTCCTAAATTGGTTTACCTTATCAGTATTTTTGGGCTTGGATATCCGCTGATCAGCATGGGTTTGCAACCCTGATCGATACAGGTTTTCACAAGTCAGTAATCTGGGCCGACTTGTCCGTAAACTTGAATATGCACGTTGCATCGTCGTTGGGAGACGATGCAACAAAATCATCCCACAATTGGACCACGGTGCGGCTGACCTCACCCGTTGTCCCCGCTTCATTGCAGCCTTCAAGATAAAGAGAAATGTCTTTGAACATTAGTGAATTGCTAAAACCAGTATTAAAGAGACCGGTTACTACCTGGCGCGGCACTTTGTCCAGAGTCGCGGTATTCATCCCAGTAGAGACGTTGATGACATCACACATTTTCTGCAGATCGAGGCCCTGCGCCTGTCCATAGTGCAGCGCTTCGCTGGATGCTACAAGCGCGGTCGCGGACAGGAAGTTATTCAGCACCTTGAGTGTCTGAGCTTGACCGGGTTCAGGCCCGACCAAAAATTGGTTGGCGCTGAAGCACTCGAGAATGGGCAGCATTTCATCGTATAAGGCCTTCGATCCAGCGCATATTACGGCGAGTGTGCCGGCAACAGCACCTCGAACACCACCGGATACTGGGCTATCCAGATACTTGAGTTCAGAGTTACGAACGAGGTTTGCGATCGACTGGCTTGCTTTAGCGCCGATAGTCGACGTATCCACGATGGTTATCGGACCCGGTCCATGGTCGTTTAACAACTGTTCAACGACTCCCTGGACAGCATGCCGGTCGGGCAGGCTAAGTAGTAGTACCGTGGTTTGCCGGATCAAATCCCCCAGGCTATCGACGTATACTAAATGCTCTCTGGGCTTGCGCCGCAACTGATCGATCTCGTACCCCGCGATATCGTATCCCGCCTTTATCAGATTTTCGGCTATGGGGTAACCCATATTTCCCAGCCCGACAACGCCGATGGTTTTCCGTGTCTTCATCAATTAATTACCCTGTTAATCTTTGCAGTGATTCAGTGATACTTCACAGGCCGGCGAACTCTGGTACTCCAGCACGTCTGCGGTGCACCAAGGCCCTGTAGACTCTCACACCAGGTATCCGGGTCCAGAAAATCGCGTTCCGGTTTGGCAGACAACAATAGCTCATCCTGGAGAAAATATCATGGCTGATCCTGAGTCTTATGCAATTTCTGCGTTGTGTTATGCAGTTCGTACAAATAGAAAACACCACGAGAATTTTATTGGCAGTGCCTGGACAGACCCCATGCACGATCAGGATGAACCCATTGCCTACTATGTATGGGTTTTAAAAAACGCCAATAGGACTGTAGTCGTAGACACCGGTTTTGATAAAGCCGAATGGAGTCGCCGGACCGAAGCCTCCGGTGGCATCTGGCAGTGCGAATACGATAAGTCACCTGCGCAAGGCTTGGCAGGCATGGGGATCGATACACGGCAGGTACAGGACGTCATCGTAACCCATCTGCATTATGACCATGCAGGCTCACTCGATGATTTTCCGACTGCCCGGTTTCATCTCCAGGAACTCGAGATGCAGTATGCGACTGGTCCGCATATGGGTCATGGCTATTTGGCTGGCGCCTATACGGTGGATCATGTGGTTCAGATGGTGCGAAACGTATACAGGGGGCGGGTTGTTTTTCACGCAGGAGACAGTGAGATAGCGCCTGGTATCAGCGTTCATCATGTGGGTGGACATACGATGGGTATGCAGTGCGTCCGGGTAATGACAGAGCGAGGCTGGGTAGTGTTGGCCAGCGATGCCAGTCATTTTTATGCCAATTTTGAGGGCCACGCGCCGTTTCCGATCGTTTATAACGCTGCCGACATGCTTAGAGGATTTGACAAGCTTCGCCAACTTGCCAGCACCGCAGATCATATTGTGCCCGGCCATGATCCCCTGGTGATGACGCGCTACCCAGGCACCACAAATCCGGGAATAGGCCAGATCGTGCGCCTGGATCAGAATCCCAGTAATCGTTGAGGTTTTGGATAGGGTTGAGTTTGCAACGTAGCGTGATAGGCATGAGTCAGCCGCAGGGCACTGCCAATGGAGCCTGTCCTACCGGCTTTGTGGGCCAAGATCACGCACTGGACAAAGCCGACATTCGGTAACAAAAAGGAGAGCGGGACATGGGCAAGGATGTTGTCGGCGTTGCCGGCTGCGGCGCAATGGGGTTACCAATGGCCCAGCGTCTGGCCGCTGCCGGTTATGAGGTCTGGGGTCACGATGTAAGGCCGGCAAATGAGTTTGATGGATTTGCCAGCCGTATGGTGGCAGATGCAGCCGAGTTTTCCGGGCGCTGTAACATCGTGATCTCAGTAGTTCGAGACGCGGCGCAGACTCGCGCACTGTTGTTTGGTGATTCACAGGGCATCGTAAAAGGATTACAGACCCCGGAGGTTCTGGTCATCAGTTCCACGTTGTCACCGCGTTTCATTCGGGACTTGTCTGAGGAACTGCCGGAGGGCCTGACACTGATCGATGCGCCGATGAGTGGTGCGCCTTACCGGGCCAGAAACGGCACCCTCTCATTCATGCTGGGAGGGCCGGACGATGTGCTTGAACGACTTACCCCGCTGTTTAAGGTGATGGGGGAGGACATCTTCCGGATGGGGCCGGCTTCCATGGGTATGACGGCCAAAGTACTCAACAACTACTGTGCGGCCACCTCGGTGGTTGCAACCCACAGAGTGCTCGGCATGGCGCGGGCGCTCCAGTTTGACCAGCGAGCGCTTTTGAACGTCATGAAAGTGAGTTCGGGTTCAAACTGGTTCGCCGATCGCATCGCTCAGATCGACTGGGCCGGCGAAGGATATTCCGCCTCAAACACCATTGGCATCGTAGAGAAAGACGTCCAGTCTGCCCTGGATGCGGTGTCAGAACACCCAACTGTGGCGCACGCACCGCTGGACGATGCTCTACTCACGTCGCTGCGCGCCTTGAAAGCCCTTAAGATTGATTGACTGCTCGGCTAAGAGACGGGCACTCCTTGTAGAACTGAGCAGTCCAGGAGGCGCTCTCAGGACGATGCAAGGTTCTTCCTTCAATGAGCACTGTAAATGATGTCATCAACACTGCAAAAGATCCGCCATTGAGGCTCGACATAAGGCTCGTTAATTGAGCTCGCCACGTCGCCTCATGCTGTTGTTGCGCATAACGGCTGAGGTCGAGATCTCCTCATTTTGGGATCCTATTCAAGTGCCATGCGCCGGCTTAACTCGCGGGACATAACCAGGTTCTAGCAGGCCAAGGTGATTCTGGGTACGGAACTTTCGACGTCAAGATATTCGTAGCGATCCGAGCGGTTAAATGCCGGGCCTCGCCTGATCTAAACGCAAGACTTCTTCCAGCGCAGCTCCTATGCGCATGACGGTCAAATCGTCGAACCGGTGCCCCACTACCTGTAGCCCAATGGGCAAACCATCCGCACTGAATCCAGCAGGCACGGACAGGGCCGGACACTGGCCCACCTGATTAAAAGGGCACGTCATATCCAAGCCTTTGTATCTGCCTTGTGCGTCCAATCCGTCGTAATCCTCATCCGACTGCCCGTGGGGGGCCGCAGGATGGGCCATGGTAGGCGCAATCAAAGCATCGTACTTGTCAAAAACCCGGCACAATTGGTGCCACTGTTCGGTACGCAACACCTCGAAACGTTTATACGTTGTCGCGTCTATCGATCGCCCACGCTCGATGAGTTTCACTACCGATGGGTCCATCTTGTCTCGCCAGGCCTCAAAATTCTGGGTAAAGCACACGTCCAGATACACCCCCCATGCGTCATACCAGATATCGTTGTATTCGTGACGCCAGTCGAGGTTCACTTCCTGCACCTCCACGCCCAGGCTCTGCAGGACCTCGGCGCATCGGCGAACCGCAGCCTCAACCTCGGGGTCAACGGCGTAATAACCCAGATCGACGGACAGCGCGATACGCAGTCCCCTTACATTCGAATCCGCCGGTATCGGGAACTCGATCTTGTCAGGCAAGGACATAATGTCCCGCTCGTCGGGACCGCCGGCAATATTCATGAACAGATTGGCATCGCTGATGTTTCTTGCCAGCGGACCGAAATGTGAGATGTTGTCGAAAACCGTAGGCAAGATATCCATCGGAATACGGCCCAGGCTGGGTTTTAAGCCAACGATGCCGCAGAAGGAGGCTGGGATACGCACCGAACCGCCCATGTCCGTGCCTTCCGCCAACGGTACGCATCCGCTTGCTACCGCTGCGGCCGACCCTCCCGACGACCCGCCGGGCGTGCGGTTCACGTTCCAAGGGTTGGAGGTTCTACCCCAAAGTGGACTTTCAGTGAAACTACTGTGGGCGAACTCAGGCGTTGTGGTTTTTCCAATCACAATCGCCCCGGCCTGTTTGAAGCGCCGCACGATAAGAGCATCCTCGTTGGGCACATGGTGTTCGTACATCGCCGAACCCCTGGTCATCACCTTAGCTGCTACCGGCGTTACATCCTTGACGCCAAAAGGCAGTCCGTGCAGCGGTCCTATGTTGGTGTTGGTCATCAACGCCTGCTCAGCCTGCTTGGCCAATTCCATGGCTTCATCATGATAGATGAAACAAAAACAGTTCAGGGTGTCGTTGACCTCATCGATACGAGTCAGGCAAGCCTGCATAAGTTCCGTCGGCGACAAGGTCTTTCGCCGGATGTCGTGCGCAAGCTGATGCGCAGGCGTGTATAAAAGATCTAAATCGGACATGGCATTCAACGATAACATCTGCGCCGAAGATGGTCACAGGTTTTCGACCACCCATATGAATCGAGCATCGTGTTCGTATAACTCCAGCTAAAACGAATCACTATTTTGGTTTTCGCGTCTTTGCCAGCGGAGCACCGCTGGAGATTCGCCATTAATCATCTTAAGCCAGCGCGCGCCACAACATTGTACCGCCCGAAAGCATGAGAACTACCAACACCAGACGGTGAAAGCGCTGGTCGCTGACCCGCTCACGCACCTTCGCGCCAAGAGCCATGCCAACACCAACGGGCAAAATGGCAGCTGCCGAAAGTATGGCCAACCTTCCGTCAAGAATCTCGAACCACAACAGTATTAGAGTCCATGGGATCACACACGCAAGATATAAGAAGCTGATCGAAGCGACGAAGCGTTCTTTTCCTAGCCCGGGGATAGAAACCAGATAGATGATCAACATTGGCCCAAACATTGACGAGAGCCCGCCTATGACTCCGCTGGCCAACCCGAACACCAGGCCTGCCGGTTTCTCGAAAGCCCTGGAAAGGTGCAGTTTGTACGCGGACCCTTGCAACACAGCAAAAGCAATAACTAAAAGACCGACGGCCAGTAAGAGGGAGCGCTCATCAATACTAGAGAGTATTACGACACCGGCATAGGTTCCAACGAGGATTGCCAAAAATGATGGCCAGAAGCGGGAAACGGCCGAGGAAATCTGTTTAGCCTGGAAGGCCTGCCAAACATTAGCAAAGACCACGGGGAGCGCCATCAGTACGACCGCCGTTTGCACCGGTAGAACCAATGCCATCAATGGAACGGTGAGCAACGGCGTGCCGACACCCAGTGAGCCCTTTATTAATCCCCCGCACAAAAACGCGAATGTGCACCAGGCAACGATCTGAAGATCTATCTCGTTGAGCATGGTCTTTCAGACGTAAATTTGGTCAGTACTGCAAGGCAGGTTTGCAAAGGGGTGCTTTGAGCCCTTGCCCACGGGCCCCGACCAAATCGCGAGTTAGATTCGATTGTTCGTGGCCGACGAGTTTCATCCACCCCAGTGTACCAAACTGTAAGTATGGGCACGGTTCGACTTGACGAGCGGTTAACGCCGTTTTAGTCTGCCTCATCGCCCAAACAAATGACTACAAAAACATGACAGAAGTCAATGATCACGCCTCAGCCGTCGATGGCTCAAACGGCGAACTGATCCAGGTAGATGACCTGGTCTTGAGAGGCCGTATAGCGATAGAGCAAATTGCCGCGGCCGACCAGGGCCGGGTGGACGAGTTGGTGACCGCGCTGGCCTGGTCTCTTTACAAACCAAAAAACGCACAGCGTCTGGCGGAACTCGCAGTCGCCGATACCGGGATCGGCAATGTTCACGACAAGGTTATAAAGAACCAACGCAAGACCTTTGGCACCTTGCGAGATCTGATGCGGGTGCGCACGGTGGGTATTATCGATAACGACCCCGAGCGCGGCATCAGTCAGTACGGCAAACCCGTTGGAGTTGTCGCAGCCATAACGCCCTCAACCAATCCAACCGCCACACCTGTCAACAAGGCCATGATGGCCATCAAGGGCGCCAACGCCATCATCATAGCCCCCTCGCCGAGCAGTTGGACCAGCACCAACGCCACAGTAGAGCTGATGAGGGCGGCGCTGGCCCACGTGGGGGCGCCAATCGATCTGGTGCAGATCCTGCCCCATCCCGTCTCGCGGACCATGACCCATCTGCTTATGGCAAAAGCGGATCTAGTGGTTACAACTGGGTCACAGAACAACGTGCGCGCGTCTTATAGCAGTGGCACCCCGGCCATCGGGGTGGGCGCCGGCAACGTTCCGGTCATCATCGATAACAGCGCTGATCTGGATGACGCCGCCGCTAAGATTTGCGGCTCCAAAACGTTCGATAACGCTACCTCTTGCTCTTCGGAAAACGCTCTGGTCATACTCGACGACGTCTACGCAGGCGCGCTTGACTCCCTGAAACGGGTCGGCGGTTACCTTGCCAATTCCCAAGAAAAAGATCTCATTGTCGAGCAGCTCTGGATTGAAAATAAGCTCAACCGCAACTTGATCGCCACCAACCCCGATGTTTTCGCTGACAGAGTCGGTTTGAGCGACAGCGCTAAACAGTCACGTTTTTTTATGGTAGAGGAGGATGCTTTTAGCCCTGAATCGCCATTCGCCGATGAAAAACTTTCTCTGGTCCTAACCATTTACCGCGCGCGGGATTTTGACCACGCGGTAACGCTGGTAACGAATATTCTCAAAGTTCAGGGCAAAGGTCACTCGTGCGGCATTCATACTTCGGACATGGGTCACGCTCGAAGGCTCGCGGAGCAGATCGATGTCGTGCGAGTACTGGTTAACCAAGCCCATGCTTTTGGAAACGGCGGTAGTTTCAACAATGCGCTCAACTTCACGCTTAGCATGGGCTGCGGCACGTGGGGCGGCAACAGTATCTCGGAGAACCTGAACTACAAACACTTCATCAACGTTACAAACCTGGTCACCACCTTCGCCGAGGACAAACCGTCTGAGGAGGCGCTGTTTGGCGCTCATTTTGCCAAATTTGGTCGTGACTGATGGATACGGTCAGGCATTTTATAGATCGCTATGCCGAGCAGTGCCCAAAAGATATTTGGCTAATATCTCCCGACGCCGACAGAATTTTCACCTACGGTGATCTGGGGCACGGGGTGCACCAGATCGCGGCAGGCCTCGACCAACTTGGCGTCGCAAGAGGAGCCAAAGTCTCGTTTCTTGCCGACAACGGTGGATGGACTGCCCTTGTGCATCTTGCGATTATGGCAAGTGGCCGTGTCGTTGTACCACTGAATGCCGTAGCTGGTGATGTACAGTTAAGGCACGTACTCCGCCACTCCGATACACAGATCGCATTCGTTGCGCCAGCCTACCGCGAAAAGCTTACGGCTTTACTCGGCGAGGTGCCCCGCCAGATCAAGCTGATCGACCTTAATCCCGTCACCGGACCGGCCTGGCCGGACGGGCCGCCGCCTGACGACCGGGCGAATCCCGAGCCAGCCGCATCCGATCCAGCGCTGTTGCTGTACACATCCGGCTCGACAGGCTTGCCCAAAGGAGCCGTACTTAGCCACCGGGCGATTATCAACGGTGGGCGAAACGTGGTAACCGGGCATAACCTTACCAAGTCGGACCGCGCATTGTGTGTGCTGCCGATCTACCACATCAATGGCGCAATGGTCACCGTCGCTGCACCTCTGGTCAGCGGTGGTAGTGTGGTTATGCCTTCACGTTTTCGGGCAAGCACTTTCTGGGCCTTTGTCGCGCAGTACCAGTGCACCTGGTCGAGCGTGGTTCCCACTATTATCAAATATCTCTTGGATCGCGCTGACCAGGAACCCTACGACTTTGGTCACGACGAACGGCTGCGCTCCTTTCGGTTCGGTCGCTCCGCCTCGGCGCCATTGCCAGTAGTGGTGCTAGAGCAATGGCGTGCCGTGTTTGACGTGCCAATGATCGAAACATTAGGCCTTACCGAGACCGCTGGTACCGTAGCTTGCAACCCTATGCCACCGGGCGCATGCAAGCCAGGTTCCGTCGGCGTTGCAGTTGGCAACGAGATCAAGGTAATCGACGACGATGGGCAAGATTGCCCCCCGGGCATCGCCGGAGAAATTGTCATCCGAGGCGATAACCTGCTGGACTACTACTATCAAAGTCCCGATGTCACCAAGAGCGCCTTCGTCCAGGGGTGGTTCAGGACAGGGGATCTTGGCATGCTTGATGAGGATGCTTACCTTTTTATCACCGGACGCTTGAAGGAACTCATCATTCGTGGCGGCGAAAACATCGCACCCCGCGAGATCGACGACGTTCTGTACCGACACGACGCCGTCCTCGAGGCGGCCGCAGTCGGTGTCGATGATGAAAACTACGGGCAGGAAGTAGTAGCCTGTGTGGTGCGCCGAGACGGTCACGACTGTAGCGAACAAGACTTGAAGTTACTGTGTGAGAGTGCAATCGGCAAAGTCAAAGCACCCAAACACATCTATTTTATGGATGACCTGCCAAAGGGTCCGTCTGGAAAGATTCTGAGACTAAAGTTGCCGGAGATGATCTCGTCGATGAGCTCGACACCGTCACAGTCTGGCAAAAAAGAGCCCTCGCCGTAAAAGACGAGGTTCCCTCCCCTGCTCCACAGCCCGCAATAATGCATGATTGCCATTGGACGCGATCCGTACTGAAAGATCGCGGCTTCTCGTTAGAGCTGATGGACTCACTGATCTGGCGTAGTCGCTTCGCACTGATTAAGAACTGGGATCGCGCGGAATGACGCCAAACCTTCTACTGCGCCCGTCAGTGCCGACTGGTCGAATCCAGGCATGATTGGATTCGAGCATACGACTTCATGCCTCGTTGTGTTTTGGGGGTTTGACCAGCGGCTAACGAGGAAAATACCTTGTTTAG